>Ga0153915_10006409_pt1 | contig 11035 bp, 3 predicted proteins | sample Opewatmetagenome_2_FD_107003 | JGI IMG/M metagenome (GOLD analysis project Ga0153915, IMG submission 107003) | Freshwater wetland microbial communities from Ohio, USA - Open water 3 Core 3 Depth 3 metaG | ecosystem: Environmental > Aquatic > Freshwater > Wetlands | place: USA: Ohio, Lake Erie...
AATTGCGCCTGCCGAGCCCTATATCGGTAAATGAGAAACGGCAATCAACTATAACCCTGTTTGGGGCGTCGAGGTGAGCTGCCAGATCACTGGTTGAAACGATCGTCTCATAGGGCATATTTTTTCCTCTCCAGATTAATCCCCATTCTACACCAGAGAGTTTCATCCCGGCAAAGAGAACCACCCATTCGGTTATCACGTATATTTCACCATGATCGCGGGTATAATTACCCCGACTTCACTCGGATTAACACCTACAACCAGCCTATGCCTTTGGATACACACGACGACGCGGGGGGACACCTCGCACTGTTATATCAGCTTTCCCAAACGTTTAACTCATCCCTCGACCTGGACGAAGTCCTCAATCGGGTGATGGATGAAGTCATCGCGGCAACCCACGCCGAGCGGGGATTTGTCATGCTGATTGAAACGGATGGTAAGCTGGCGTTTCGTGTCGCTCGCGGGCTGGACCAGACAACGATTAACGATCCTCAATTCCAGGTATCTCGCAGCGTGACGGAGCGCGTCGCCCGGGAAGGGCAGCCGGTCCTGACCAGTGACGCGCAAACCGACGAACGCTTCAATATCCGCCAGAGTATTGTATTACTGGGCTTGCGCTCTATCCTTTGTGTGCCCTTGAGCTTGAAAGGTCGCACCATCGGCGTGATTTATGTGGATAACCGTCTGCAGGCAGGCATCTTCACCCAGGCAGATTTACGCCTGCTCAACGCTATAGCCTCCAGTGCCGCGATCGCTATTGAAAATGCCCGATTATATCAGCTCGCCGTGGAGAAAGGGCGCCTGGAACAGGAACTGCTCATGGCCCGCCGTGTCCAAATGGGGTTGCTTCCCCGCCAACTCCCCTCTATTCCGGGTTGGGAGTTCATTGTCCGCTGGAAGCCTGCCCGCCAGGTAGGCGGCGATTACTACGACTTTATCCAAATCGAGGATGGGCAACTTGGTCTGGTGATCGCCGACGTGACCGATAAAGGTATGCCTGCTGCATTGTTCATGGCCTTCACCCGTAGCATTATCCGCGCCAACCTGGATCATGCCTCCGATCCAGCCGCCGGCATTACACGCGCCAACCGGTTAATATGCCAGGAGTCGGAGCGCGGGCTGTTTGTCACCCTGTTTTATGGATTGCTCAACCCGCAGACGGGCCAGATCGTCTATGTGAATGCTGGTCACAATCCGCCTGTACAGGTTACCTCACCCAGGCCAGGACAACCGTGTTTGGTCACCTGGTTGACTGGAACGGGAATGCCGCTTGGCGTTGAGGAAGAGAGTGTCTACACCCAAAACGTTATCCAGCTCAATTCTGGAGACTTCATTGTGCTCTATACAGATGGCATCACCGAGGCTATTGACGCGGATGATAACCAATTTGGCATGGAACGTCTGGAGCAAGTGCTCCTAGATAATCAAGGGAAGACTTCATCGCAGATCGTAGCAGCCCTGGAGAGAGCAATTGACAAGTTCACTGGCGACTCAGCCCCATTCGACGACATTACCGTCTTAATCGCCAGACGCCAATAGAATAAACCAATGTCAAATTTACTCCTTCTTAAAGGACGCTACCAGCTGATACGCGAGTTGGGCGGGGGCGGCATGGGCATCGTGTACGAGGGGCATGATAGCCTTCTCGACCGTCCGGTTGCCGTCAAGGTACTCAGTGAAATCAGCCGAGCACGACTCGGCAGTGAGGGCCGCACGCGTCTACTTCGTGAAGCTCAAGCAGCAGCCAAATTAAACCACCCGAATATCGTCGGTATTTATGACGCGGGCGAGGATCAAGGGATCAGTTTCATCGTTATGGAGCTCGTTGAGGGCGAGTCTTTGTATGATTACAAACCTCAATCGATCGAGGAAGTGCTAGCGATCGCCCAACAGATCTGTGCCGCGCTCGAACACGCACATACCAACGGCATCATCCATCGCGATCTCAAACCAGAAAACGTATTGATCACTCCGGCTGGCAAAGCCAAGCTGACGGATTTCGGATTAGCTCGCTCCTTTAGTACACGAGTTTCTGTAGATGGTTTAGTCGTTGGCACTGTCTTTTATCTGGCGCCTGAGGCAGCACTTCGCCAGCCATACGATGGCCGGGTTGATCTGTATTCTCTAGGCGTCATCCTCTACGAGCTCACCACTGGCACGCTGCCATTTTCTGCCGATGACCCGCTCGCAGTGATCTCTCAGCATCTATACGCTCCGGTCATTCCACCCCGTGCTCACAAACCAGAGATACCGGCTGCACTCGATGCACTGATCGTCCAACTCCTGAGCAAGCAGCCCGAAAATCGTCCCGCTTCTGCAGGTGAAGTCCGTAAACTCCTGATAGCCATCGAATCCTCTCAGAGGCTGGAGAGTGGCGTAGTATCCGCTCCTGAGTACAGCCTGCTCGACCGCATCGTGCGCGGCCGTTTGGTCGGAAGAGAGCATGAGCTCGCTCAGATGAGCGCTGCCTGGAGACAGGCGGCTTCGGGACAAGGCAGCGTGCTGCTCATCAGCGGCGAGCCGGGCATTGGTAAGACGCGTCTGGCGCGAGAGCTGATTGCACAAGCCTTGGTCTCGGGGGGCAAAGTCATGTCGGGCTCCTGCTATGTGGAGGGGGGCGTCCCTTACGACCCTTTCCCTCAAATCATCCGCGATACCTATGAAGCGACTGAGTCATTAATCGAAATCCCTCGCTTCGTTCTGGCAGACCTGATCCAAATTGCGCCCGATCTTCGCCCGAGGCACCCGGAGGTTTACCCGAACCCACCCATGGAACCACAGTCCGAGCAGCAGCGAATTTTCGAGAGTGTCGCAACCTGGATCGCAAGTCTCTGCGCTCACGCACCTTTTCTGCTCTTTATTGATGATATCCATTGGGCCGACAGTGGCACGCTCTCGCTGCTGCGCTACCTAGCCCGTCGTTTACCGAAGCTGCGCCTGCTCATCCTGATCACCTATCGGGAGATCGAGTTAAATGAATCTGGCCCGCTGCAGACGGTGTTGCATGACCTCAATCGCGAACGCCTGTCTACCCGCGTCAAGCTAGCCCGCTTCGACCGCCAACAGTCGCGCGCATTGCTAGCTTCGATCCTCTCGCCGCGTGGGGAGATCGAAGATACCCTGGTGGATAAAATCTTTCTTGAGACCGAGGGCAACCCCTTCTTCATCGAGGAGGTGTGCAAAGCCTTGATTGAAGCTGGCAAGCTCACCTTTACCGAAAATATCTGGTCAGCCCCCGACCTGGAAGAGATCGATATCCCCCAGAGCGTGAGGGTGACACTGCAAACCCGCATTGCCCGGCTGCCTACAGAGACACAGGAGGTCTTACGCTGCGCCGCGGTCCTTGGACGCCAGTTCGATTCGGACACGCTGCAAAGAGTCTGCGGTCTGGATGAAGATACGCTAATCGTCGCCTTGGAGAGCGCTGAGCGCGCCCAGATTATTTCTGAGGCACCGCGCGGGCGCGGCCCATCCCTCAATTTCGCTTTCGCTCATGCGCTCATTCCCACAACGCTGGCTGACCAGTTCAGTGGATTGCGCCGCCAGCGGCTACATCGCAACGCGGCCATGGCTATCGAGGTTTCTCGCCCCGAAGATTATGAGACTCTCGGCTACCATTTTGAGCGAGCTGGAGACACCAGCCGCGCCCAGACCTATTATCTGCGCGCCGGCGATCGGGCACTGGATCGCTATGCTAACCAGGAAGCAGAGCGCTATTACCGCTCTGCGCTGGAAATGAACGAAGACGCTCCCGAAATATCCCATCTGCTCTCCAATCTCGGAGAGGTTCTTTTCCGCCAAAGCCGCTACGAAGAGGCCACCAGCACCTGGGAGAAAGCTATCCAGCTTTACCAGAAGGCGGGCGATTCTGATAATCAGGCTCGTTATACCGCGCGCCAGGCACGAGCCGCATGGTACATGTGGGACACCCCGCTTGGTTTAGAGATCTGCCGTAAGGGTTTGGCCTCTCTGGGTAATTACATGGAGATCGAAACCCCCGGCGTTGCCACCCTGATCCACGAAACTGCCCGAGCCTGTTTCTTCAATAACTTGCCGGACGAAGCCTTACAGCTTTGCCAGCATGCGTTGAAGCTAGCCAGGCAGCTTGAATTGGTCGATGTCGAGGCTGAAACCCTGGCTACATTGGGTATACTCCCCAACCAGTCTCCTGAAGACGCCATACAGGCGCTCATGGAGGCCGTAGAACTTTCAGAGTCCTCCGGGCTATTAGCCCCGGCTGTGCGCGCTCACGCCAACCTGGGAGAACACCTGCATAATGCGGGTGATCTGATCGGCGCGAGAGAACATCTCATGCGCAGCCGGGAGGTAGCCCATCGTCTGGGCATCCCAGACTGGGAGCACAGTATGCTGGCGAGTGTGGTGGATATTTGCTTCTTAATGGGAGATCTGGCTTATATCCAAACTGTCCTGGATGAGTTGAAGGCTCTACTGAAGCGTATACCTAATCCAGAAAATTCCGCCTTATCCAATCGATTTATTGAAGCCCGAATACACCGATTTAAAGGGGAGTGGGAAGAAGCCTTGCCAGAGATGCGCCAGTGCAGCCAGGAAGCCAAACAGCGAGATTTGATCGCGTTGGCTGCTGGGATCAACGTCCTCCTGGGGGAGCTTCTGCTCGAGCTAAATGAAACGGAGGAAGCAGAAAAAGTTCTATTGGAAAACCTTCAATTTGGCGAAAAAGCCCAGCAGGATGATAGAGCAATCACCCCCCTGCTGCTCAGCTCAGTACGAATACATCAGGGTCGGCTGGAAGAAGCTCGCACGCTTATCGAGAGCATTCGTCCCACGATCAAATCCAAGCGCATTTTGGGCGGTGAAGCATTTCTACTATGGTCAGAAGCGCAACTTGCTTCTGCCGAGAAGAAATGGGAGCAGGCATTTGCTTTCTACGGAACGATTGACAATTTGGCCTCACAATTAGGCCTCCCGTGGTATCGCGCTCGTATCCTGGCGGAATGGGCAGGCATCCAGCTACAACGCGGCCAGTCGGGAGATCTTCCCCGCGCAATCGAGCTGTATGACCAGTCGATCGCTATCTTCCAGCAACTGGGATTACCCCTCTACGAATCCATTGTGAGGAAGTCGCGTCCGGAAGTCCCCCAACTCGAGTTCCACATATCCCGCCAGGCGCGTGACCGCTACCAATTCGACGAGACGCTATTCTCACTGACAGGAAACGTGCTCTTCGCCAACTTCCACGCAACGCGCCTGTTCACCCAAAAGATGAACCAGAAGCGTGATCTGATCAATTTCCCAGAGCAGGCAATCCGCGCTGGGCAGATCAACGCGCTGGGTTTGATCGATGAAATCCTGCATATGGTCATCGCCCAGTACCATCAGCAGCGAAACCCTGCCGCCATGGAGAAAGCTCTCCAATGGCTATACGAAACCCTGGGCCGGGATACCGTCGACGCGACCTTACGCCGTTTTACCGAGGAGTTCCCTCCGGTGGCGGTTTATCGCCGCCAGATGAGCGTCGATGAATATTTGAGCAGCGAAAGCGCAGGTGTGTCTCACCGCCAATTGGCGTTAGAAGAGATGTTGATGCTTTGGGTCGCCAATGCCAACCCGGCCTGTGCCCCCTTCCTGGAGTTATTCGACGATTCAGATTTAATGACAATCACTGCCTATTCTCAGGTCATTACCGGCCTGCGAGATTTCTTCGCCACCCAACCCTTCTTTGGCCCGGACAATCAGAGCCTGGTGGATATGCTACGCAGCCCGGCGATTGCGGTTCCCCATTCACTGCCTGGTCAGCTCGAATTTATCCGTACCCGTTGGGGAGGATTGTTGGGCCAGTTGCTCTACCGGCTTCTCAGCAGTCTTGATTTGATCAAAGAAGAAGAGAAAATTTATTTTGCCGGCCTCGGCCCTGCTCCAGCACGCGTCCTTGAATTCACCGGCCTGGAGTTTGAGATAGAGCGCTTCAGCCCCGACCAGGTGTGGATGCCCAGCCTGGTGCTCCTCGCCAAGAACGCCTATGTTTGGCTAGATCAGCTCTCAAAAAAATACCAGCGCTCGATCTCCCGCCTGGATGAAATCCCCGATGAAGAGCTCAATTTCCTAGCAGCCTCGGGGTTCACCGGACTGTGGTTAATCGGCCTGTGGGAGCGCAGCCCAGCTTCCAAACGTATCAAGCAGTTGCGTGGTAACCCCGACGCAGTCGCCTCGGCATATTCCCTCTTTGCATACGATATTGCCGCTGATCTGGGCGGTGAAGAAGCTTACCAGACTCTGCGCCAGCGCGCCTGGCAACGCGGTATCCGCCTGGCTTCCGATATGGTGCCGAACCACATGGGCATTGACTCCCGTTGGGTCGTCGAGCATCCCGATTGGTTCGTCTCGCTGGATTACAGCCCCTACCCTTCTTACTCCTTCAACGGTCCGGATCTTTCTTGGGATCAACGCGTAACTATCCAAATTGAGGACCATTATTACAACAACAGCGATGCAGCAGTAGTATTCAAGAGGTTTGACCACTGGAGCGGTGAGACAAAATTCATTTACCACGGTAATGACGGCACCTCGATGCCCTGGAACGATACTGCCCAGCTCAACTATCTCAAGGCTGAGGTGCGCGAGGCCGTCATCCAGACAATCCTTCATGTCGCCCGCAAATTTCCCATCATCCGCTTTGATGCGGCCATGACCCTGGCCAAACGGCATTACCAACGCTTATGGTACCCCGAACCTGGCGGCGGCGGCGACATCCCATCGCGCGCCGAGCACGGGCTGACAAAAGCGGAATTCGATGCAGCCATGCCCATTGAGTTTTGGCGCGAGGTGGTAGACCGTGTCGCCCAAGAGACACCAGGCACCCTTCTGTTGGCTGAGGCTTTTTGGTTGATGGAAGGCTACTTCGTGCGCACCCTGGGCATGCACCGCGTTTACAACAGCGCCTTCATGAACATGTTGCGCGATGAGAAAAACCAGGAATACCGTCTTGTTGTTAAAAACACGCTCGAGTTTGACCCGGAAATCCTCAAGCGCTATGTAAGCTTCATGAACAACCCCGACGAACGCACCGCAGTGGATCAGTTCGGCAAAGGCGATAAATATTTCGGCATCTGCACGCTTCTGGCGACCCTGCCTGGTTTGCCCATGTTCGGGCATGGGCAGATTGAGGGCTTTACCGAAAAATATGGCATGGAATATCGCCGCGCTTATTGGGACGAACAGCCCGATGTGTATTTGGTGGATCGCCACCAACGTGAAATATTCCCCCTGCTGCGGAAGCGCTACCTGTTTGCAGAGGCTCGGGATTTCTTGCTCTACGATTTCTTCACCCCAGAAGGAGGCGTTAACGAGGATGTCTACGCCTATACTAACCGGTCAGGCGATGAACGCGCCCTGGTGATTTATCACAATAAATACGCCTCGGCAAGTGGCTGGATCCGCACTTCGTCAGCTTATCTGGTTAAATCTGGTGAGGAATCTGATGGGTCGGGAGGTAATCGCCAGCTCGTCCAGAAATCCCTTGGAGAAGGTCTAGGCCTGGCGGACGGCGCAGAAATGTATACCATCTTTCGCGACCACATCTCAGGGTTGGAATACATTCGCAACAACCGCGATATCCACCAAAACGGCTTGTATATCGAGCTAGGCGCTTATCAATACCACGTTTTTCTGGATTTCCGCCAGGTAGGGGATGACGCCTGGCGACAGTACAGCCAGCTCAATGCCTACCTCAATGGCCGGGGTGTACCGTCCATTGAAGGGGCGCTCAAAGAACTCTTGCTACAAGCAGTCCAGCATCCTTTCCGTGAACTGGTCAATGCCGGGTTCATAAAATGGTTGAAGGATGAAGGTTCAAAGGTTGAAAGTGCAGAAGGAGGCATTAGCTCACAAGCAGGGCTGGATGATTTTGAGAGACGTTCCTTGTATGTGTTGCAAGGGGTACAGTCGATCACTGGCGCAAGCGGCGACCCTGCAAGCATTGCTGCCAAAATACGCCATGAAGAGGCCGCCCTGCTGCAGCTTCTCACCCTGTCAAAACGCACGGCAACGATCTCTTCCCGGCGAGCGCGGGCAGCGTTGAAATACTTGCAAGCCGGACCGCCTGGAAATATTCATTCTAAACTCACCAGTGCTATGCCCTGGGGTACGCTACACGCCTGGATCGCCAGCCACAGGTTGGGTGAAATCGTCAACCCAGCCGAATCCAGCGATATCAGCCGTTCATGGATCGATGAATGGCAACTAGGCAAGATCATTATTACTGCGATTCAGGATTTGGGCGTAGATGGGGAATCTGCCGCCCGCGCGGTCAGTCTGGTGAAGCTGCTGACCAGTCACCAGGAGTGGTCAAACCTCGAGGGAGTCCGCTCTAGTGAATCCCAGACCGAAGGATGGCTTTTCCAGTCCTTACAATCCTGGCTGAGGGATGTCGAACTGCAGCACTTTCTCGGCTTCAATCGTTACCAGGGCGTGCTCTGGTTCCAAAAAGAAGGCCTCGAGACATGGTTATGGTGGATCTATGTTACAACAGTGATTGAATTGATCAGCCTTGATTCCGGGATGATCGATGAAGATCATTTAGCGGAAATCGTTGCATACTACGAACTCGTAAAGCGCTTGCAGAAAGCCGCAGAATCGAGCGGCTACCAGGTCGAAAAATTGATCGAAGGCGTAAGGGGGAGGTAATTAATATCCAGCTCGATTGAGGTGATCGGCCAGAACCCGATCGCCGCGCAGGCCAGTCGTTGAGCTGACTACTTGCTTTAAATCGGCCATTAACTGTGGCGCCAGGTCAACTCCCGTTGCTTTGCGCGCTAGTCTTACCGCTTGCGCTGCGTAAGCCACGCTGTTTCTCGGCTCGATGCGGTTGAAATCTCCAAAGAACCACCCGCAGGAAGCGTACATCCTCTGACGCTCGTGTTGAGCTTCGAGAAGGAATTGGATGGGCGCGCAGACATCCGCTGGCAGTCTTTTACTAGCTGCCTCAGCGATCAGATCGTCGAGTGGTTGGAGTTCCAACAAGACACGGATATAGCGGTCGCGCAGTTTCCACGGATCTATTGCATAGGGTGACAGAGCCCCAGCATATAAACCGTCTAATCGCTGCGAAAGACGGTCAAAAGAGCTTCGTAAATACCTTTTCCATGATTGGTCACCAGGAACGCAGTCACAACGATCCGCCCAGCGGGTTACCCCATGATGACAGCTCCACGAGGTCTTCTCCCGTAATTGGATGGTGCGCCGGGGCGGGTTTTCTTTTAGCCAGCGTGCCGGGTAACTTGGCGTAAGGCCTGTTTTCCGGCTTGCTCCATTGATTAAGTGAGCCAGAAAATGATCGCGTAGGGGCTGGTGGTGCCCATACAACTCCCCGTCCGTTGCAATGAGCAGCATCTGCGGTTCCCCTTGCTGGATTTTATCCGGGCGAAATAGCGGGGCCAGGTCATAGTGGGCGAAATGATCGGCATTTATGGTCATGGACGGGGTGAAGCTGATCCCCCCGCTCAACCCGCTATGGTAGAAAAAAACCATTATGCTCCGCCCCTCAGGCAGGGACACGCGGTACGGCTCGGTCACATCCAGGTTGTCTGAGGCGGCCTGCCAAGGAGCGAGAATGGTATACTGGATTCCTTGATCTGCCAGGACGGAGAGTGTCTCATAATCCATCGCCGTCTCGGGCAGCCACATCCCAGCTGGTTTACGCCCAAATCGAACTTCGAACTGTTCTATCCCCCAAATAACCTGGGTTTGTTTGTCGCGCAGGGATGCCAGGGGCAGGATAGAATGATGGTAAGGTTGGGCCATGGCGTTGCCGACACCGTGACGCTGCAGGTTCGCCCGATCTTGCGCGACGATCCGCTGGCTAGTCAGCGGATCATAGGCAGCCATCCACTCAAAAAGCGTCGGTCCAAGGTTAAAACTGATGCGCTCGAAGTTACCCAGCTCAGCATTCGGTCGGTAACATTCAGCGTGGATGCGTTCGTTCCAATTGGGGAAAGGAGCAGCCCCTGCTTCGACAGGAATAGAGCCAGTGATCGGGTCTTCGCGCGGCGGCTGGTAAAAATGGGCGTGGATGCTGAAAGTCTGCAATGGGTTACCCAGGTAAGGTTCGTCCATATCTATTATAACGCAAGCGATTTATAAATTCAGACGATCACTTTTGTTAGGCACCATTCCGTTGACCTGAATCGTCCATCCTATGCCTTATGCAAACCTGCCCGGTCCTTGGTCTATAGTTTCGAGTAAAATTGGTTGAGTATGAAAATCCCCCTGAACATCCTGTTTCTGGCTGCCGAAGCCGATCCCTTTGTCAAGGTGGGTGGCTTGGGTGACGTAGCCGGGTCGCTGCCGCTGGCATTGCATTCCCTGAGTGAGCAGCGATCACCAAGAGAACCTACAGCAACACCTGCTTTAGACATCCGCCTGGTCATTCCGTTCCATAAGGCAATCCGCGACCAAACTTGGCCTCTCCGTAGTGCAGCTGCTTTCCATATAGCCCATAGCGGAGGGCCGATCCCGGTCGAGGTCTATGAAACCAACCTGGATGGATTGCTCGTTTACCTGGTTTCAAGCGATCTGATCACCGAAGACGATAACATTTACCATGCCGATGCATCCGAGGACGGGCCAAAGTTCACACTTTACTCGCTAGCTGCGCTCGAGCTGGCGCGCAGCCTGAATTGGAAACCGGATGTCCTGCACGCCAATGACTGGCATACTGCCCTAGCGATCTATGCCTTGAGTCTAAGAAGGGCAAAAGATCGCTTTTTTAATAATACGCTCTCTCTGCTTGGCGTGCATAACATGCCTTACTTAGGAGTTGGCGCAGGTATTGCCCTGGCTCCTTTTGGGTTATCAGCAGCTTTTGGCTCAGCCCTGCCCTGGTGGGCGCAGGATATGCCTTTACCACTTGGATTGCTGGCTGCAGATCGTATCGTAGCCGTATCTCCCACATATGCTCAAGAGATCCTCACTCCAGAGTTCGGCTCTGGCTTGCATGAATTCCTGCAATCCCGCTCGCAGGATATCACTGGCATCTTGAATGGCCTGGATACCT
>Ga0153915_10006410_pt1 | contig 11034 bp, 6 predicted proteins | sample Opewatmetagenome_2_FD_107003 | JGI IMG/M metagenome (GOLD analysis project Ga0153915, IMG submission 107003) | Freshwater wetland microbial communities from Ohio, USA - Open water 3 Core 3 Depth 3 metaG | ecosystem: Environmental > Aquatic > Freshwater > Wetlands | place: USA: Ohio, Lake Erie...
TAGCGCAGCGGGGCGCGGCGGATCCTCTCGGCAGCCAGGGCGGCGAATTGCGCGTCCAGCTCGGGAGTGAGGCGGCAGGCCGGGTTGCAGGTCTGGTCGTAGGCGGCGATGAGCTGCTCGACGCGCTGGCGCTCGGCTTCCGAACCATAGGCGCGGGAAGGCAGGAAGCGCGGGTCCACAGGATCGCCGGGCACGTTCCAGTAGATCTCGTCCACGGAGACGTAATCCACCAGCCAGGTCTTGACCCAGCGGTTGAAGCCCATGGGCACGTATTCCCAGGGATTGTTGGCGTAGCGGGGCGCAAGAGGCTCAAAGCGGTGGAACACGCGCCAGTTGCGCAGCGTCCAGGGGACCAGCGGGGCGAGCGAGACGATGCCTAGAATGACGCCAGCGGCGATGACGCGCGACCTGCAGGGCGACGTGAAGAACTGGATGAGCAAGCAGGCGCCGATGCCGGCCAGCAGGATGCCGCCGTCGGGCCGAAGCAGGATGCCGGCCGCCACGGCCAGCCCGCAGAACACCCACCAACGCATACCGCCCGAAGCGAGGCGCTCCAGTCCTTCCACCGCGAACAGCAGAGCCAGGGCGCTGAAGAAGATGGCTGGCACTTCAGACAGGGGCGTGACCGCGTAATTGCTGGTGAAGGGGTTGAGAGCGTAAAGCAGGAAGGCAGCCAGGGCGGCGCGCTCGCCCACGACCCTGCGCGCCAGGGCGGCGGTGAGGAAGCAGGTCCCGACGTCGAGGACGACCTGCACCACCATCACCGCGACATAGTGTTCCAGGCCGACGACCTTCCAGATGAGAGCCAGAAACGCGGGATAGCCGGGGAGGCGGATGTAGGTGGGAACGGGGACGCCTTCCTCGGTCATCGCGAACATGCCGTGCAGGAGCCAGTTCCTGGCCATGTCGCCGTAAAGGAAGGAGTCGCCGGCGATGAAGCGGTACTTCCAAAGGAAGAACAGGCGCAGCGCGAGAGCGGCCGCGGTGGCCAGCAGGAAGAAGCGAAGATGACGGCGCACGAGCGGGCGCACGGGGAGATAGTAGAAGCGGCAAGCGGCAAGCAGCAAGGGCAAAGGGGCAGGGAATCCATGGATGCCCGGCCGTTACGGCACGGCGCTAAGGCCGCGGCCCCGAAAGTCTCCCAAATTGGGGAGCGTCCAGCAGCGGCGCAGCGCATCTAATCCGGGGAGCGAGTGGTTTGACGTAGTGTTGACCCCGCCTTACGATAAAGCGGTCCCCCTTCCATGACGAAGGCCATATTTCATGATCCGCAGCGCAAGCGCTGGAAGCGTCTGCGCGTCGTCTTCGACGTCCTGGCGGCCGTCGTCACGCTCTCGGTCATCGTTTTTGTGGTCACCCTGGTGCGCAGCGAGCCCCTGCCCGGGATACTGCTGCCGCAGCAAAAGAAGCCCTACCATGCGCTGAAGGAGAAGGAGCGCCGGCGCTCGCCGCGCCGGCCGGTCAGCCACCGCAAGACCAAGACGGCGCCTTCGCAGGTGGTGCTGAACTCGACGGAAGGCATTCGCGGCGCCTTCTACGTCACCTGGGATGCGGGCAGCTTTTCCGCATTGAAGGAATACGTTCACCAGATCGACCTGCTGTTTCCGGAGTGGATCCACGTGCTGACGCCCGACGGGCGCCTGCAGGCGGTCACCCAGTTGAACACCTTCTTCGACGTGGTGCAGGGCGGGCAGGCGCATCCCATCGACGACAAGGTGATGCCCTTCCTGAAGGCGGAGAAGGCGGAGACCGAAGTGTTCCCCCTGGTGAACAACTTCCAGCCCATCAGCAACGAGTGGGTGGACATCAGCGGGTTTCTGAACAGCGCGGAGGCGCGCGCCCGCTTCCGCCAGCAGATGATGACCTTCCTGGCTTTGGACAAGTACCGCGGAGTCAGCCTGGACTTTGAGGGCTTTCCCACGGCGGCGCAGGCGGGGTACCGGGCGCTAATCGGCGAACTGGAGGCCGACCTGCACACCCGCGGCATGAAGCTGTACGTCAACGTGCCGGCGGGCGACGACGATTTCGACTACAAGTATCTGGCGGCGCACTCCGACGGCCTCATCCTGATGAACTACGACCAGCACTCGGGGAACACCGAGGCCGGGCCCATCGCCGCCCAGGACTGGTTCCAGAAAAACCTCAGCGCGATCCTGACGAAGGTGCCGAAGGAGAAGCTGATCTGCGGCATCGGCAACTACGGCTACGACTGGGTGGGGAAGACGGGCATTAGCATCTCGGTGCAGGACGCCTGGCTGACGGCGCACGATTCCGAGACTGCCCTGACCTTCGAGCCCGACAGTTTCAACCCGCACTTCGCCTACATGGAGGAGAGCAACCACCGGCACGAGGTGTGGTACCTGGACGCGGTGACGGCGCTCAACCAGATGCGGGCGGCGCAGCAGTTGGGGATCAACACCTTCGCGCTGTGGCGGCTGGGATCGGAAGACCGCGCCTTGTGGGCGGTGTGGGACGCTCCCGGCGAAGCCAACGCGCCGGACAAGCTACGAGCCGTCCTGCCCGGCTACGACGTGGACATGGAAGGCAGCGGGGAGATTCTGAGGATCGACCACCGTCCCGCGGCCGGGGAGCGCGCTTTGACCGTGGACGCCGCCACCGGCATGGTCACCGGTGAGGAGTTCAGCGCCCTGCCGTTGCCCTACCAAGTGGACCAGTACGGGGCCCAGCCGAAGGCCGTGGCCCTCACGTTTGATGATGGTCCCGACCCCACCTTCACTCCCCCAATGCTGGACGTGCTCAAGAGCAAGGGGGTGAAAGCGACCTTCTTCGTCATCGGCTGGCAGGCGCAGAAGTACTCCGGCGTGCTGAGCCGCATCCGCCGCGAAGGGCACGAGATCGGCAACCACACCTTCTACCATCCCGACATCAGCAACATTTCCAAGCGGTACATGAGGTTCGAGCTGAACGCGACGGAGCGGTTGTTCGCGGCCAAGCTCGGCATCAAGCCCCTGCTGTTCCGGCCGCCGTACTCCATCGACCAGGAACCGGACACCGCCGACCAGGTGCGGCCGCTGGAGATCGCGCAGGACATGGGCTACATCACGGTGGGGGACAAGATCGATCCCAACGACTGGAAGGACAACCCGCACCGCACGGCGGCGCAGATCACGGCCGACGTGATGGCGCACCTGCCGCCGTGCGCGCCCAACGCCCTGAACTGCGGCAGCGTCCTGCTGCTGCCCGACGGCGGGGGGGACCGCACGCAGACGGTGAAGGCCCTGCCCATGATCATCGACGGGCTGCGCGAGCGCGGGTACAAGATCGCGCTGGTGTCGGAGCTGTTGGGCAAGACTACGGCCGAGGTGATGCCCGCCATCACGCCCAATGAGCGCTGGGCGGCGCGGGTGGACAACTTCGTGTTCTGGCTGGGCGGCCTGGCCACAGACGACATCGTCCTAGTCTTCTTCCTGGGTGCCGGCCTGATGACTCTGCGGCTGCTCTCGGTGGGCGCGCTGGCCATCTTCGACCGGCTGCGGGAACGGCGCAATGGGAAGAGAAAAGGTTCGGTGCTGTACTGGCCGTCGGTGGCCATCCTGGTGCCCGCCTACAACGAGGAAAAAGTGATCGTGAACACGGTACGCGCGGCCCTGGCCTCCGGCTATCCCAGGGTGCGGGTGATCGTGGTGGACGACGGCTCCAGCGACAACACCTACGAGGTGGCGCGGTGCGCGTTCCGGGACGAAGTGGCCGCAGGGCAGGTGCTGATCCTGACCAAGAAGAATTCCGGCAAGGCCGACGCGCTCAACTTCGGGCTTTCGCGGGTGGAGGAAGAGATCTTTCTCGGCATCGACGCCGACACGGTGATCGCGCCCGACGCGGTGTCCAAGCTGGTGCCGCACTTCCTCGATCCCCAGGTGCTGGCGGTGGCGGGCAACACCAAGGTGGGCAACCGGGTGAACCTGTGGACGCGCTGGCAAGCGTTGGAATACATCACCAGCCAGAACTTCGAGCGGCGGGCGCTGAACGTGTTCGGGGCGGTGACGGTGGTGCCGGGAGCGATCGGGGCGTGGCGCACGCAGGCGGTGCGCGACGCCGGCGGCTTCCATCCTGATACCGTGGCCGAGGACGCCGACCTCACCATGTCGCTGCTGGAACAGGGCGGGAGGGTGTACTACGAGGACCGCGCGCTGGCCTGGACCGAGGCGCCCACCACCGCCCGCGGGCTGATGCGGCAGCGCTTCCGCTGGTCGTTCGGGGTCCTGCAAGCGGTGTGGAAACACCGGCGGGCGTTCGCGCGCAAGGGCACGCTGGGCTGGGTGGCGCTGCCGAATATCCTGGTCTTCCAGATCCTGCTGCCGCTGGTCTCGCCCTTCATTGACCTGATGTTCGTGCTGGGCGCGCTGAGCTACGGCATCAGCAAGTACTTCCATCCCGACACCACCGACCCGGCGACCTTCATCCGCCTGGTGGTGTTCTTCGCGGCCTTTCTGGTGATCGACTTCGTCGCCTCGGTGATCGCGTTTTCGCTGGAACGGCGCGAAGCCGGCCAGGAGGAAGACATCTGGCTGCTGGCCCACGTGTGGCTGCAACGCTTTGCCTACCGGCAGGTGTTCTCGGTGGTGCTGTTCAAGACGCTCAAGCGGGCCATCGATGGGCGGCCGTTCTCCTGGGAAAAGCAGGAGCGCACGGCGGCGGTGGCGGCAGTGCAAAAGAGAAACCGGCGCCCAGTGGTGGTAGAGAAGAGTACTCGGTAAGGGTCGCCGGGCAGTCCCGGCGGGGCGCAGGTTCAGCTGCCAGCGTGGCTGGCTGCGCGCATAACAAACTGAAGAGCGCGACCTGGTGGCAAGGGGCAGCGCGGCTCGGCGGCCGACAGGCGGCGGATGGTAAAATGGGTTGTTTTGCAGCCATCATCCAGCCTTACTGGAGGACTTTATGGCCACCGTTGAAGCCCCCAAGGTAGAGACTTACATTGCCCCGGGGCCCTTCCGCAACGAACCTGCCACGGATTTCAGCAAACCGGAAAATGCCGCCGCCATGCGCGCCGCCATCGAGAAAGTGCGGTCGCAACTGGGCCGGGAGTACGACCTGGTGATCGGCGGCAAGCGTGTCAAGACCAGGGACAAGCTGCTTTCCATCAATCCTGCTAAACCTTCCGAGCTGGTGGGCCTGTTCCAGAAGGCGGGCGCTGAGGAAGTGGGACCCGCGCTGCAGGCGGCGCTCAAAGCCTACGAGAGCTGGAGCCGCACCCCGGCGGAGGAGCGCGCCGGCCTGCTGCTGCGCACGGCGGAACTGATCCGCAAGCGCAAGCACGAGTTCTCGGCCTGGATGGTGTTCGAGGTGGGGAAAAACTGGGCGGAAGCTGACGCCGACACTGGCGAGACCATCGATTTCTGCGAATTCTACGCGCGCGAAGCGCTACGGCTGGCCCAGGCCGAGCCTCCGGTGCAGTTGGCGGGCGAGCGCGACTACCTGCGCCACATCCCTCTGGGAGTGGGGGTGGTGGTGCCACCGTGGAATTTTCCCGGCGCCATCATGGCGGGCATGACCACGGCCTCGTTCGTGGCCGGCAACACCGTAATCCTGAAGCCCTCGAGCGATTCTCCGGCCATCGCCGCCTTCTTCTTCTCGCTGCTGGAGGAAGCGGGGCTGCCGCCGGGCGTGGTGAACTTCTGCCCGGGTGCGGGCGCGACCTTCGGGGACGCGCTGGTGGCGCATCCCAAGACGCGCTACATCGCCTTCACCGGCTCCAAGGAAGTCGGACTGCGCATCAACCAGGTGGCGGCCACGCAGCAGGCGGGACAGATCTGGATCAAGCGGGTGGTGCTGGAGATGGGCGGCAAGGACGCCATCATCGTGGACGCCGACGCCAACCTCGACGCCGCGGTGGAAGGAGTGGCGGCCTCGGCCTTCGGCTTCCAGGGACAGAAGTGCTCAGCGTGCTCGCGCCTCATCCTGGACGAGAAGATCTACGACCGGTTCCTGGAGGCGCTGAAGGCGCGGGTGGAGAAAATCACCGTCGGCGATCCCGCCGAGAACCCAGGGATGGGCCCGGTGATCAACGAAGGCTCGATGAAGTCCATCCTGGGATACATCGAGCAGGGCAAGAAGGACGGGCGTCTGATCACCGGCGGCCAGCGGGTAGCCGGCCAGGACGGCTTCTTCCTCGAACCCACGGTGTTCGCCAACATCCCGGCCAAATCGAAGCTGGAGCAGGAGGAGATCTTCGGACCGGTGTTGGCGGTGATCAAGGCGCGCAATTTCGAGCACGCGCTGGAGATCGCCAACGACACCGAGTTTGGCCTGACGGGCGCGGTGTACACCAACTCGCGGGAGAAGATCCGCAGGGCGATGGACGAATTCCATGTGGGCAACCTGTACATCAACCGCAAATGCACCGGCGCCATGGTGGGCGCGCATCCCTTCGGCGGGTTCAACATGTCGGGAACCGATTCCAAGGCCGGCGGACCGGACTACCTGGTCCTGTTCACGCAGGCGAAGTCCATCGGCGAGAAGCTGACGTAGGCAGGCAAGTTACTGACTAGAAAGACGTTAGGCCCTGCGGTGGAGAAGCAGGGCCTTTCGCTTTGGGTGCCGGTGGAATTGACATCGGAACCACCGCAGTTGAGAATAGTTTGGTTTCACCGGGTGCGCGCCGGCGGGGAGCACTCGCCCGCACGCGGTTGGTTGCCGGGGCGCGCCTGGATCCAGGGAATCGGCTATGGCAAGAATCCTGTGCGTGGATGACGAACCGCACGTCGTCACGCTCAAGTGTGCGATCCTGCAACAGGCCGGTCACACGGTGACGGCGTCCACTTCCGCCCGCGATGCCATCGAAAAGCTGCAAGCCAGCGCCTTCGATGCGGTAGTGACCGACTGGCGGCTGGGCGATGCCGATGGCCGAGTGGTGGTGGAAGCCGCCAAACGACACTCCGCCATGCCGGTGGTGGTGGTTTCGGGATACGTGGCGGAAGCTTTTCAGGCGGCGGAACCCCTGGCCGACCTGTACCTGGAAAAGCCCGTCAACCCGGAAGAGCTGGTGACCATCGTCAACGAACTGCTGAAGACCAGCCAGCGCGCGGCCCAGCGCCAGGATTAGCCTGCCGGAGCTTACATCCGGCCCCGGAACCGCTCTCATCTAACGTGGGGAGTCCCGTGCAGTTCGCAAGCAAGCCAAGGCGCAAGCTGGTGTTGTACCTGGCCGCGGTGGTGGTGAGCTGGCTGGCGATCGCGGTGGTGGCCGGGGTGCAGCCCTACGTGGGCTTCCTGCCCATCCTGCTGCTGCCCGCGGTGGCGGTGGCGGAGCACTACGGCGGGCTGGGGCCGGGCGTGCTCTCCATCATGATGTGCACCGTGGGCTCGCTGCTGCTGATGCGTGTCCCTCTCTCGGTGCCCGAAGAAGTGCACAGCCTCACGAACCTGGCGGTGTTTCCCGCGGTGGCGGCCAGCCTGCTCTGGGTGATGCATTCGCGCCGCCAGCAGCAGCAACTGGGAGAAGAACGCCGGGTGGAACTCTCCACCCTGCTGGAGAGCATGCCGGAGGCGGTGCTCATCTTCGATCCCAGCGGGCGGCCGGTGGAGGTCAACAGCGCGGCGGTGGCGTTCACCGGGCTGACACGGGAAGAGCTGCTGGAGTACTCCACCGCCCGGCTGGCGCGCCACCTGGCGGTGCAGACGGAGGACCAGCCGGTGGATTTTCCCAACCTGGCAGTCACGCGGGCGCTGCGCGGAGAGGTGGTGCGCAACGAGAGCCGGGTTTTCTCGCCGCCGCCGGACCACAACCGCATCCAGGCCGTGGTCTCGGCCAGTTCCCTGCGCGGCCGGCAGGGGGAAATCATCGGGGCGCTGGTGGTAGTGCGCGACGTCACCGAGATCACGCAGTTGCAGCAGCGGGTGGCCGACACCGAGCGCCACCTGGCCATCGGGCAGATGGCGGCCGGCATCGCCCACGACTTCAACAACGTGCTGGATACGATCTCGCAGGCGGTGGGAGTGCTGGAGATCCGCCCGGAGCAGAGCGTGGAAGACCGCAAAGTGGTGCTGCGGATGATCCATAACGCGGTGCGGCGAGGAACGGAGATCATCACCCGGGTACAGGAATACATCCGCGGCGGCACCGGGCAGCAGGCCCCGGTGGACGTCCGCCAGATGCTGGAGGAGGCCCTGGAACTCACCCGGCCGCTGTGGCGAAACGTGCCAGGCCTGGCGGTGGTGCAGGAACTGAGGCCGGTGAGCCCGGTGCTGGCCAACGCCGCCGACCTGCGCCGGGTGTTTACCAACCTCATCATCAACGCCATCCAGGCGATGCCGCAGGGCGGGCAACTGACGGTGCACTGCGAGCAAAACACAGGGACGGTGGCGGCCTGGGTGGGCGACACCGGCGCCGGCATCCCACCGGAAGCGCAGAAAAAGATCTTCCTGCCCTACTACACCACCAAGCCGGCGGGGACCGGCCTGGGACTCTCCACCGCGCAGAAGATCGTGCTCAGCCAGCGCGGGAAGATCCGCTTCAGCAGCGAGCCGGGCCAAGGCACCACCTTCTGGGTGGAGTTGCCGGCCATGGCGCCGGAACAGGCGCCCGCCAGGATCGCCTGAACCGTGGCCGGTGGAATCGCCCGCACGAAATCCGGGAAGAGAAAAGCCCACGGCCGGACCGTGGGCCGAGAGGAGAAGAGAAACTCTTCAGACCGGCCGGGCTGCAGGAGCGGGCTGGGCGGACTGCTGGCTGCCGGTGGCGGCGGCTGCGGTGGCGGCCGCGGCTTCGGCGAGGATACGGTGATGCACAGTGAACAGAGCCAACTCCAGGCGGTCGGAGACACCGATCTTGTCGTAGACGTTGCGCAGGTAGTTCTTGATGACCTGCTCGGTGGTGCCCAACTGCTTGGCGATCTCCTTGTTCTTGAAGCCCTGGACGATGAGGGCGACGATGCGCAGTTCCTTGGGGGTGAGGCGGTCGCGCACGCGCGCGCCCACGAAGTCGTTCTCGGTGATGGCTTCGCTGGGAGCGTGCATGTCCTGGACCCAGGTGTCGCCGCGGGCGACCTTGCGGATGCACTCCACCAGGGCGGAGCCGCCGACGTTCCGGTACACCAGGCCGTGCACCCCGGCGCTGAGGTAGCGGGCAGGCTGTTCGCCATTCTCCGCCACCACCACCAGGCGGGTCTTGCTGCGTCCGGCCTGGGTGGTGACGGCTTTGATGTCGGGTTGCAGAGCGGCGGAAAAGATGAGCACGTGGGGACGGAACTTCTCCAGCGCCATCATCAACTGCTCGGCCGACTGGGCCTGGGCCATGATGCGCACCTCGTCCTCCACCGCCAGAACCTTGGCGGCTCCCGCCCGGAAAATCGCCTGGTTGTCCGCCAGAATAATCTTCAGCATGGCCCTCCGTCTGAGCTCACTTGCGGATAAACCGGTATTGATCGATCACGCAGGCGACCCCGCTCTCTTTCCGCTGGGACGCCGACCGCTTCCTTGCCGGCGGTTTGCCCTTGTCCGCCCGTACCACGCGTCCCCTACATTCTATCTCCACGTTGCGCTTGGACCCGATAATCTGTCCGGGCAGAGTGATCTCAAAGCGGATGCGCGTGCCCACCTTGAAGGCCTTGTCGGCCCAGACGTAAACCCCGGCCGCGCTCACATTTGAGGTCGTGCCCGCGTGTTTGCGGGAAGACTGCCCCTCGTAAATGGTGATCGGCAACTTCAACGCAAAACGCTTCCCCGTTCGTGCGTCGGACACATTGCCTCCTGGCCACCCGGCCGCTTCCGTAATGGTTGCCGTGATCATCGGGGGGGAGCGAGTGTAATCGGCGCGTCTGGTTTATACCACGAAAGGCGCGCAGGGAAACAGTCCCAGGAGAGTTTCCTTGCGGGTTTCGCGGACCCAGGCGGGGAAAGGCTGAGGACGGGACGGTGGGGAGGGCCGACCGGCGGGGCCCCTGGAAACGGCAGGGATTCCCCTTGACACTCCGCCGGTAAGTGATAGAGTGCATTGCCATTCCTACCTTGACCGCTCTCCTCAGCGTTCTAAAGCAGTCCATCCGGGAGATTGGCCAAGACTGTGTTGCTCAGGCGCACTAGTAGCTGATAGCGACTACTCACCACCAAATTGTGCAGCGAAGGAGAGACTCTGCCTTGGACGATCTGATCGGCCAGACCATTTCTCACTACCATATCCTGGGCAAGTTGGGCGGCGGCGGTATGGGGATCGTGTATCGCGCCGAGGACAAGAAGCTGGGCCGGGAAGTAGCCCTGAAGTTTCTGCCCGAGGAGTTTGCTCGCGAGTCCCACGGGGTGGAGAGGTTCCAGCGCGAGGCGCGCGCCGCCTCGGCCCTGAATCATCCCAATATCTGCACGGTCTACGAGATCGACGAGTACCAGGGCCATCATTTCATCGCCATGGAACTGCTGGAAGGCGAGACGCTCAAACACAAGGTGCAGGGGCGGCCGCTCAGCGTCGAAGAAGTGCTGGAACTGGGGCTGCAAATCGCCGACGCCCTGGACACGGCCCACTCCAAAGGCATCGTGCATCGGGACATCAAACCGGCAAACATTTTCATCACCCAGCGCGACCAGGCCAAGATCCTTGACTTCGGCTTGGCGAAGCTCATGTCGCAGAGAATGGCGGGCGTGACCGTAGGGGCTTCCACCATGGAAACCAGGGTCGCCGACGACCATCTCACCAGCCCGGGCACAGCCTTGGGGACGGTGGCGTACATGTCGCCGGAGCAGGCGAGAGGGGAGAACCTGGACGCGCGTACGGACCTGTTTTCCTTCGGCGCAGTGTTGTACGAAATGATCACCGGAGCGCTTCCCTTTCCCGGCAATACGTCGGCAGTTGTGTTCGAAGGCATTCTCCACAAAGAGCCGAAGCCGCCCAGCCGTGAGAATCGCGACCTGCCACCGCAGTTCGAGCAGATCATCGGCAAGGCAAAAGGCGTTATATTTATTGTGATGATGCAAACCTATCGAAGGGTTAAGGCCCGCTGCGACAATCGCCCTCGCTACAGCGGCACGCATTATGGCATAGCCATAATTGAGCATGTTATTGGGAGGGGGGCCGTCACGGCCCCGGTGAAA
>Ga0153915_10006411_pt1 | contig 11034 bp, 7 predicted proteins | sample Opewatmetagenome_2_FD_107003 | JGI IMG/M metagenome (GOLD analysis project Ga0153915, IMG submission 107003) | Freshwater wetland microbial communities from Ohio, USA - Open water 3 Core 3 Depth 3 metaG | ecosystem: Environmental > Aquatic > Freshwater > Wetlands | place: USA: Ohio, Lake Erie...
AGCTGTGGCAGGCCTTCGCCGTCCTGCTCCCGGTGCGCTCGGTCGGCGTCATGGGCGACCAGCGGACCTACCAACGCGTCGTCGCGGTCCGGCTCGTCCAGAGCACGGACGGGATGACGGCCAACTGGTATCCGGCCGCGCCCCGGCTCCTGGCGAAGATCTCGACGCGCATCGTCAACGAGGTCCAGGGCGTCAACCGCGTCGTCTACGACATCACGACCAAGCCGCCCGGGACGATCGAGTGGGAATAGCCCGCCGTCCGCTCTGAGCCGCGCGCCGCGCTTCCTCCGCGGCGGGGATCGGGAAAGGGAACCATGGAACCGACGTTCGTCCACCTTCACAACCATTCCGAGTACAGCATCCTCGACGGCTGCCTGAAGGTGCCCGATCTCGTCCAGTCCGCCTACGCCAACAACATGCCGGCCGTCGCCATGACGGACCACGGCAACGTCTTCGGCGCCGTCCAGTTCTTCAAGGAGGCCAAGGCCCGCGGCGTCAAACCCATCCTCGGCTGCGAGGTCTACGTCGCCCCGGGCAGCCGCTTCGACAAGAAGCCCGGCAACGGCAACGACATCCATCATTTCCATCTCGTCCTCCTCGTCCGGAACGCGCAGGGCTACCGGAACCTCTGCCGCCTCCTGACGCAGAGCTACCTCGAGGGCTTCTACTACCGGCCCCGGATCGACAAGGAGCTGCTGGCCGCCCATGCCGAGGGGCTCATCGGCCTGTCGGCCTGCCTCAAGGGCGAGATCAACGTCTGGCTCGGCCGCGGCTTCGCCGAGAAGGCCGAGGACGCCGCCCGGGAATACGCCGCGATCTTCGCCAAGGGCGATTTTTACGTCGAGCTCATGGACCACGGCCTGGCCGAGCAGAAGGCCCTCAATCCGCTCCTCATCGGGCTGGCCCGCAAGCTCGACCTGCCGCTCGTCGTCACCAACGACGTCCATTTCGCCCGGCGCGAGGACGCCCAGAGCCAGGACGTCCTCGTCTGCATCCAGACGAACCGGAAGGTCTCGGACCCGGACCGCCTCAAATTCTCGACCGACCAGTTCTACTTCAAATCCGCGGCCGAGATGTCGGCCCTGTTTCCGGACGTCCCCGAGGCCGTCGAGAACACGGGTCGGATCGCCGCCCGCTGCGAGTTCGAGTTCCCCTCCAAGTCCTATTTCCTGCCGAATTTCACGCCGCCCGCGGGCAAGACCCTGAGCGAATATTTCGAGGAGGTCGCCTGGGACGGCTTCCGCCAGCGGATGGGGAAGCTGACCGCGCGCGTCGCCGGCGTCGGGCAGGCCCACACGCTGGAAGAGTACGAGGCCCGGCTGGAGCGGGAGATCAAGCTCATCAAGCAGATGAAGTTCGAGGGCTACTTCCTGATCGTCTGGGACCTGCTCAAGGCGGCCCGGGAAAAAGGCATTCCGCTCGGGCCCGGCCGCGGCTCGGCGGCCGGCAGCCTGCTCGCCTATTCCCTGGAGATCACCGAGGTCGATCCCCTCGAGTACGACCTCCTGTTCGAGCGCTTCCTCAACCCCGAGCGCATCAGCCTGCCCGACATCGACATGGATTTCTGCGCCCGCCGCCGGCAGGAGATGATCGAGTATGTGACGAAGAAGTACGGCCAGGAAAACGTCTGCCAGATCATCACCTTCGGGACCATGGCGGCGCGCGGGGCCATCCGCGACGTCGGCCGCGTCCTCGAGGTGCCCCTGACCGAGGTCGACCGGATCGCCAAGATGGTCCCGTTCGGCCCCGACTCGACGATCGCCGAGGCCCTGAAGAACGTGCCCGAGCTGCGCGAGCTCCGCGACAAGAACGCCAAGATCGCCCAGCTCCTGGCCATCGCCCAGGGCATCGAGGGCCAGGTCCGCCACCCCTCGATCCACGCCGCGGGCATCGTCATCACGCCCAGGCCCCTGGTCGAGTTCCTGCCTCTCTGCCAGTCGGCCAAGGGCGAAATCACGACCCAGTTCGCCATGGGCGACGTCGAGGCCATCGGGCTCCTCAAAATGGACTTCCTCGGCCTGCGCAACTTGACCGTCATCGACGACGCCCTGGCCCTCATCCGCAAGGACACGGGCGAGGAGATCGACGTCAACGCCCTGCCGCTCGACGACCCCCGGACCTTCGAGGTCTTCCAGGCCGGGAATACGGACGGGGTTTTCCAGTTCGAGAGCCCGGGGATGAAGGACCTGCTCCGCAATTTCCGGCCGGAGGAGTTCCGCGACCTCATCGCCCTCAACGCCCTCTACCGGCCCGGGCCGCTGCGCAGCGGCATGACCGACGAGTTCATCCACCGCAAGAACCATCCCGACCGCATCAGTTACGAGTTCCCCGAGCTCGAGCCCATCCTCAAGGAGACGCGCGGCATCATCGTCTACCAGGAACAGGTCATGCGGATCGCGACCGACCTGGCCGGCTTCTCGCTGGCCGAGGCTGACATCCTGCGCAAGGCCATGGGCAAGAAGGTCGCCGAGATCATGAGGGCTCAGAAGCAGAGGTTCGTCCAGGGCGCCAGGAAGAGGGGCATCAGCCAGGCCAAGGCCGACAAGATGTTCGAGCAGATCAAGAACTTCGCCGAGTACGGCTTCAACAAGTCGCACAGCGCCGCCTACGCCATGCTGGCCTACGAGACGGCCTACCTCAAGGCCCATTACCCGCACTATTTCCTGGCGGCCCTGCTGACGTCCGAGGCGGAGCGCGGGGCGACGCCCCAGGTCGTCAAGTACATCGGCGAGTGCCACGATATGGGCATCAAGGTCCTCGCGCCCGACATCAACAAGAGCGACTACCCGTTCACGGTCGAGGGCGGGGACATCCGCTTCGGGCTGGCGGCCGTCAAGAACGTCGGGCAGGCCGCGGTCGAGGAGATCCTCGCCCTCCGCCGGAAGAGCGGGCCGTTCGTCTCGCCCTTCAGCCTGTTCGAGGACAGCGATTCGAAGATCCTCAACCGGAAGGCGGTCGAAAGCCTGATCAAGGCGGGCGTCTTCGACTCGCTGGGCTGGAAGCGGTCCCAGTGCTTCCACATGCTCGACCGGATGATCGAGTTCGGCCACGAGGTCCAGAGGGCCAAGGTGGCCCGCCAGAACCTCCTCTTCGGCGGCAGCGTCGTCGAACACCCGCCCCTGCCCGCGGAGGTCCGCGAGATGGGCGAATGGGACGAATCCCATTACCTCTCCTACGAGATGGACGCCCTGGGCTTCTATATCACCGGCCACCCGCTGGCCCAGTACAAGGACCGCCTGCCGAGGCTCGTCTCCCACAGCCTGGGCGATCTCGACGACGACCGCGACTTCGACAAGGAGATCCGCGTCGCCGGCATCGTCGCCTCGATCAAGCAGCTGCGGACGAAGAAGGACGAGCGCATGGCCACCTTCGTGCTCGAGGACATGACGGGCCGGATCGAGGTCGTCGCCTTCCCGGAGGCCTTCGGCCGGCACGGCGTTTATCTGCGGGAGGGCCAGCTCGTCTTCGTCAAGGGCAAGTACCTGGGCGAGGGCGAGAGCCGGCGGATCAGCCTCAGCCAGGCGCTGCCGCTCGCCGACGCCTTCGAAAAGCTGGCCAAGAGGGTCGTCGTCCGCATCTTCCTCCACGGCCTCGAGGAGGCGACGCTGGCCGAGCTCAAGTCGATCCTCGACAGCCACGAGGGCAAGTGCCCCGTCACGTTCGAGCTGGAGACGCCCCACTCGTACAAGGTCGTCGCCCGCAGCGCCGAGGTCCAGGACGTCGCGCCGACCGAGGCCCTGATCAGGAAGATCGAGGACCTGCTCGGCGAGAAGTCGGTCGCGGTGGAGTATTAAGGGGTCCGGCCGTCGACGGCGGCCCGGGCGCGGAGATTGATGGCGTTCGGCGCCGGCGAGGCCGCCCAGGCCCGGCCGTTCCAGTAGCGGATCCCCCTCTTGAGGATCTCCGCGTAAGCGGGGCCGAGGTTGCTGCGGATTTTTCCGGCCGCCCGGAGTTCTTTGTGCTTGACCATGAATCCGTGTCCCCAGTCGACGTACAGGCAACGCAGGCCGAAATCGAGATGGTAAAACACGTTGAGGTCGTCGTTCGCCGTGATCGTCTTGTCGGCGTTCACGCCGAGCTGACTGATGCTCTGGACGATCGCGCCGCTGGCCAGGCTGACGTCGGTCCGGGGGAAGCTGAAATAGGATATTTCCGACCCCGGGCCCAGGGAATCGGCCTTGAATTCGCCGTCTTGGGGCGAACATCCGGAGACGCGCGAGGGATCGAACACGGCCAGGCACGGTCCGTACTCATTGTTGACGCCGGCGGCGAGCATCTCGTCGCGGCCGTCGCCGTTGATATCCGCGAAGCCGATGTCCTTGATCTGTCCGGAATTCCAGAATTCGCCGGTCTGGCGGCCATTGCAGTCGAGGACGGCCAGCTGGCAGGGCCACTGGGGGTATTGATGGGACACGACGGCGATCTCCGGCCGGCCGTCCTTGTCGCAATCGTGCACGGCCAGGCCGAAGATGCGGTAGTCGGCCGAGTAGGTCCGGCCGCCGAAGCTTGTCTCCCGGCCGGCGGCGAAATGCCACAGCTCCGTCCCCCGGTCATCATAGCAATAGAGGTCGCCCTCGCCGTAGGCGTTGTCCCGTTTCTGGACGGCGAAAAGGACTTCGGTCCGGCCGTCGCCGTTGATATCCTTGATGACGATGATGGGCAGGCGGTCTTCGCACCTCGATGCGTCGACAACCTGAAAACGGGCCCGGTAGTGCTCTTCGTCCTGCAGGCCCTCGACCTTCGTGTCATGGCGCCAGATCTCTCTCTTGTCCTCCGCGAGGATGATCAGGGTCGAGCCGCGGATGGCGAAATCGTTGGGCTGCTCCCCGGGCCCCTTCGAGGGCCGGATGAGCGTCGCGGCGAGGGCCGCGACGACCAGGACGAAACCGAAAATAAGCCACTTCCGCGAGGGGCGCCCGGACGGCGCGTCCGCGGGCTTCGGCGGCCCGGGCGGCGGCTGATGGCTGGAGTTCTTGAAGGTCGTCCGGAACCAATGGTCGAGCTCGCCCTTGTAGGCGACGACGTGGGATTTCGAGCCCGCCGCCCGGTGGACCGGCATGCCGTACTTATGCTCCCACCTGTAGCAGGTCCGCTCGTCGTAGCCCAGGTAGGCGGAAATCTCTTTCCAGGAACGGAGCATGTCCGGTTTCGGCTCGTTCTCCATGGGGATCGTCATGCTTATTCCCACAATCATATGAATATCCTTTCGCGAGTCAAGCTCCGGCGGCTTCGCCGGATTGACAGCCGGAGACGAAAAGGGTAGATTAAATTGATTATTCTCTGGAAGTTCTGAACATTCTCCGAGGAGCGACGTGCCGTACAGAATCATCGTGGCCGACCCGAGCCCGTCGGTCCAGAAGACCGTCCAGCTGGCCTTCCCGGAGCCGGAATTCCGGCTGTTCGCCTTCGAGGACGGCGTCGGCCTCCTCGATGAGATCGCCGGCGTCCATCCCGATGCCGTCATCCTGAGCATGTCCCTGCCGGGCCGCGACGTCTTCGAGATCGGCCGGCTTCTCCGGAGCCGGCAGGACCTCCGCTGTGTCCCGCTCATTTTCCTCCGGGGGACGTTCGAGGCGCCCGAGGCGGCCAAGATCGCCGCCGCGGATTGCGACGGGATCTTCCAGAAGCCGTTCGACTCGGAGCGGCTGGCGGCGGCCGTCCGCGAGCTCATCGAGAAAAGGACCTGGCCGCCGACCCTTCCCGAGCAGCCCGTCCCCTTCGGCGGGCGGCCGCCCGGGCAGGGCGCGAAGACGGGAGACGCGGCCTGAATCTCCCGCGGAATCCATCGGACGCGTGGTGACCCCATGAACGACAAGACGCAGCTCGAAAAAATCTACGATCCCAAGCCCGTCGAGGAAAGATGGTCGAAGTTCTGGCTGGACGAGGGCCTGTTCGTCGCCGACGCCAAGTCCCCGAAGCCGAAGTTCTCCATGGTCCTGCCGCCGCCCAACGTCACCGGCATCCTCCATATGGGCCACGCCCTGTGCTTCACCCTGCCCGACATCATCACCCGCTGGAAGCGGATGCAGGGCTACAACTGCCTCTGGCTGCCGGGGACCGACCACGCCTCGATCGCCGTCCACAACGTCATCGAGAAGAGCCTGGCGGCCAAGGGCCTGAGCCGGGAGAAGGTCGGCCGCGACGAGTTCCTCCGGATCGCCTGGGAGTGGAAAGAGAAATACGGCGGCGTCATCACCGGCCAGCTCAAGAAGCTCGGCGCCTCCCTCGACTGGTCGCGCCAGCGCTTCACCATGGACCCGGGCTTCAGCCGGGCCGTCAAGCACGTCTTCGTCTCCCTCTACGACGAGGGGCTGATCTACCGCGATTATTACCTGGTCAACCGCTGTCCCCGCTGCGGGACCGTTCTCTCGGACATCGAGATCGAGCACCGGGACCTCCACGGCAAGCTCTGGCACATCAAATACCCGGTCGAGGGCTCGGAGGAATCGATCGTCGTCGCCACGACCCGGCCCGAAACCATCCTCGGCGACACCGCCGTCGCCGTGCACCCCGAGGACGAGCGGTTCAGGCACCTCCACGGGAAAAACGTCCTCGTGCCGCTCCAGAACCGCCCCATCCCCGTCATCACGGACGAGCGGGTGGAGCGGGAATTCGGCACGGGCGCGGTCAAGGTCACGCCGGCCCACGATCCCGTCGACTTCGAGCTCGGCAAGCTCCATGGCCTCGCGCAGATCATCGTCATCGACGGCTCGGGCAGGATGACCGAGGCGGCCGGCCCGGAATTCAAGGGGCTCGACCGCTTCGAGTGCCGGACCCGGATCGTCGACAAGCTCCGCGACCTGGGCCTGCTCGTCAAGGTCGAGGACTACGACCATGCCGTCGGCCACTGCTACCGCTGCAAGAGCGTCATCGAGCCGCACCTCTCGTGGCAGTGGTTCGTCCGCATCAAGCCGCTGGCCGACGAGGCCATCCGCGTCGTCGAGACGGGCGAGATCGAGTTCGTGCCGGCCAACTGGACCAAGACGTATTTCGAGTGGATGTACAACATCCACGACTGGTGCATCTCCCGCCAGCTGTGGTGGGGGCACCGCGTCCCGGCCTGGTACTGCCGCGACTGCAAGCACACGATGGTCGCCATGGAGGCGCCGGAGAAGTGCGAAAAGTGCGGCGGCGCGCTCGACCAGGACGAGGACGTCCTGGACACCTGGTTCTCCTCGGCCCTGTGGCCCTTCGGCACCCTCGGCTGGCCGGACGAAACCGACGACCTGCGGACCTTCTACCCCACGGACCTGATGTCGACCGGCTTCGACATCATCTTCTTCTGGGTGGCCCGGATGATCATGATGGGCCTCAAGTTCCGCGGCCGGATCCCGTTCCGCCAGGTCTTCATCAACGGCCTGGTCCGGGACGTCAAGCGCCGCAAGATGAGCAAGTCGGAGGGCAACATCATCGATCCGCTGGAGATGATCGACAAGTACGGCACCGACGCGCTCCGCTTCACCCTGGCCGCCCTGGCCGTCCCCGGCATGGACCTGGCGCTGTCCGAGGAGCGGATGGCCGGCTACCAGGCCTTCGCCAACAAGATCTGGAACGCCTCGCGCTTCGTCCTGATGAACCTGGGCGACCAGCCGGCCGCGGTCCGGGAGGAGGAGCTGACGCTCGCCGACCGCTGGATCCGCAGCCGCCTGGCGGCCGTGACCGCGTCCCTGAACCGGAGCCTGGAGCAGTACAAGTTCTACGAGGCGGCCGACGCCCTCTACCATTTCGTCTGGCACGAGTTCTGCGACTGGTATCTCGAGCTGGCCAAGGTCGGGCTGAAGGAAGGCAACCGGACGACCGAGGCCGTCCTGGCCGACGTCCTCGACCAAGTCCTGAGGCTCCTCCACCCGTTCATGCCCTTCATCACCGAGGAGATCTGGCAGCACCTGCCCGGCGCCGGCCGGTCCATCTCCCTGGCCGCCTTTCCTGCCGCCCGGGAGGATTGGCGCGACGAGGCGGCCGAAAAGGCCATGGCTCTCCTCCAGGAGGTCGTCGTCGAGGTCCGCAAGATCAGGACCGAGAACCGGATCCCGCCCAAGGAGAAGCTCGATCTCCGGGTCAAGTCGTCCGACGAGGCCGCGGCCCGCTCTCTCGCCGCCGTGGCCCCTTCTCTCCAGGCCCTGGCCGGCATCGCCGGGCTCGAGTTCGCGGCCGGCGCACCCGCCGCGAAGAGGGTCCTGAAGGGCGTGGCCGGCCCCTTCGAGCTGGCCATCCCGCTTGCGGAAACGGCCGACCTGGGGCAGGAGAAGGAGCGGCTGGAGAAGGAGATGCAGAAGATCCGGGCCGAAATCAGCAAGCTCGAGCAGAAGCTCGACCGTGCCGACTTCGTCTCCAAGGCGCCGGCGGCCGTCGTCGAAGAGACCCGCGCGCGCCTGGCCGGGCTCAGGGACCGGGGCGAAAAGGTCGAGAAGAACCTGGCCCAGCTCTCGCCGGCGGCCTGAGCCGGAGCGGCGATTCCGTCAGACGGACGGACCCCATGGCCATCGGAACGATCATCCTCAGATTCGAGAGCGTCCTGTCCACGAACGACGCCGCCCGGGACCTCATCCGCGCCTGCGCGGCCCACGGCACGGTCGTCGTCGCCGAGGAACAAACCAGCGGCCGCGGCACCAAGGGCCGGAGCTGGCACTCGCCGCGCGGCCTCGGGCTTTACGCCTCGTTCCTCCTCAGGTGGGACGCCTCCGGCGGACCCGGGGAGTCGTTCCCGCTCCTGCCGCTTGTCGCCGGGCTGGCCGCGGCCGACGCCGTGCGGGACGCGGCGGGCGTCGAGGCCCGCCTCAAGTGGCCCAACGACCTCGTCCACGGCCGCCGGAAGCTCGGCGGCATCCTGACCGAGGGCGTCCTCCGGTCCGGCGCCCCGGGACACGCCGTCGTCGGCATCGGCCTCAACGTCAACCACGGGGAGACCGATTTCCCCGCGGAGCTGAGGACGGCGGCGACGTCCCTTCGCCTGATCACGGGCCGGCCGGCGGATATCGAGGACCTCCTGGCCCGCCTTTGCCAAACCCTCGACAACTGGTATAATTCGCTCATCCGGGGAGACAGGGACGGCATCATCCGGGCGGCCGAGGAGCGCATGGCCTTTTTCCGGGGAAGCGGAATCCGCATCGCGACGGCCCGCGGTGAGCTCAGCGGGACGTACCTGGGACTGGCCCCTGACGGCCGGCTCCGGCTGGAACGGACGGGCCGGCCGGAGTCCGTGCCCTTCGAAGAAATCCTGGGCCTCGATTGGCTGTGACAGGGAGGAGGCGAGATGCTTCTGGCGTTTGACATCGGAAATACGACGGTGGCCGTCGGCATGTTCCAGGCGGAGAAACTCGTCAAGAGCTGGAAGATCAAGACCGACCGGGACAAGACGGCCGACGAGTACGGTGTCGTCCTCCTCAACCTCTTCGAGGCCTCCGGGATTCCGCCGAAGAAGGCCGAGGCCGCGATCGTCTCGAGCGTCGTGCCGCCGCTGACGCCCGTCATCCAGGACGTCTGCCGGAACTTCTTCGGCCTCGAGGCCCTCGTCGTCGGGCCCGGCTTGAAGACGGGCATGCCCATCCTCTACGAGAGCCCGCTCGAGGTCGGCGCCGACAGGATCGCGGCCGCCGTCGGGGCCTTCGAAAAGTACGGCGGTCCCGCGATCGTCCTGGACTTCGGGACGGCGACGACGTTCGACGCCGTCTCGGCCAAGGGCGAGTACCTGGGCGGGGCGATCGCGCCGGGGATCCAGATCTCGGCCGAGGCCCTCTACCTCAAGACGGCCCGCCTGCCGCGGATCGAAATCCGCAAGCCGAAGCGGGCCGTCGGCCGAACGACCGTCTCCAGCATGCAGTCGGGCCTCTATTTCGGCTATGTCGGGCTCGTGAGCAACATCATCGAAGAGATCCGCAAGGAGCTCGGCCGGGACGTCAAGGTCGTCGCCACCGGAGGCTTCGGCGGGCAGATCGCGCCCGAGGTGCCTGCCGTCGAGGCCTACGAGCCGGACCTGGTTCTCGAGGGCTTGCGGATCATCTTCGAAAGGAACCGCCAGGAGTGAGGCGGGAGCCGGAAGAGAAGAGATGAGCGACCAGGCGCAGAGCGGATACTACCAGACCATCGCCCGGGAGTTCCTCCGCCGCAGGGGCGCGCCGTTTTTCCTGTCCCCCCGGGACCTGGCGGTCGTCCACGGCTGGGAGAAGGATAGGATTCCCCTGCAGGTCGTCCTTGAGGGCATCGGCCGGGTCTTCGACGGACTTCGCGCCCACGTCCGGGGGACGAAAGGCCTGTCCCTCGCGAGCTGCGAGGCGCAGGTCCGGAAAGCGCTGGCCCAGCACACGGACCGCGGCGCCGGCCGGAGGAGGGCGGCCGCCCCTCGGGCCCGGAAGGCCGCCAAGGCCAGGGAGGAGATCGAGGCCTGCCTCAAGAGCCTGCCCGCGGACGAGCGGAACCTCCGGCCTCTCCTCCGGGACGCCGCCGGCCTCCTGGCCGGCGAGGCCCCGGACGACGAAGCCCTGGAAAAAATCGACGAGGCCGTGGACGGCGTCCTGTGGAGCCGGGCGTCGCGGGCCGAGCGGGAACGGATCGAGCGGCGGACGGTCCGGGAATTCCCCGGCCGGGGCGCCGGGGAGATCGCGGCCGCGGCCCGGACCAGGCTCATCAAGTCCGCCCGGGAAGAGCACAAAATTCCGTACGTTTCTCTGTGTTATTATTAATCAAATGAGTCCCGTCAGCCTCCGCACGAAAATTCTCTCCCTGCTCGCCAGGCGGCGGGAAGGGCTGAACTCCGGCCAGATCCAGTCCGAGCTCGGCCTCAAGCGGCGCGACCACGGCAAGCTCCTCGAGGAAATCAGGGCCCTGGAAGGGGAGAAGCTCCTTCGTTCGTTGAAGGGCCGCCTGGTCCTGGCGCCGAGGACCGGGCTTCTCCGCGGCCGGTTCGTGACCTCGAGGCGGGGCTTCGGCTTCGTCGCCCCGGCCGGAGGCGGGCCGGACATTTTCGTCCCGGCCCGGTACGCCGAGGGCGTCCTGCAGGGCGACGAGGTCGAGGTCCTGGCGAAGGACTCGGGCCGC
>Ga0153915_10006412_pt1 | contig 11033 bp, 10 predicted proteins | sample Opewatmetagenome_2_FD_107003 | JGI IMG/M metagenome (GOLD analysis project Ga0153915, IMG submission 107003) | Freshwater wetland microbial communities from Ohio, USA - Open water 3 Core 3 Depth 3 metaG | ecosystem: Environmental > Aquatic > Freshwater > Wetlands | place: USA: Ohio, Lake Erie...
TGACATTGGACGAGTTGAATGGGCACGTGTAATTCTCGATATCCGGCAGGCTGCCCCGGTCAGCGGAGCCCTTGGAGGCGCTGCCGTCCAGATGGACGGTACCGCCCTCATTGATGGTCTGGTCCGGGCCCGCCTCAGCCACCGCATCATCTGCCACGCATGGCGCTCCGTCATTGCACTCCGAAGTGTTGCCCGACGACTTATCCCCTGAGAGAACCTTGTTGGGATTCCAAGGGCCAGCAAAAGCTGGGACAACAAGGATAAGGGCGAGCACGATGCATGCTATGAACCCCGATTTCGCCATCTGGTCCCCCTCTGGCCAGTAGTAGGACTACCGCCGGCATATAGTTTTCTGGGACACGCTCAACCCGATTCGCCTGCGTCTAGAGTTTCCGCGGCCTGAGCCCTAGCCCCTTCGTGAACCTGTTCTGAACAATCGAGGTCGCCACCGACAGAAAAGCATCCTCGACGTGTTCTCCCGTTTTGGCCGATGTCATACACCACGTGGCGTTGAGTTCTCTGGCAACGTTTGCGACTTCGTCGGGCAGAATCGTCGCCTTGTCCCTCTGGTCCGTCTTGTTCACGACAAGGTGTATCGGTATCTTGCCCGCCACCTGTTGTGCGAGATCGGTCCAGTGTCGGATTCCGACGAGTGTCCCGGCCTGCGTGATGTCCATCACCGCGATGAGTCCATTGGCACCGTAGAAATAGGATTCTTTCAGCAACTCCCTGAAGCTTTCCTGGCCCATGATGTCCCAGAGGGTCATCGTGACCTCGATGGGCGTGCCCAGAACATTGTCCTTGACCAGAATCCTCTTCTTCGTTATCTTCGTGCCCAGGGTCACGATGTATCTGTCATCGAAGTAATCCATGACATACCTGCGAACGAGGGATGTCTTTCCGACGCCCGAGTCGCCGACCATGCAGACCTTGATTTTCATCTTCGGGACTGCGCCCATCTGCATGTTCAGAGCCATGGACCGAGTTCTCCCACTTCTATCGAATGCTGGATAATCAGGAGCCCGCCTGTGTCTTTTTTGTTTCGGTGCGTTTATCTGTTTTGATACCTAGACGAATCGGCTTTTCCTCACTGCTCTGAATGCCTCGTGAGCTTCTTCGGGTCGAGAATTCTCTCCGCCTCATCAGGTGTCATGAGGTTTCTTTCGAGAACGATCTCCTTGACCGTTCTACCCGTCCTCATCGACTCGCGTGCAACTTCCGTGGCCTTATCATAGCCTATCATAGGGTTCAATCTCGTTGCGATTGCGGGACTGAGTTCGGCGTTTCTCCTGCAGACATCGACATTGGCGGTAATTCCGTCGACACACTTGCTCGCCAGTGTCTGAGCTGAATTGGCGAGCAAGCTAATCGATGCCAGGAGGTTGTGAGCCATGAGCGGCATCATTGTGTTCAGGTCGAGGCTCGAGTTGAACCCGCCAACGGTCACCGCCATGTCATTTCCGATGACCTGCGCCGCCGCCTGACAGACGGCCTCCGGAATGACGGGGTTGACCTTCCCAGGCATTATCGAGGAGCCCGGCTGGACAGCTGGCAGGTTGATTTCGTTCAATCCTGTGGCGGGTCCAGAACTCATGAGACGAAGGTCGTTGCAGATCTTGATCAGGCTCACCGCCACGACTTTCAGAGCCCCGCTGGCCTCGACCAAGGAATCCTGAGCCTCCTGCGCTTCGAAGTGGTCCACGGTCTCTCGCAAGCCGAGACCGGTGGCGGTCCTGAGTCTCTTGACGACGTCGCGTCCGAACGATGGGTGCGTGTTGATCCCGGTTCCCACCGCGGTGCCGCCTATCGCGAGCTCTCCGAGGGAATCTTTCGATGAGGAGACCCGACGGATGCCGTGCTCCACTTGAGATGCGTAACCGCCGAACTCCTGGCCGAGGGTGATCGGCGTGGCGTCCTGCAAATGGGTCCTTCCCGCCTTCACGACATCCACAAACTCAGACGCCTTCCTCGCAAAGGAATCTTTCAGCGTTTCGAGGGCGGGGATCAACCGCTTCTCTATCATCTCCAGCGCGGCCAGGTGGATTGCGGTAGGGATGACATCATTACTCGACTGCCCCATGTTGACATGATCGTTCGGATGGACGATTCCCTTTCCTCCGAGCGCGATTCCGAGAATCTCGTTCGATCTGTTCGCAATCACCTCATTCGCGTTCATGTTGGTTGACGTGCCCGAGCCAGATTGGAAGATGTCGATGACGAACTGGTCATCGTGCTCCCCCTCGGTCACTTCATTCGATGCGCGTACGATTGCGAGGCCGAGCTTGGGGTCAAGGAGACCCAAATCCGCGTTGGTCTCAGCAGCCGCCTTCTTGATTAGTCCGAGGGCACGAATGAACTCCCGCCCAAATCTGATCCCGCTGATCTGAAAGTTCTCCACCGCCCTTTGCGTCTCCACGCCGTAGTGGGCGTCGACTGGTATCTCCACCTCGCCGAGGAAATCTTTCTCCTTCCGAGTCCCCTTCATTCTCACACCGTGAGGCTCAAGGCGCCCGCTGTTCTAAAGGGTGTTGCTCAAGAGCCTGACACTTGGAGGAGGCATGTTTTATCTGTCCTCCCGACTGTAGGAATGGGGCGGGTAATCGGACTTGACGGTGTGTGAATGAGTCAGACGGGAGCGCCATCGGCTACCCAGATGCCAAAAGAAGGTCCGGCATTCCAAGCTCCTTCGGAGGAATCGCACCGAAGGCAGAAGAGAATCTTGACGGTCGTCGGGGCGGTGGCCACCGCTTCAATCCTTCTGGTCTTGATAGCCTACGGTGCCGGTATGATAGGGGGGCCAGGTGTCCCTCCAAAGGTCACCGTCGTCGGCGTCCATTGGCAGATTGATGGCGTGTCAGATTGCACTGTGACAATCACCTATGCCCTTCGCAACGAGGGGAACGTGAAGGCATATGTCGACATCGACTATCTGGACAACGATTGGGTCGTCGCCCATGATTTCTACATCGTGCAAGCGAATTCGGAGAGGAGCATCGAGTACGGTATCGAACACGCCGATTGCGTCATTGACCACGATTATGAGGTCAGAGTCGCCGCCGTGAGTTGACCAGGCCTTGCTCGTTGCGGGCGCGTGGAAGCATTTATCGATTCGCGCCTATTTTCATGATGAACATGGCGAGGAGAGGCTCGGGTCAATGGACGCAAGTGTTGTTCGTCGACAAGTCCTACCTGTTCCTGCCATTCCTGGAGGAGAAGAAGAAGGCGGGAGTGGGGGAGGCGGCATCTGTCGCGAGCCTCTTCAGAAGATGTGGGATTCGCTCTGGATCCAGAATCCTGGACCTCTGCTGTGGAATCGGAAGGATTGCAGTCCCGCTCGCCAAGCAAGGATATGACGTCATTGGCGTCGACATGTCACCTGACTTCATCAAGAGAGCCCGAAGATATGCGGCATCGAAGCATGTCACTAGGAAGACGAAGTTCATAGTTGGAGACTATCGCGACATCGAATCGACTCTCTCGGGCGAAGAGTCTTTTCGCGGCATCTTGAGCGCGTTCACCTCGATAGGATACTACGGGAGAGACGTCGACAAAGAGGCGTTCGAGGCGGTCGCGAGGCACACCGCCAAAGGCGGGATATTCATCCTCGACACGATAAACCGCGACTGGCTCCTGCGTCACTTCGAGGGCAAAGGGTACGAGATGGCCGGGAACGTGCTCGTTCTTCAGGACAGGGAGTTCGATGCGGAGAGATCCTACATGTTGAACCGGTGGGAGTACTACCGCGTGGTCGGACCGCATCTCAGATCAGAAGGCGTTTACAGAGTTGACCACCGCGTCTACGGTCCTTCAGATTTGAAGGAGCTGCTAGAATCCGCAGGTTGGGCGGTAGTATCATCGTCCGCCGACTATGATGGCAATCCGATCGACATCGCGCTCCCCGGCAAATCGCAGATGGTGACCGTCGCAAGGAGGCGTTGACAGTCAGTCATGCCCGCCATTTCGTTCAAGAGGGGGATATTGGCGATTAGAACGTTAACTACTGTAATGTGATTAGGGTTAAAGGCGGTCCTGTAATCCGCACTTCTGGAGAAGGTTAGAATGCGCACGATATCGCTCGATACCGTCCGTGACACGGTCCGCAAGTTGTACATAGACGCATGCTACAGGCTGAATGACGACATGAGGAAGGCCTTCAAGGAAGCCGCGAAGACCGAAGTGAATCCACAGGGCAGGGAGATCCTCCAGATGATATCGGAGAATGCCGAAATCGCGGAGAAGGAGTGGCTCCCGATATGCCAGGACACCGGTCTGGCGATGGTCTATGTCGAGCTCGGGGAAGAGGTCAGATTCGACCGCCCGGGATTGAAGGAAGCCATAAACCAGGGCGTGAGCCAGGCGTGCAAGGAAGGGCTCCTGCGTGCCTCGGTCGCGAAGGATCCTTTGAGGCGGGGCAACACGGGCGATAACACCCCTGCAATAATCCATATCGATATGGTCCCGGGCGACAAGATGAAGCTCACAGTGGGTGCGAAGGGCACCGGCTCTGAGAACATGAGCAGGTTGAAGATACTCAGTCCGTCGGCCGGGATGGAAGGCGTCAAGAACTTCGTGGTCGAGGCGGTAACCCAGAGCGGCTCAAACCCCTGCCCGCCACTAGTCGTAGGCGTCGGGATTGGCGGGAATCTCGAGACCGTGGCTGAGATTGCGAAGAAGTCATTGTACAGGCCCTTGAAGGACAAGAATAAAGATCCATACTACGCCAAGCTCGAGGAGGATTGGCTGAGGGAGCTCAATAAATCTGGAGTTGGCCCGCAGGGGCTCGGAGGCTCGACGACGGCGTTGGCGGTTCATATCGAGGCGCTGCCCTGTCACATAGGTGCCCTCCCAGTAGCGATCAGTATCGATTGCCATGCCCATAGGCACAAGGAGGCTGTACTATGACCAGCGAGTCGGAAGTGTACATGCTGAAGCCCCCCCTCAAGGACGCGGATTTGATACCATTGAAGATAGGCGACAAGGTGTCCATCACCGGGCTGATGTACGGATGCAGGGACGCCGCGCACAAGAACATGGTCGAGTTGCTGGACAAGGGGCAGGCATTGCCGGTCGACTTGCGCGGGCAGATCCTCTACTATGTTGGTCCGACGCCGGCCCCCAAGGGACGACCGATAGGCGCAGCCGGGCCGACGACCTCCTTGCGTATGGATGCATACGCGCCGAGGATGTACGATTATGGCGTGAAGGCGACGGTCGGCAAGGGGACGCGCGCCGAGCCCGTCGTGAAGTCGATGATGAAGAATAAAGCGGTCTACCTAGTGGCGGTGGGTGGACTCGGGGCCACCCTGGCCAGCAAGATCAAGGCGGCAAAGGTAGCTGCCTGGCCCGAGCTCGGGACCGAAGCGCTCTGGGAGTTCAGGGTCGAGGACTTCCCCGCAATCGTCGCCAACGACGTGAACGGCAGGGATATCTACAAGGAGAATGTCAAGTACTGGGCGGAGAAACTGAAGTAGCGCGTCACCTGCCTCCGTGAAGTCGGAGTTCGCATCCGAACCCTAATAATCCGGCAGACGATGGCTTGGGAGCCATTTCCCCAAGCGAACGAACAGGAGATGCGTGAGATGGTTCGCGGTCTGGGGATGAGGAAGAGACTCAGGGGGAGAGCGGCATAATGAGCAATTGCCCGGTCTGTGGGAAGCAGATGATGTTCGTGGAGAAGAGCCAGAAATGGTGGTGCAAGCACTGCAAACAGTACAGGTATGTGCAGCCCGTCGTGCAGCTCGGGCCGCAAGCCGCCTATCAACCTTTGGCACATCAGGATGTGCAAGCAGCGCTCACCGGAATCTGGGCGCAGAATCACTACAGGATCCGCAAGAAGGTCTTGGCGTTCACAAATCAATACTGGATCGAGGATTCCCAAGAGAGGACGCTTGGCTACGCAAAGCAGAAGGCGTTCAAGCTGAAAGAGGACATCCGGATATTCACGGACGAGACGATGAAGACCGAGTTGTTCAAGATCAAACAACAGGAGATCCTTGACGTCCGGATGACCTGCGCGGTCACGGATTCAAACACGAACCAGGTGCTGGGCTATGTGAAGAGGAAGGCCCTCTCCTCGATGTTTTCAAGGAGCGAATGGGAAATACTCGACCCCTACAGGAACCTCATCGGTGGCATTTACGAAGACAAGACCTCAGGCGGAATGCGGAGATGGATGCCCGGAGGCGCTTTGTTGCCGATCAAGTCCCAACTGATACTGAACAATTACCCTGTGGCCGACATCAACCAGCAGTTCAAGATGATAGGCGATGTCTGGGACATCAACTGCATCTTGGTCCCGCCATACTTCGACCGCCGTGTCCTCCTGGCGTGCGCGCTGCTCATGGGGATGATTGAGAGACAGCAGAGCAGGACATAGTCCGAGGAACGTAGCGGGTTTGTGGCGGCAGGACTCGGGCGTCTACCTCTTGCCGCCGTTGAGAGGTGCGACGTTCGAAATATCATCTTCCGCTGTGCTTGCGGCATCACCTTTTTAACCATTCTTGGATTGCGCGGGATGATGGTCTCAGATGGTCGCAGACCCATAGTCGACTTTCTGGTTGGAGAGCGTGACAGGCCACGCGACGCGATGGATCGTGCCTACGCCAACTTCAAAACGCGCGTTGAGCCGTTCATCGATGGTCGAGAGCTCGACTATGTATGTCCGAAATTTGTTGACCGAATAACCGCCGCGAAGTACCTGGCCAGGTATGCCTACACCTGCAGAACCTGGATGAGGCGGAGGGTCGGCTCGATTGTCCAGGTGCACAATCAGAGACTCGGGATGTTGCTTCATCTCAACGATTTCTCGCCCTCGGTGATTATATGCCATGACATCATCGAGCATGTAATGCATGAGTATTGGGCGGGGTTGTCATACAAGGCATTCATTCGGCTTTACATCACCGGGACAATGAAGGCCGACGTTGTGGTCACGCCCTCAAAATGGACGGCAGACGATATCAAGAAACACTTCCATACGAACCCGCCAAGGGTGGAGGCAATCTATCACGGAATCGACCGCACGAGGTTCCATCCCGTTGATCGACGTCTCTTCTTGAGGCACTTCGACCTCCCTGAGGATCGCCGCTACATGTTATACGTTGGCTCCGAACAGCCGCGCAAGAATGTCCCGGCCGTCGTGCGCGCATTCATCCGTGCAAAGAAGGAGATTCCCGACCTATTGCTGCTGAAGGTCGGGCGGGCGGATGAGATTAGAGGATATCCGGTTCGGGAGCGTCTCCTCAAAGAGCTTGCTGCCGCTGGTCTTTCGAACCAGGCGTTCTTCCTCGGCGCGGTGCCTGACGACCTGATGGCGGGAGCTTACTCTGCCGCGGATGTCTTCGTTTTCCCTTCGCTGTACGAGGGTTTTGGCATGCCGGTCTTGGAGGCAATGGCATGTGACGCTCCGGTCGTGACTTCTAATACCACTTCCATCCCCGAGGTCGCCGGAGACGCGGCTATCCTCGTCCCCCCAACGGATGATGATGCGATCTTGGAGGCGGTATTGCGCATTCTCCGCGACGATGAACTCAGGGCAGTCCTATCATCGCGAGGCAGACGGAGGGCGGAGGAGTTCAACTGGGACAAGAGTGCGATGCAGCTCCTTGAGATATACCGTCAACTCGATCCCAACCGCGGCTGACGACGCCGTCGGATTGATTGCACTCATCAACGGGAATGCGCGGGACTACTGTTCGAGCGCCGTGTCGCGAGTTTTCGTGCTTTGATGTGCCCGTAACCTCCGGCCACATGTCTCAGGTAATTAAGCACTCCAGCACTCAGCGTCAGGAAGTTGGTCGTTCCCGCTTCCATCAGAATCATCCTGACGTGGCCTGTGATATTCAGCATCGATTCCGCAATCCATGTGTGAAGGTCCGTTGAACGAACGCTGGCGATTTCCGGATAGCGCCTGCTGAAAATCAGGTCCCCCATTCCATGCCTCACTTCTTGCCTCACGAAGCTCCTGAAACTAGATGGATTCAGGTGGGTGACCTTGATTTCAGGTCGATATCGGATGCTCAGACCGAGGGTTCTGGCACGCTGGAGGAAATCAACATCGTCACATAGCGCCCCCGGCAAGGTCTCATCGAATCTCACAACTTTGAAAACGCGCGCCCGGGCAGCGAGATTCATGGCGGGTAGCATTATGCTGCTGTCACCCAGACATCTGGCGTCAGTCAAGGCGTACATCGCGCGATACGCTCGCTTGAAAGCCGTGTCCTCTCTCAGGCCTATGCTGCCGCCTATGATGTCCGCACTGGGAAGTTCCCGGAAAGCCGCTTGGATCGATACGGTCCAATCAGGCGATGGTATGCAGTCCGAGTCCGTAAAGGCGATGATGTCGGCCGTCGAATGGGCAACGCCTTCGTTCCTGGCGGCTGCCGCACTCTTCGTCCTGACATCAATCACATTTGCGCCGCGACTTCGCGCAATGTCTTGCGTGTCATCGCTCGAGTGATCGTCCACAACAATCAGCTCTGCTGAACTCTTCCCTATGGCGTCCAGGCAATTTCCTATTGTTTCCGCCGAATTGAGCGTAGGGATTACCACGGATATTTCGAGGCTCATGGTTTTCGCGTCGTTCGCGGCTGGTTGAAGCGTTTCGGGTGTTTATTCCTGTCGCCGATTTTGTCGGAATGGATTCTCATCAGTCATCAGTAACCTGAAGGAGTCACCTGTCGAGCATTCTATCTGATTATAATTCCTGCCTGGAGCTTGTCAAAGGGCTTCGTTGTTTCTTGACTGGTTTAACGGTTCTGCTGTTTCAGCTGGCCCCAAGAAACTTTTATATCAGGTCGTCCTGATATGACCCCATCATAGAAGGGATGGGCCGATATGCCTTCCACCTCCATAGCCGAAGAGCTGGCCAAGAAACAGCGCGAAATCGCCGTCTCCGAATTCTTCGAGAGGAACAAGCACATCCTAGGCTTCGACTCGCTGACCAAGGCGTTAATCACATCAGTGAAAGAGGCTGTGGACAACGCCCTCGATGTCACGGAGGAATGCGGCATCCTGCCAGACATCATTGTCGAGGTGCAACGTGTTGACAAGGACGAGTACCGTGTGGCGGTCGAGGACAATGGCCCCGGTATTGTGAAGAAGGAGGTCGCGAACATCTTCGCGCGCCTCCTATACGGTTCCAGGTTCGCCTCGCGGCGGCAGGCGAGGGGGCAGCAAGGCCTCGGAATAAGCGGAGTGATCCTCTATGGCCAAATCACCACCGGAAAGCCGGCCATCATCAAGACAAGGACCGCGGAAATGGATGTCGCCTACCAGATTGAGCTGATGATTGACACTCACAAGAACAAGCCCAATATCATCAAGGATGATTTCACGCCGTGGGACAAGCCGCACGGTACGAGGGTCGAGATATTCGTCAAGGGACGATACATCGGCGGAAAGCAGTCCATCCCGGAGTACCTAAAGAGCGTCGCCATCGTCAATCCGCACGCTCGGATTACCTACACCCCGCCAGAGGGTTCCCAAGTCATCTTCGAGAAGGTGACCGAGGAGCTCCCGCCGAAGACGGTCGATGTCCCTCCTCATCCCTATGGGCTGGAGCTCGGAACTCTCCTCCAGATGTGCAAGGAGACGAAGTCGTACAGGTTCTCATCGTTCCTCTCGGAGGAGTTCGACCGAATTTCCGACCGTGTCGCGAAGGAAATCTGCGAGCTGGCGGGAGTCGACCCGGCCATGAGACCCAAGGCGTTATCGCTCGAACAGGCGAAGGCGCTGCTCGAGGCGATCAAGAAGGTCAAGATAATGGCGCCCCGGACGGAGTGCCTTTCTCCGATCGGGGAGCGCCTCATCAAGAAGGGACTCAAGAATGTCCTAGGTTCGCTTCGACCGGAATTCTTCGCGCCGCCATTGACGAGAGACCCCGCAGTGTATTCGGGCAATCCATTCCAGGTCGAGGTGGGCATAGCATTTGGCGGCGACATCCCGCCTGACCAGCCTGTGGAGGTCTTGCGATACGCGAACCGAGTGCCCCTACTCTACCAGAGCGGTGCATGCGCGGTGACCCAGGCTGTTTCCCACGTGGACTGGCGGCGGTACGGGCTCGAGCAGCGCGGCGGTGAGGGCGTGCCGTTTGGTCCCGCAATCATCCTCGTGCATGTGGCCTCTTCCAAGATACCTTACACGTCCGAGGCGAAGGAAGCTGTGGCCACGATCCCCGAACTCATGGAGGAGATGGAGCTTGCGCTCAAGGAATGCGGCCGCCGTCTGAAGACGCACCTCAACAAGAAGGCGAGGAAGGTCAAAGCAAGGGAGAAGTTCGACATCGTCCAGAAGGTTCTCCCCAAGATTGCCGCCAAGAGCGCGAAGATTGTGAAGAAGCCGGTCCCCAATCTGGACGCCACCATTACCAAGATCATGGGAGTCGTATGGGTGGAGGACAGCGTCACCTTCGAGAAAGGCAGGCATATCGTCAATATCGACGTCCACAATTTCACCGCCACGGGGAAGAAGCTCAACCTGCACTGCCTCCTTCCCAGGAACGGGACCGAGATCGCGAAGTCGGATCCGAAACCCGTCGAAGTCAGGGAGGACGGCAAGGTCACCTGGGAGCTGAAGCGCATAGGCTCGGTCGAGAAGGCGACCGTGAAGTTCGAAGTGAAAGGACTGGAACAAGGCGACCTGGAGGAGGTCGACCTCTATGTCAGCGGAATCCCGCCCGACCTCGTCATAGGCGCGGAGCCTCTGCCAGGCGACTGGGAATTGAACTACAGGGAGTTCGAGGCAGAAGAGGAGGAGGCGCCGCCTCCAACAGAGGAAGCGGAGGAAGAGGTCGACTACGACGAGGCTGAGGAGGTGCTGGAAGATGAGTGAGCCGAAGGGATCCGAGCAGGCGATTGCGGAACTCTACGAGATCGCGAGTCAGATATACACATCGCTGGAGAAGGGACAGATCCCGAAGATGACTCTGCCTCTCAGGACGAAAGCGAACATCAGGTTCGATACGCGGTCAGCCGTCTGGAAATACGGGAAGCTTACGGGCGCGAGGTCAGCGAAGAAACTGAAGGGTGCGCTAA
>Ga0153915_10006413_pt1 | contig 11032 bp, 6 predicted proteins | sample Opewatmetagenome_2_FD_107003 | JGI IMG/M metagenome (GOLD analysis project Ga0153915, IMG submission 107003) | Freshwater wetland microbial communities from Ohio, USA - Open water 3 Core 3 Depth 3 metaG | ecosystem: Environmental > Aquatic > Freshwater > Wetlands | place: USA: Ohio, Lake Erie...
CCACCAGCTCGGTCCTGAGCAGGTGCAGGCCCAGCGCCGTCTTCGGGTAGTGCAGCACGCTGCTGAGGGCCGGGGGGTTACGATCCTGCGGCTCCATGATCGGCGCCTCGCGCCCGGTGTAGTGGGTGAGGAAGTTCACCCACCAGGCTGAGGCGTGACCGATCTCGAAGCTGTTCACCGTCGTCGTGTCGGTCGGATAGCGGTCGTGAAACGAGAAGTAGTCGATGAAGGTGTTGAATCCCTCGTCCTGCCAGCCGTACAGCCGCTCGTTGCTCCCCACCATCATCGGGAACCACTCGTGCCCCAGCTCGTGCGTGGTCACGAAGTAGAGGCCGTGCTCGTCCCGCCGCTCGGAGCAGAAGACGATCATGGGGTACTCCATCCCCCCGACCGGCCCGTTGACGTTGATGGCTGTCGGATACGGGTAGTGGTACCAGCTGGAGTGGTGCATGATCGTGTGCCGGCCCATGTCCGCCGCCTGTGACCACAGCGGTAGCGCGGCCGGCGGGTAGAGCGCTTGGATGAGCACGCCGTCCCAGCCCGAGGCATCCCAGACGAAGTTGGGCGCCGCCGCCCAAGCCACGTCACGGACGTCGTGCGCCCTGAAACGCCAAGTGCGCGACGATCCGGTGCCCGCGGGCAGCAGCGCCGGCGTCCCGACCTCCTCGCGCGCGATGATGTGGATGGTGGTGTCGGAATGGAGCGCGAGCGCCAGGCGCTGCCGCTCCAGGGCGGTGAGCACCTGGGTCGGGTTCTGCAGCACCCCGGTCCCGGTCACAGTGTAGCCCGCGGGGGCGGTGACGGCGTAGTCGAAGTCGCCGTACTCGAGGTAGAACTCGCCGTTGCCCAGGTACTGGTCGGTGTTCCAGCCCTTGACGTCGTCGTACACGGCCATGCGCGGGTACCACTGGGCGATCTCGTAGAGCCAGCCCTCGGGGAATCGCTCCCGACCCGTCCGCCCCTGCTGGCGCGGAACCATGTTGTGCCACGCGATGTCGAGCTGGACCACGCCTCGAGGCGGCAGGGGGCGGTCGAGGTCCACGCGCATCATCGTGGCGTTGATCCGGTACGGAAGCGGCGTGGACACGGGCTTCGCCCCGGGCCGCGCGGCGCGCAGCACGCCCACGCGCTCCAGCGTGTAGCCCCCCACGTAGCCGGGTTCCGGCGCGCGGCCGAACCCGGTCCCGAGGGCCGCAAACCGGCTGTCGGGCGCGTCGATGTTCTGGTCGAGCTGGACCCAGACGTAGCGCAGCGTGTCAGGGGAGTTGTTGGTGCAACGTATCGTCTCTTCGCCGCGCACGGTGAGGGCGCCGGTGTCCAGAGTCGCCCGGATCGTGTAGTCGGCGCGCTGCTGCCAGTACCGCGCCCCGGGCGCGCCGTCGCCCGTCCGGTAGCCGTTGGGCGTGGGCAAGGCGAGCGGCCGGAACGGCGACGTGTCGGCCACCCCCGGCTTGATCGTGACGGGCGGCTGTTGCGCGGGCAGGGTCACGGCGGTGGCCGCGAGGGCGGCGAGCCAGAGGGCCAGCAATCGGTTCATCGAGTTCACCGCGTGAAAGGTCGTGGGATCACGACGTGCGACCCGTCGTGATAGATTCGAAACCGGTCCCATGATACCCCGGGACGGTCCAGAGTTCACCCGGCATCCAGTGCTGGCCGTCGCGGCCCCGCATGCGGCCGGTGCGGTTGGCACCGTCGGCCGACGGGACGGCGCGCTCGCGCCCGACCGGATGTCCCTCGCGGTGGCGGCGGTCGACATCCAGAGGGGCAGCCGATGAAGCAGATCACCATCCGCGGCTGGGCCTGGATCATCGCGTTCCTCGCGGCCGCGTCGCTCGCGGCCCTCGGGGCCGTGACGGCGATCGCGCTCGCCCCGCACGCCGTCGGCACCGTCACCGCCGTATGCGTGATCGTGGCGCTCGTCCTGCTGGCGGGCAGCATCGCCCTGCTGCGCCTCCGGGTCATCCTCCCCATCGCGCGCCTGCACGTGGACGTCGGCGCGCTCGCCGCCGGCGATCTGACGCACCGCGCGGAGGTCCGCTCGGAGGACGAGATCAGTGACCTCGCGCGGGACATCAATCGCATGGCGGACGCCCTGGACGCGCGCCTCCGGCAGCATGACCGCCTCGCCGCCGTGGGCGAGCTGGCGGCCGGCCTCGCGCACGAGCTGAACAATCCTCTGCAGGTCATCCTCGCCCAATCGAGTCACTGGGAGCAGGCCGGTCTACCGCCGGACGGCATGGAGGCGATGCGCCTGATTCAGGAGCACGCGCGCCGGGCCGGCCGCGTCGTGCAGGGGCTGCTCACCTTCGTGCGTGCGCGCGCGGCCGAACGGCAGCCGTGTGACCTCAACGAGACCGTCGCCGACACCCTCGACCTGCTGGAGCACGAGTTTCGGGCGGAGCGTATCGCGCTGGAGGTGCGCCAGGCGCGGCAGCTCCCGATCGTGCGGGCGGATCGGGGACAGATCGAGCAGGTGCTGGTCAACATGCTGGCCAATGCGCGCCACGCGGCTGTGGAGTCCGCCGCGCGCCGCACCGTGCTCGTGGAGACGCGTGCGGATGCCGACACGGTCGTCGTCGCCGTCGAGGACTCGGGGCCCGGCGTGCCGCCGCAGCTGCGGCAGAAGATCTTCGACCCCTTCTTCACCACCAAGGCGTCGATCGGGGGCACCGGCCTCGGTCTGGCCATCGCCGCCCAGATCGCGCACGGGCACGGCGGCTTGCTCTCGCTCGCGGCCGGCTCACTGGGCGGCGCGCGCTTCGAGCTGCGCCTGCCTGCGGAGCCCGTCGGCGCGGCCGTCGCGCCCCTGCCGGCCAAGGCGCCGCGCCGCGCCGAGCGCCGGCTCGACGACCTCAGGCTGCTCGTCGCCGACGACGAGGACGCCGTCCGCTCGACCCTGAGCCGGTTTTTCGCGAAGCTCGGCGCCCGGGTCACCTCGGCGAGCGACGGCGGCGAAGCCTTGGCCCTGATCCGCGAGCGGGACTTCGACGCCATCGTACTCGACCTCAAGATGCCCGTGATGAGCGGCTGGGACGTCGTGCTCGCGACGCGCCGGGAGCGGCCTGCTCTCGCGGGTCGGATTGTCGTCCTGTCGGGCGACATCACGGGACTGATGGAGATCGGCACCGCCGAACACCTCGAGCCGTGGCGGGTGCTGGAGAAGCCAGCCGACCTCGTGGCCATCCGCCGCGCGGTCGCGCGGGACGCGGGCCTGGAGGACGGCGCCTAGCGCCACGCATCTCCGACATCACAACTCCCCTTTCGTCGCATCGTGAACAGCGACGGGATTGGTCCGCTTTTTGCCACTCCTCTTGGCCGCAACGACGAGGAGCGAACGTGCTGCTGGATCAGGGCATGCATCGGCCCGCGCCAGCTTCGGACGCCTTCCTGCGCGAGGAACAGTTGGTGCGCGATCTCAGGGCGGCGCTGCCGGCGGAGGCCCAGACGATGTTCTTCCGGGAGCTTGACGAGCTGCTCGCCATGTTCGCGGAGCCGCGGTGCGCCGAGTGTCAGGCGGATGGCGTGCCGTGTCCCCACGTGGGCCTGAGCTGCGAGCAGTGCGGCCGGGCCCTGGCGTGGATCGGCGACCTCAGGGACGCCATTGCCAGGAGTTCCACATGACGGCGAGTAGTGGGGTGCTCGAGGTAGCGCGGGATGCGGGGGCCGGGTCGGTCGGCCAGGAGGCGATGCTGCTCAAGGGCTGCGAGGCGATCGCCGAGGCAGCCATTCGCAGCGGACTCGACGCGTATTTCGCCTATCCCATCACCCCCCAGACGGACATACCGGAATACCTCGCCGAGCGCCTGCCCAAGCTCGGCAAGACCTTCACGCAGGCCAACTCCGAGATCTCGGCGATCAACATGGTGTACGGGGCGGCCGGCGCGGGGCTCAGGGTGATGACGTCGTCCTCGAGCCCGGGCATCAGCCTGAAGCAGGAGGGGATCTCGTACATCGCCGGGGCGGAGCTGCCGTGCGTTATCGTCAACGTGATGCGCGGCGGTCCGGGCCTCGGCACGGTGTACGGCTCCCAGGAGGACTACTGGCAGTCGGTGAAGGGCGGCGGCCACGGCGGCTACCGGATGCCAGTGCTGGCGCCGGCTACCGTGCAGGAGTGTGCCGACCTGACGATGCTGAGCTTCCGGCTGGCGGACCTGTACCGTAACCCGGCGCTGCTGTGTCTCGACGGCACGCTCGGCCAGATGTGGGAGAACGTGAAGTTCGGGAAGTTCGACTCCACCGGCCTGCCGGCGAAGGACTGGGCGACGACGGGCGCACGCGGGCGCAAGCCGAATCTCATCAACAGCATCATCATCGAGCCGCCGGAGCTGGAGGCGCACAACCGGTCGCTGCACGCGAAGTACGCGCGGATGGCGCAGCGGGAGCAGCGGTGGGAGGAGTACCTCGGCGAGGACGCCGAGCTGGTGATCGTGGCCTTCGGCCTCGCCGGCCGCATCGCGCGGACTGCGGTGGATGCGCTCCGCGCGGCGGGACGCAAGGCAGGCCTGATTCGCCCGATCTCGTTGTTCCCCTTCCCGGTGGATGGTTTCCGGCCGCTGGTCAAGCGACCGCGGCGCTACCTGGTGGTCGAAATGAACGCGGGACAGATGGTCGAGGACGTGAAGCGGACGCTGTTCGATCTGGGCCGGATTGATCCGGTCGGCTTCTACGGGCGGCAGGGCGGGGTGATCCCGACGCCCGACGAGCTCGCCGAGGTGGGCGAGCGCGAGCTGGCGCAGGGAGGTGCGCGATGACGGACATGGCGACTGCGGCCCCCGTCCTCCCGAGCGTCGAGTTCGATTCGGCGGTCTGCAAGGGCTGCGGCCTTTGCATCGAGGCGTGCCCGGAGCACATCATCGAGTTCGGCGACACGTTCAACCACCGCGGCGTGCGGCCCGCGCGTCTGATGCACGACACGCTCGCGCAGTGCAGCGCCTGCGGCAACTGCGCGGTGGCGTGCCCCGACAGCGCGGTAGAGGTCGAGAACAACCGGAAGCACCTCCACTACGGGCGCAGCAAGCTGCGCATCGGCGACATGCACTACTGCCCGGGATGCGACGAGGGCACGGTGCACGAGCTGCTGGGCGAAGTGATCGACGAGCTCGGCATCCGGGAGGTCACGGTGGGCGTGGCTTCGGTGGGCTGCACCGTGTTCGCCTACCGGTACCTCGACATTGACTGGCACCAGGCGGCGCACGGGCGCGCAACCAGCGTGGCGTGGGGCATCGAGTGCCAGCACCCGGAGCTCAGGGTCTTCACCCTCCAGGGGGACGGCGACCTGGCCGGCATCGGCATCGGCGAAACGATCCACGCAGCGGCGCGAGGCGATCCGACGGTCATCATCTTCCTGAACAACGCCATTTACGGGATGACGGGCGGTCAGATGGCGCCCACGACCCTGCTCGGCCAGAAGACGACCACCTCGCCCTTCGGGCGGGCTAGCGAGCTGCAGGGCTACCCGATCGTGATGACCGAGATCCTGGCGGCGCAGGCCGGGTGCTCGTTCGCGGTACGCACGTCGGTCCACGATGCGCCCACCATCCGCAAGACGAAAAAGTACATCCGCCAGGCGTTCCTGAATCAGGAGAAGAACCGCAGTTTGTCGGTGGTGGAGGTGGTGTCGGCGTGTCCGTCCGGGTGGAAGCTCGAGCCGGTGGACGCCCACAAATGGGTCGTGGAGCATATGTTCCCGATCTACAAGCCGGGGGTGATCAAGGAGCCGCCGGGAGGGATGCCGCGATGATCGAGCGGATCGTGATTTCGGGCAGCGGCGGTGACGGGGCCGTCTTCCTGGGCAAGACCCTGTCGTGGGCCGGCATGGCTGGCGGCCGCGGCTTCTACACGTCGGGGCTCCCCTCGTACGGTCCCGAGATCCGCGGCGGGACGTCGCGGTGTTCGGTGATCGTCTCGGACGTGCCGATCGGTTCGCCGGTGTTCACGAGCTTCGAAAGCCTGATCGTCTACAACGACATGTCGCTGGATCGCTTCGAATCGGGGGTGGTTCGGGGCGGCCTGATCGTGCTCAACGCCGACGTCGTGACGCGGAGCCCCGGGCGCAGCGACGTCACGGTGCTGGCGGTGCACGCGAGCGCCGAGGCCCAGGCGCTGGGCAGCCCACGACTGATGAACGTGGTCACGCTGGGCGCGTGGGCGGCCCGGAAGGCGCACGTGCTCGACCGCGCGGCCCTGGTGGAGGGGCTGCGTCACGTCGCGAAGCGGCAGGAAGTGTTCGAGATGAACTGCCGCGCGCTGGACCGGGGCATGGCGCTGGCGCGCGAGCTGGCGGAGCGGGAGCTGGCGCTAGCGCGCGGCTGAGCGGCGGAGGCGCTGAATCGTGGCGTCGGCTGCGCGCAGCCGGCGCGTGAGCATGCGGATCACGCCTTCGGCGATCTCGACCTGCTCGTGCAGGATCTCGTAGAACTCCTCGCTGCCGATCCGTAGGACCTCGACCTCCTCCTGGGCGACCGCCGTGACGGTGCGCGCCGTTTCGTCGAGCACCGCCATCTCGCCGATCGCCTCGCCGGGACCGAGGCTGGCGAGCGGCTCGCCGCCGCTCAGGATCGCGACTTTCCCCCGTACGATCACGTAGAGCGCGTCGCCCAGGTCCCCCTCGCGGAAGATCTCTTCGGTGCTCGCGAAGGTCTCGACCTCGGCGACCCGGGCCAGCGCGGCCAGATCCTCGCCGCTCACGTGCTCGAAGACCGGCGCACTCTTCAAGAACAGGATCTTCTCCACCGTGGCGTACATGGGTTCCTCCGGGACTTCGCGCCCTTCGACGCGGGCCAGGGTGATCGCGGCGTGGTGCGCGACCACCGGGTCGGGGTCGACAAGCAGCGGGCGGATCAGCGCGGCGGCGCCGGCGGGGTCAGCGGCCGCGACGGCGTGCAGCGCACCCTCGCGCACCAGCGGGTCGGGGTGCGCGAGCGCGCGTGCGCCCTCCTCGCGGCCGACGGCATCCTGCCGCCGGGCCAGCGCCTCGAAGGCGATCAGCGCGACATACGGGTTGGGGTGCCGGCAGTGGCGTCGCATGAACTCGGGCGGGGGCGGCGGTGGTGGCACCAGCGCGCCGGCGTTCTTCAACCGCTCCCTGATGGGAGCGTCGTCGAGGAACGGGAGCACCAGCGGCCGCAGCGGCGCGTCGAGCAGCGTGTCGAGCACCTCGATGGCGTTGGCCCGGCGCGCCGGATCGAGGATCCGTTCGCGCACCAGCGCGATGGGTTCGGGGTCGTAGCGCAGCTCGAGGATGCGCAGCACGCGCCGCACCGCCCGTTCGCGCCGGAACTCAAACACTTCGTTGAGCAGCGGCGTCTCGTAGAGGGGCCGCGCCATCTCCCACCCGGCGAGGTTGCCGTACGTCTCCAGCAGCTCGCGGTGGATCATGGCGTGGATCGCGGCGACCGGCTCGCCCTCGCGCCGCAGGGACTGCCGGAGGTGCGACAGCGCGGCGTAGATGCGCAGCCGGAGGTGACTGTCGTCGACCGCCACGAGCGCGCGGACGCGCTCGTAGGTGATCGGCAACGGTATCCGCCGCAGCAGGCGCGGGATCAGGAGCCGGACCTGGCGCGGCACTACCGGGTTGGTGAGCACGTCGCACAGCGGGCCGACGGCGGGCTCGCCGACGGCCGCCAGCGCCTGACCGGCGCGGCGCCGCACGGCCGGGTCGCCGAGCATGGTCACCAGAATCGGGACCAGCCGCGGGTCGGCCACGCCCGGGGCGGACCTGAGGGCCGCGCGGCGCACCGCGGGATCGGGATCATCCAGGAGCTTCCGGAGCGGGCGGTACGCCGCGGAGCCGAGACTCTTCAACGCGCGCGCCGCCTCGATGCGGTCCGACCGCTTGGCGGAGGCGAGCAGCCGGGCCAGCTGCGTCCCGCCCTCGATGCCTCCTTCGATGCCGCCGTGGCCGAGCAGGCCGGAGAGCGCGGCGACCCGCACCTCGTCGGACGGATCACTGAGCAGCGGCACCAGCGCCTCGACCGCGTCGTCCCGCTTCAGGGTGGCGTACGCCTCGGCCGCAGCGGCGCGGACGGCGCTCGCAGGGTCGTGCAGCGCGGTGGCGGTGATGGAGGCGCCCGCATCAGGGGCCGCGCCGAGCGCCGCGACGGCCGCGGCGCGGACCGCGGCGTCCGGGTGCGACGCCAGTGCCGAAACCGCGCGGGCGACCTCTGCCGAGCGGTCCCCCGCCAGCTGGTCGAGGGCGATCAGCACCTGGCGCGGCGCGCCGGTCTCGAGCGTGTGGCACAGCGCCTGCCGGCCGGCGGAGTCGAGCAGATACTCGTGGTCGAGCGCGAGGGCGCCGCGGGCGCTGAGCGTTGCCTCGAGCTGGCGCAGATAGCGGCGTCGGACCACCGGGATCATCGCCAGCCACGCGAGCACGAAGGGGACGGTGACATAGGAAAGCAGGTGCGGCTGCGTGAGGAGCGGCAGGAATGCGATCACGGCCAGGCCCGCCAGGCCGTAGCCGATCGGCTTGACCACCGCCTCGAGAAACGCTCGCGTGCGCGCCTTCACCTCCGGCGCGAAGGGCACGTACAGCGCCTGGAACGTGGTTTCCTGGATGGTGAACTGGAAGCCGTTGTCGGCGAACTTCATCACCGTGGCGACCGCGAGCTTCGGGATCGCGATCAGGGCCGCGCTCGCCGCCCCGAACACGGCGGGCATGGTCGTCATCCCCCAGTCCACGCCCAGACGCGCGAGAATCCGCGGCGTGGCGACGATCTGGAACACGAACGCCAGCGCGCCGGTGGCGGCGTAGAACAGGCTGAAGAACTGGGCGAGCTGGTCCTCACGGTACGCGCCGCGGGCGATCGCCTTGAACTGGTAGTCGCCGATGTTGAGCGCCGTGAAGGCCACCAGCAGGATTACCGACAGGGCGCGGACGTAGGGGTCCGCCACCACCCTGGGCGGCGCGCCGCGCCGCCGCGGCTGCCCGCCGGCACGGGTGGCCCGTTCGGCGCGCCGCTCCCGGCTCAGCGGCACCGCCAGGGCGCCGAAGCCCGCCATCAACGCCGCCACGACGAACAGGAGTTGCGCGGTGCCGATCGCGTGCACGATCGCGCCGGCGCCGAGCCCCACGACCACCGACGCAAGGAGCCGCGCCGAGCCGATGGTGCCGAATAGCCGCTTGGCCGTGCGGGCGTCGTGCAGGTCGTTGGCCAGGGTCCAGAACTGCACGATGAACAGGTTCGCGACGATGTCCGCCCACACGTAGAACGCCGGGTAGATCCACGGCGCCCGCGCCCGCACCACCGCCCACGTGGCCAGGTAGGTCGCGATCCCGACGACCGATGTCAGCAGGATCAGCCGGTGCCGGGCCAGCCGGTCGGCGAGCTGCGCGTACAGCACCACGGTGGCGGCGGAGGCGACGCCGTAGATCACGAACATCCATGGCAGGGCGGCGAGGGAGTAGCGGCTCAGGAACAGCGTGTCGCGGACGGTCCGACCGAGGAAGAACACGGCGGACGCGAGGAACAGGTGCAGGAACAACAGGCTGGTCCGCCGGCCTTCGCCCGGGCGGATGCCCAGGGCGGCTTCCAGGAAGCCGTCGACGGCCGCTCGGAGCCGGGTCACCGACCGCTCACGGAAAGGGCCGGGCGTGGGCTGGTCTGGCCGCGCCCCCTCCGGTGTCACCACGAGCATGTCACGGTGTATGACCAGGGCCTGGACTCGTCAAGATCGCCGGGCCCGGTGATACTTCAGGCTCGCGTGGCACGAGCCTTGCTTGCCTGGTGCCCGTCGGTGCGGGACCCCGCACCAGGGGCGGCCGATCGGCCTGCCCGACAGGCTCCACCCGGTGAACTGTGAGCGAGGTGCCGCCATGCCCAAGGATGCCGCGACCATCTCCACGCCGCAGCATGAGCGAGGTTCGTCAATGCCGAAGGACACGTTGAGCATAACCGACAATCGCACGGGGAAAACCTACGAGATCCCCGTCACCGACGGGACGATTCGGGCCATGGACCTGCGCCAGGTCAAGACGGGTCCCGCCGACTTCGGTCTGATGACCTACGATCCCGCGTTCATGAACACGGCGTCGTGCCGAAGTGCAATCACCTTCATCGACGGCGACCAGGGCATCCTCCGCTACCGGGGCTACCCGATCGAGGAGCTGGCCGCGCACAGCAGCTACTTGGAGACGGCCTACCTCGTCATCAACGGCGAGCTGCCGACCAAGCAGCAGCTCGAGGAGTGGCAGGCCAAGATCGCCGACCACTACATCGTCCACGAGAACATCAAGAAGTTCGTGGACGGCTTCCACTATAACGCGCACCCGATGGGCATGCTGGTGAGCACGGTGGGGGCCCTGTCCACGTACTACGAAGAGTCGAAGGACATCTTCAACCCCACCTCGCGGCAACACCAGATCCTGCGCCTGCTCGGCAAGATGCCGACGCTGGCCGCCTACGCCTACCGGCACAGCCGGGGACTGCCCTACGAGTATCCGGATCCACGGCTCTCGTACGTCGGCAACTTCATGGCGATGCTGTGGAAGCGCACCGGCGCCGAGGAGCGGTATACGCCGAATCCGGTGCTGGAGCGCGCGCTGGACGTCCTCTTCATTCTGCACGCGGACCACGAGCAGAACTGCAGCGCCAACGCGATGCGCGCGGTCGGCAGTTCCCACGCCGACCCGTACGTCTCGGTGGCGGCCGCGGCCGCGGCGCTGTACGGGCCGTTGCACGGCGGCGCCAATGAGGAGGTGCTCAAGATGCTGCGCGAGATCGGCTCGAAGGACGCCGTGCCCGCGTACATCAAGCGCGTCAAGCAGGGCGAAATGCGGCTGATGGGGTTCGGCCACCGGGTGTACAAGAACTACGACCCGCGGGCCCGCATCATTCGCGAGGCCGCCCACTCGGTGTTCAACGTCACCGGCACCAACCCGCTGCTCGATATCGCGATCGAGCTCGAGCGCATCGCGTTGTCGGACGACTACTTCGTCAGCCGCAAGCTGTATCCCAACGTGGACTTCTACTCCGGGCTGATCTACGAGGCCATGGGGTTCCCGACCGCGATGTTCACAGTGCTGTTCGCGCTC
>Ga0153915_10006414_pt1 | contig 11032 bp, 7 predicted proteins | sample Opewatmetagenome_2_FD_107003 | JGI IMG/M metagenome (GOLD analysis project Ga0153915, IMG submission 107003) | Freshwater wetland microbial communities from Ohio, USA - Open water 3 Core 3 Depth 3 metaG | ecosystem: Environmental > Aquatic > Freshwater > Wetlands | place: USA: Ohio, Lake Erie...
CAGCAGCGATTCCGCGGCAGCCCGCCGCCGCCGAACGTGTTGTTCAACGGCCACCTCACCCAGCCGCAGACGACCGCCCTCACGGCGAGCGATCTCGAGCGCGAGTACCAGTCGTCAAAGCTCGCCGCCGAGGATCTCCTCGACCAGGGCGTGCCGCAGACCGAGCTCGGCGCTGCGTTCGCCGCCATCCCGCCCGCGGTTCCGTCGGAGATCGTCGTCCAGCCCGGCGCCATCGACGAGGAATCCGAGGATCCGCCGAGCGAGCCGGTCCTCGCGAATCCCCCACTCGATGTCCACGGCTGGCCCTCGTATGGCAGCGCGAACGCGGACACGACGATCATCCTGCTGTGCAGCCCGACGAGCCCCAACTGCGGGCCGCCCAAGACCGCCGCGCGCGTCGTCCGCAACAAGTATCCGACGCAGGTACGGATCGTCTGGGCTCCGTACTTCAACGTCGCGAACGAGGAGGCCGCGGATCTGAGCCTGCTCGCCGACGCGGCGCTGTGCGCCGAGAAGGTCGGGACCACGCTCGAGGATCGCGACGACTCGCGGTTCGACGACGATGCGTCGCCGGGCTGGCGCTGGGTCGAGGCCGTCCTCAGCGAGGCGAACAGCCGCCGCCGCGATCTCGACCCCGAGAAGATCATCGACAAGGTCGCGACGAAGCTCCACGTCGACCGCCGCGCCTTCGCGACCTGCCGCGCACAGGTGGCCGGGACCACCGTCGCCTGGCTCGAGTCGGCGCGTCATTCGGGGGTCCGCGTGACACCGAGTACCATCGTCGGTGGGCGCATCTACGGTCCGGTGACCGATCTCCAGACGCTGCAGCTCCTCGTCGAGGCCGAGCTGGCCCCGGGCTGGCTTGCGCCGGCTTGGATGCACGCCGACGAAAAGTAGTAAGATCGGCGGCGAATGGAGCTGTCGTTCGCTGCCGCCACAGACGTCGGTCGCCAGCGAAACCATAATGAGGACAACTTCCTCATCGACAAGAAGCTCCGCCTGTTCATGGTCGCCGATGGCATGGGCGGCCACGCAGCAGGAGAGGTCGCATCCTCGATCGCGGTCCACGAGATCCGCGATGCCATCAACAACAACCGCGACCTGATCGATCGCTATCGCGTCGATCACCCCGGCGTGCAGGCCTACGAGATCCTCCAGGTGCTCGAGCACGCGGTCCAGGCGGCCTGCGGTGCGGTCCACACGCGTGCGCAGGCCGAACCCGACAAGCGCGGGATGGGCACGACCGCGACGGTGCTGCTCGTCGCCGGCGGTGACGATCACCTGCGCGGGTTCATCGCGCACGTCGGCGACAGCCGGGTGTACCTCGCGCGCCAGAACCAGTGCCACGTGCTGACAGAGGATCACTCGCTGATGAACGAGCTGGTCCGCCGCGGCAAGCTCAACCGCGAGCAGATCGAGAGCTCGCCCTACAAGCAGTACAAGAACGCCGTCACGCGCGCGGTCGGCGTCTACGGCTCGGTCGAGGTCGACACGTTCGACTTCGATATCCTGCCCGGCGATCGCTTCCTGATCTGCTCCGACGGCATGTACGCCTACGTCGACGAGAACGAGCTCCCCGAGCAGCTCGCCGACGGCGATATCAAGGAAGTCCCCAAGAGGCTCGTCGACGTCGCGAACAAGGGCGGCGGCCACGACAACATCACGGCTGTCGTGCTGCGCGTCAGCGAGTCGACGGGCGCCGAGGCGACGCCTCGCTCCACCGAGATCACGCTGAAGCTCGAGGTGCTCAAGGGCATGCAGATGTTCCGGTACCTCTCGTACAAGGAGCTCGTCCAGGTCGCGGCGATCGCCGAGATGATCGAGCTCAAGAAGGGCGAGCACATCTTCACCGCCGGCCAGCCGGGCGACGCGGTGTACATCGTGACGGCCGGCGGCGTGCGCCTCGTGATGGGCGAGAAGATCGTCGCCGAGCTCGGTCGCGGTCATCACTTCGGTGAGATGGCGCTCGTCGATCGCTCGACCCGCTCGCTCACCGCGATCGCGAGCGAAGCCACGCGGCTCGTCGTCGTCCACCGCAAGGACTTCTACGAGATGATCAAGCGGGAGCCGGCGAGCGCGGTGAAGATGCTGTGGTCGTTCGTCCAGGTGCTCGGTCAGCGGCTGCGCAAGACGAACGCCGACCTCTCCGAGGCGCTGCACGGCGACAAGCGCGGCCTCGAGACAGAAAAAGAGAACAAGTCGCAGGACTGAGGATCGCCGGCATCGGCGATCGGTGCGCGATCGCGGCGCCAACATGGCGGCCCGCGACGTCGATCCTACGCGCTATCGAGGCAGATCCGGCGGCGCCTGGACGAGCTCGATCAGGACGCCCTCGGCGGACTTCGGGTGGATGAAGCAGACGTCGTGGCCCGCCGCGCCCTTGCGGATGCCGCCGGGCGTGAACGTCAGGCCCTGCCCTTCGAGCCACGCGACCGCGGCCGGCAGATCGTCGACCCAGAGGCCCAGATGGTTCAGGCGCGGCTCGTGGACCTTCGGCTTCTTGTCGGGATCGATCGGCTGCATCAGATCGATCTCGACGCCGGCGATCGACAGGATGTCCTCGTCGACGTTCTCGCGCTCGCTCCGGAACGTCCCGGTCTGCGGAACGCCGAGCAGATCGATCCAGAGATGACGGAGCGCGTCCTTGCTCGGGCCGCCGATCGCGATCTGCTGGATACCGAGGATGCGGAACGGTCTGGCGGTCATGGCTCAGCGCTTCGCGTTGCGAACGTCGTCGATGGTGCGCAGGCCGGGTCGCGGCGCGTTGACGAGGATCGCCATGTTGCCCGACGGATGCTGGTTGTCGCGCATCAGCTGGTGACACGCGGCGGTCTCGTCGAACGGGAAGATCTTCGACAGGCACGGATCGACCTTGCCGGCGATGACGAGGTCGTTGATCCCCTTGGCCTGGACGTCGTTCGCGAAGTGACTGCCCTGGAGCCGCTTCTGGCGCATCCAGTGGTAGCGGAGGTCGAGCGTGGCGTTGTAGCCGGTCGTGCCCGCGCAGATGACGACCATGCCACCGGTCTCGCACACGAAGCACGAGGCCGGCAGCTTGGTCTCGCCGGGATGCTCGAACACGATCATCGGGTTCTTCTTCTCGCCGAGCGCGTCCCAGAACGCGGCGCCGAACGCGCGTGCACCCTTGAGCCACTGCGCGTACTCGATGTCATCCGACCAGCGCGGCAGCTTTCCCCAGTGCTCGAACTTCCGGCGATCGATCACGCCGACCGCGCCGAGCCTCTTGCAGAACTCGTTCTTGCTGTCGCCCGACACGACGGCGACCGGACGGCCACCCGCGGCAGCGACGATCTGGATCGCCATCGAGCCCAGACCACCGGCGCCGCCCCACACGAGCACCGGCTCGCCGGGACCGACCACGTTCGGCGGCCAGCCGTGCAGCATGCGATACGCGGTCGCGCCGACGAGCATGTACGCGGCCGACTCTTCCCACGTCAGGTGCGGTGGCTTGGGCAGGCACTGGTGGTCCTGGACCTTCGTGAACTGCGCGAAGCTGCCCCAGTTGGACTCGTATCCCCAGATCTTCTGCGAGGGCGCGAGCATCGGATCCTTGCCGGCGAGCACCCACGGGTCATCGGGATCCCACATGCCGCAGTGGACGACGACATCGTCGCCGACCTTGACGTTCTTGACGTCCTTGCCGACCGCCCACACCACGCCGCTCGCGTCGGAGCCGCCGATGTGGAAGTCCTCCTTCTCGCCCTTCTTCTGCCGCGTCTTGATGACATCGATGGGGATGCCCATCGCGGCCCACACGTTGTTGTAGTTGACGCCGGCGGCCATCACGTAGACGAGGACGTCGCGCGGGCCGAGCTCGGGCACCGGCAACGCCTCTTCCTTGAAGGCATCACGTGGCTCGCCGAAGCGCTCGGCACGGATGACCTGCGCGTGCATCTTGGTGGGCACCACGCCGAGCTCGGGGACGTCACCGAGCCCGTACAGCTCCTTGGACCTTGGGGCGAGCGCGTTCGACACCATGCGTTAATTTACTGGATCCCGTCGAGGAAGGAACTTCACCTCACGCCGATCTCCAGGCGAACACTCCTCACAAAACCGTGCGCTGGCGTGACGCGAGCGTCGTGGGTGCACCGCGCATGAAGCCGGTAACCTTGCATGGATCCACGTGCCGCAGACGGTGCGGCTAGACGCGCGGCTGGCAGCGCACGAACGAGCTGAAGATGCTCACGCCGCGATAGACGCCGCTGCAGTCCGCGCGCGTCACGCACGAAGCCGCCGCGAGCGTGTCGCACGTGCCGGCTGCCGTCGAGCGCGCGTCGATCGGAAAGCAGCTCCGGAACGCGAGCGCCCCAGCGTCGTCCTGCGTGTACGTCACGATGCAGCCGCTCGTCGCGGCGCACTCCGTCTCGCCGAGCATCGCGTCGCACGGGCTGCCCGCACAGCGGATCGCGCCGCCGACGCCGCCGAAGCACGCGCCGCGCTCGGCATCGAGGTACGTGCCGTCGATCTCGCCGCCGCCCGGCCCCGGGTCGTTCGGGTTCGAGCTCGAGCTGGGGTCCTGGCTCGGGTCGCCGGTGCCCACATCGCACCCGGCCACGACGACGAGGATGAAGGCCAGCCGGTGCATGGGCCCAACATGCAGCAAGGGTCACGCCAGCTGGCAGCGCATGCGGTTCCGCGGGCTTGCCGCAGCGCGTTCCTCTGAAAACTGAGGGCTCTGACCCTAATCCGCGTGGTCGGGCTCGATGAAGCTCCAGCGCACCTCGGGCACGCGCTTCTTGAGCTCCCTCTCGAACGAGTTGATCGCGTCGACGAGCTGCCTGGTCTCGAGGCCCGACCGGAACCGCAACTTGGCGGCGACGACGATCTCTCCCGGGCCTTGCTGGACCGTGAGCAGCCGGAGCATCTCGTCGACGTTCGGATCGTCGATCGCGAGCTGCTTCACCGCGGCCTCGAGCTTGGCATCGGCGGACTCGCCGACGAGGAGGCTCTGGATCTCCTTCGCGAGGAAGATCGCGACGCCGACGAGCACGACGCCGATCGCGATCGATCCACCCGCATCCCACCGGCCATCGCCGGTCTGCTTCGCGGCGAGCAGCGCGCCGGCGGCGAACAGCAGTCCGAGCACCGCCGCGCTGTTCTCGCCGAACACGACGATCAGGTCGGAGTCCTTGCTCTCGCGGAGATACCGGATGAGCGGTGTCGCGCCGCGCTTCTCCTTCATCGCCTTGAGATTGCCGAGCGTCGACCAGCCCTCGAGCAAGATCGAGATGCCGAGGATGACGAGACCGACCGTGACCTCCCCGACCGGCTCGGGGTGCTTCATCTTGTGGATGCCCTCGTAGATCGAGAACACACCACCGCCGGTGAACAGCAGCAGCGCGACGATGAACGAGTAGAAGTACATCGCGCGGCCGTAGCCGAGCGGATGCTTGTTGTCGGCGGGCCGGCTGCTCTGCTTGATGCCGACGAGGAGCAGCAGCTGGTTGCCGCAGTCGGCGAACGAGTGCAGCGTCTCGGCGAGCAGCGAGCCCGAGCCGGTGATGCCGGCGGCGACGCCTTTACTGCACGCGATCACGACGTTGACCGCGAGCGACTTGAGGACTTCTCCCTTGGAACCGGCCATGCCTGGACGCCGAGATTACTTGATCAGGCGGGAGAGCGCCTTGAAGTCGTCGGTACCTGCGCGGCCGAGCAGATCGAACACGCAGACCTCGGTCGAGGTGATCAGCGCGCCGGCGCGCTCGCACAGGCCCATCCCGATCCGCCAGTTCGCCTTGGTGCGGCTGCAGCTCGCATCCGCGACGACGTGCGCCTGGTAGCCCCGATCGAGGATGCCGCGCGCCGTCTGGTAGACACAGACATGCGCCTCCATGCCGGTGAGGATCCACTGATCTCGCTTGAGCGTCGCTGCGAACGTCGCGAACTCGTCACAGGTCGACGCCGCGAAGATCGTCTTGTCGAAGCGATGGATGGCCGTCGAGCCGGCGGCCGCGCGCAGCGCATCCTCGATGGCCGGCACGGTCGGGCCCAGGCCCTTCGGGTACTGCTGCGTGACGACGATTGGCAGGCCGAGCCGCGCCGCGCTCTCGATCAGGATCGACGTGTTGCGGAGGACTTGTGGCAGCACCTCGGGGTGCATCGCGGCGCCGAGGCGCTCCTGCATGTCGACGACCAGCAATCCCGCTCGCGCGCGAGACAGCCCGATGCTCACTTGACGACTCCCAGCGTATCGAGCGCGTCCTTCAGCAGCTGCATGCGCTGCTTCTCGTCCTGGAGGCGCTGACGGATCTCCGCGACCACCTCCTCGGGCGCACGCGACAGGAAATCGGCGTTCGCGAGCTTCTTCTCGAGCCCGCCGATCTCCTTCTCGCACTTGCCGATCTCCTTCGTGATGCGCGCCTTCTCGGTCGGCACGTCGATGAGACCGCCGAGCGGCATCACGATCTGGACGTCGGCGCCGACGAGCGCCTTCGCGGCGCCCGGAACCGGCGCGCCCGACGGCGTGATCGTCGCGGAGATCTTCGCGCGCGCCTCGACCATCTCCTTGTACTTCTCGATGATCGCGCGCGGCGCATCGGCGGTGACGCGCAGCTCGACGGGGATCGCCTGCGCGGGCGGGATGTTGTACGTCGCCTTCAGCATGCGCGACGTCGACACCACGTCCTGCAGCAGCTGCATCTCGGCCTCGGCGTTCGCATCGATCCACTGCTGATCCGCGCGCGGGAACACCGTGATCATCAGCGACTCCGGCAGCTGCTGCGGCTTGGGCAGCTTCTGCCAGATCTCCTCGGTCACGAACGGCGCGAACGGGTGGAACAGGCGCATCGTGGTCTCGAGCGCCGTGGCGAGCACGCCCTGCACGACGTGACGCCGCGCGGCCTTCGCGCTGTCCTGCTGCAGGCCTTCGGCCTTGTGCAGGTGCGGCTTCGCGAGCTCGATGTACCAGTCACACAGCTCGTCCCACACGAAGTGGTAGATCGCGTTCGCCGCGTCGGAGAACCGGAACGCCTCGAGAGCCGTGTCGACTGCCGCGGACGTCGCCTGCAGGCGCGACAGGATCCACCGCTCCGGCATCCCGAGGCTCGCCTTGCCGGCCACCGTCGATAGCTGGGCGACGAACCGCTCGGGGTCGTAGCCGTCGAGGTTCATCAGCGCGAACCGCGACGCGTTCCACAACTTGTTGATGAAGTTGCGGAAGCCCTCGACGCGCTCGGTCGAGAGGCGGATGCGCGAGCTACCGGTGTTGAGCGCCGCGAGTGCGAAGCGCAGCGCATCAGCGCCCATCGCCGGGATGCCCTTGCCGGAGTGCTTCTTGATCGCGGCCTTCACCTTGTCGGGATCGGGTGGCTTCTCGACATCGACGCGGTTGAGCAGCACGTCGAGCGTCGCGCCGTGCACGACATCGAGTGGATCGATCACGTTGCCCTTCGTCTTGGACATCTTGTCGCCGTTCTCGTCGGTGACGATCGATGTCAGGTACACGGTGCGGAACGGCACCTTCCCCATGAAGTGGAGGCCCATCATCATCATGCGGGCGACCCAGAAGAAGATGATGTCGGGCGCGGTGACGAGCACGTTGTTCGGATAGAACGTCGACAGGTCGCGCGTCTTGTCGGGCCAGCCGAGCGTCGAGAATGGCCACAGCGCCGAGGAAAACCAGGTGTCGAGGATGTCGTCGTCCTGCTTCACCTCGGTCGAGCCGCACTTCGCGCAGGCCGTCACGTCCTCGCGCGCGACCGTGAGGTGCGGGCACTGCGTGCAGTACCACGCGGGAATGCGATGCCCCCACCAGAGCTGGCGCGAGATGCACCAGTCCTTGATGTTCGTCATCCAGTGCATGTACGTCTTCGTCCACAGCTCGGGGACGAACTTCGTCTTGCCGGTCTCGACGGCGGCGACGCACTTCTCGGCCAGCGGCGCGGCCTTCACCCACCACTGATCCATCAGCATCGGCTCGATCACCGCGCCGGAGCGCTGGCTGCGGCCGCGCGGCACCTTGTACGGCTTCACCTCGCCGAGGAAGCCGCCGGCCTCGAGGTCGGCCACGACCGCCTTGCGCGCGTCGTCGACGGACATGCCGATGTACTTCTGGGGCGACGGCGCGCACATCTTGCCCTTCGGATCGATGATCTGGAGGACCGGCAGGTTCGCGATCTGGCCCGCCTCGTAGTCGTTCGGATCGTGGGCGGGCGTGATCTTCACCGCGCCGGAGCCGAACGCCGGATCGGGCCACGCCTTGCCGTCGCGATTGAGATCGAACGGCACGATCGGGATCTGCCGGCCGGTGAGCGGCAGCTCGACCATCTTGCCGTGGAGGTGCTTGTAGCGCTCGTCGCTGGCGTGGACCGCGACCGCCGTATCGCCGAGCATCGTCTCGGGCCGCGTCGTCTCGACGACGATCTCGCCACCGCCTCCGACGAGCGGATACTTGATCTGCCAGAGGCTGCCCGGCTCCTCGGCGGTATCGACCTCGAGGTCCGACACCACGGTCTCGCTCGCCGGATCCCAGTTGATCATCCGCTTCGCACGGAAGATCAGGCCCTCGTCGTAGAGGCGGACAAACGCCTCGCGCACGGCGCGGTTGGACTTCTCGTCCATCGTGAAGCGCTCGCGCGCCCAGTCGAGCGAGAAGCCCATGAGCTTCTCCTGCTCGCTGATGCGATTGCCGCTGCGCTCCTTCCACGCCCAGGCGCGGCGCATGAACTCCTCGCGGCCGAGCTCGAACCGCGTCTTCTGCTCGCGCCGCTTGAGGTCCTTCTCGAGGAGGACGTGGACCGCGATCGACGCGTGGTCGATGCCCGGCATCCACATCGCGTTGAACCCCTGCATCCGCTTCCAGCGCATGAGGATGTCCTGCATGGTCGAGCCGAGGGCGTGGCCGATGTGCAGGGAGCCGGTGACGTTCGGCGGCGGCAGCGTGATCGAGTACGGAACGTTCGGCGCCGCCTCGTCAGCGTGGAAGAATCCGTTCTCGAGCCAGAAGCTGAGCCAGCGCGGCTCGACTTCGGAGGGGTCGTACTGCTTCGGGAGTGCCGTCGACGTGGACATGGCGGTAGCGGACGCTAGCACGCCGCGTCAGGAGGCTGAAATGCCGGCACGCGGCTAGGGGCAGGTCAGGCCCGACACCTGGACCGGCGTCGGCCGGTTGGTGATCGAGTTGTCGCCGAGCTGGCCGTTCGCGTTCTTGCCCCAGCACTGGGTGGTCGCGTCGTCGAGGTAGGCGCAGCTGTGGTTGCCGCCGAGCCCGAAGCCGGCCACGAGGGTGAGGCCGGACACGGTCACCGGCGTTGACCGGTCGACGAGCGTGTTGTCGCCGAGCTGGCCGCTGTCGTTACGCCCCCAGCACACGATCGACTGATCGGCTTTTCTCGCGCACATGTGGTTGTTGCCCGCCGCGATCTGGACGACGCCGGTCAGGCCGCTGACCTGCACCGGTGTCGACCGGTCGGTCATCGTGCCGTCGCCGAGCTGGCCGCGCTGGTTGCGGCCCCAGCACCAGACGGTGCCGTCGCTCTTGCGTGCGCAGTTGTGGTTGTTGCCGGTGGCGAGCTCGACCACGTTCGACAGGCTCTGCACGGTCACGGGCGACGTGCGATTTGTCGTCGTGGAGTCGCCGAGCTGGCCGTAGAGGTTATTGCCCCAGCACCGCACCGTGCCGTCGGTCCTGCTCGCGCAGGTATGGAGATCGCCGGCACCGATCTGGGTCGCACTGCTGAGCGACTGGACCTGGACGGGCGTGTGACGTTCCGTCGTCGTGCCGTCACCGAGCTGGCCGCTCGAGTTCGTGCCCCAGCAGCGCGCCGTGCCATCGCTCTTGAGCGCGCACGTGAAGTCGGTGCCGCCGTCCACATCGATCGCACCGGTGAGGCCCGACACCTGGACCGGCGACGTCCGCAGGGTCGTGGTGTTGTCGCCGAGCTGTCCGCGCGTGTTGTCGCCCCAGCACCACACGGTGCCATCGCTCTTGCGCGCGCACGTGTGGATATCGCCGCCGGCCACCTGCACGGCCGTGGTGATCGACGACACCTGCGTCGGCGTGTGGCGCTCGGTCTGCGTTCCGTCACCGATCTCACCGTCTGCGTTGAAGCCCCAGCAGTACACGAGGCCCGATTGCTTCACGGCGCAGGTGTGGTCGGTACCGCCGGCGAGGTCGGCAATGCACGTGCACCGCTCGCTCGTCCCGAGCGGCGACAGACAGCAGCTGTCCCCCAGGTTGTCGGTGCGGAAGTCGGTCTTGCTGTCGGTGTCGTCGTCGAGGCCGTTGTCGCAGACCGCGGTACCCTTCTCGCTCGCGTCGGAGGGCGCCGTGCAGCCCGGATCGGCCGTCGCTGACGTCGTCGAGTAATCGGCACGGCCATCGACGTCGTCGTCGACGCCGTTGTCACATTCGGCGCAGGACACACCCGGCGTGCATTTCTCGCTGGCATCGGCCGGGCCGGCGCATCCCGGATCGGTGAGCTGCGCGTTCGTCGAGAAGTCGGTCAGACCGTCGCTGTCGTTGTCCGCGCCGTCGTCGCACGCGGTGCTGCCTCGCTCGCTCGTGTCGGCGAGGTTCGCGCAGCCCGGATCGCCGCCGGTCAGCTGGTAGTCAGCGACGCCGTCGGTGTCGTTGTCCACGCCGTCATCGCACACGGCGGTGCCATGCTCGGTCGTGTCACCCGGGCCGCTGCAGCCGGGATCCGAGCCCACACTCGTGTAGTCGATCGCTCCGTCGTTGTCGTTGTCGGCACCGTCGTCGCACGCGGGGCAGCCGGCGCCCGCGCATCGCTCGTCGGCATCGGAGGCGCCGCTGCAGCCGGGATCCCCGACCGCCGGGTCGACGTTGTAGTCGGTACGGCCGTCACCGTCGTTGTCGGCGCCGTCGTCGCAGACCGTCGCGCCCTTCTCGCTCGTGTCGAGCGGGTTCGCACAGCCCGGGTCCGCGAGGTCGACGAGACCGTCACCGTCGTTGTCGATGCCGTCGGCGCACGCGACGTTCGCGTTCGCCTCGTTGTTGCCCGTCGGTCCGGTGCAGCCGGGATCCGCCAGATCGATCAGCAGGTCCTGATCG
>Ga0153915_10006415_pt1 | contig 11031 bp, 8 predicted proteins | sample Opewatmetagenome_2_FD_107003 | JGI IMG/M metagenome (GOLD analysis project Ga0153915, IMG submission 107003) | Freshwater wetland microbial communities from Ohio, USA - Open water 3 Core 3 Depth 3 metaG | ecosystem: Environmental > Aquatic > Freshwater > Wetlands | place: USA: Ohio, Lake Erie...
ATGCGGGACGCACAGGAAATGGATAACCTGGTGGAACCCGAAACGAAACGGTATATTCACCATTATAACTTCCCGCCTTTTTCAACAGGTGAAGCCAAGCCATTGCGTGGAGCTTCTCGGCGGGATGTTGGTCATGGCGCCTTGGCTGAACGCGCTTTACGCCCCGTGATCCCATCCGAAGAAAAATTCCCTTACACCCTTCGCCTCGTCTCGGAGGTTCTCGCTTCAAACGGATCGTCGTCCATGGCTTCGGTGTGTGGATCTACCCTAGCTCTAATGGACACGGGTGTACCAATTTCAGCTCCCGTCGCAGGGGTAGCAATGGGTTTAATTAAAGAAAATGAGCGGTACGTTATCTTAACCGATATCCTGGGAACTGAAGACCACTTCGGTGATATGGATTTTAAAGTCGCTGGTACTAATCGAGGTATCACAGCATTGCAGATGGATATTAAAATAAAAGGTATTACATCTGCAATAATGGCTGAAGCTCTTGAACAAGCGCGTCAAGCCCGGTTAGCCATTCTTGATAAAATTCTGGAAGTAATACCCACTCCACGCCCCGAACTCAAACCGCACGCACCGCGCATAACAATTGTAAAGATACCTGTAGACAAGATTGGCGCAGTGATCGGTCCTGGCGGAAAGATAATCCGGAGTATCCAGGAAGAAACAGGCACTACAATTGATATTAAGGAAGATGGATCTGTTTATATCGCTGCAACCAGTGGCGATAGTGCGAAACGGGCAGTGGAGATGGTCGAAGAACTAACCGAAACTCCTGTTATTGGACGGATATATACGGGTAAAGTTGTCCGGGTGGCTGATTTTGGCGCGTTTGTTGAAATCCTACCGAACATCGATGGTATGGTGCATATCTCTCAATTGGATAGTGAGCGCGTGGAAAGGGTTGAGGATGTTGTGACAGTGGGGGATGAAATCACTGTTATGGTCACGGGTATCGATCCCCAGGGGAAGATCCGCTTGTCCCGCCAGGCAGTCTTAGAGGGTTGGTCGTTGGAAGAGGCAGTTCAACGCGATCGACCAGGTGGCCGCGGGAGCAGCGGTGGGCGTCAAGGGGGTAGTAATCGCTCCTCTGGAAATCGTGGTGGTGGTAAACCCTTTGATCGACGTGGTAACGGTGGACGCAACCGGAAGTAAAGTAAAAAAGCTGCTGAATGAAAACAGCAGCTTTTTTTTAATCCAGTTGTTGTGACTAACTCCTTGGCTGCTGTAGATTACCCTGGTATAGCTGATCGTAGAGCATTTGTAACTCACATAATATCTCGATCTGGCGTTGTGAGATAAAACTTGTGATGGCTCCTTTTATAATTGGATCAGGAGCAATATTAATCCCCAGGTGATAAGCCTGTCCATCTTTTCGAATATGGGAAATTATGCCGTCCAGTAAGATCTCAGTGGGTTCTGTCGGGAGGCGGAGGTTAATTAAAACCTTGGAGTGACGGATAAACACACTCGGAGTTAAAGTTTGGGAAGCCTGAACATATATACCGATGCCCTTCTCTGAAATATCTGCCAAATTTCCTCTGAGCCTGCGTGTATTATTTGATATCATCACGGATATCGGTTGATCGGGTTCAACTCTCAGCATCATACGTTTACCAATCGTCTCTACGGCGTATGCAAAACCAGTCAGAGTTACTTTACTGGCGATAATATCAATACTGGCTACTTTTGCCTTTACAACCGATGGTAATAAGTCTGTGTATAAATAGGTATGTCTTTCCAATTCAAGACAGACTACCTGGTATTTGTGTACTTGAAAGATAACGCCTTCGGTATCAAATCCCTGGATGTTAGCATCATATGAGATTGGTATCCCTTTATGTGAATTGATTAACTTAACTTCTTTTTTATCTTTAGCGAGCCGTTCTAAAACAAGCATAATTTCACGATATAGGTTCATATAACATCCATTTTATCATCCAAGGTTGGTAAATGAGGCATCTGTGGACCAGGAATATGTAAATATTCCGCTAAGGCAGCTCGCATGGCCGTCCGGTCATCCCAAGGGAACTCAATCGTCCCAAAACACATCGATTGTTCATGCCCTTTTCCACAAGCAATGACGATATCCCCTTTCCTGGCAAGCTTCATCGCATAACGAATTGCATTTCCCCTATCTGAAATACGCCAAAAGGTTTTCCCTTCCACCCCACCCTTGGAAGTTGCCCCCACTGCCATTTCATCTAGGATCATCTCTACAGACTCTGTGCGCGGATCTTCGGCAGTTAAGATAGTAAAATCTGCCAGCTGAGCCGATATCTCCGCCATAATTCGCCGTTTCTCGCGGTCTCTTAGACCGGCTGATCCAAAAATAGCAACTATCCGCCCGGAGGTTAATTGACGGCAAGTTTCTAGAACATTTTGGAGAGCATTTGGCGTATGGGCAAAATCGACCAGGCAAGTGAAATCCTGATCCATTTCGATCCGTTCCATTCTTCCTGGGACTCCTTTAAAATTAGCGATCCCATCTTGAATTGCCTCTGGAGGTAGACGAATTGCCAAGAATGTTGTGGCAATCGCTGCCAGGCAGTTCGAGACATTATAAAATCCTAACATTGGGCTCGATATGGCAATCCTTAATTCCTGGCTACACGCGATAAAATGTAAACCATTTTTACTGTGGACAGCTTCTTCTGCTCGTAAATCCGCCTCCGGAGAGAATCCGTAAGAAACCTGGTGGGACCGTAATAACTGGGAAAGGAAATCATATGAATTATCATCCCGGTTCAACACCCCAATTTTTGGTGTAGAAAAGCTTTTGGATCGAGTTTCGGTTAATTGGGTAAATAGGCGCGCTTTAGCAGCCCGGTAAGACTCATAAGTACCATGATAGTCGAGATGCTCATGGGTAATATTTGTAATAATAGCTATATCGAACTCACAGGCATCCACCCGGTATTGTGCTAAACCATGAGAGGTAGCCTCCAGTATTACGTGAGATAAACCTGCCTCAACCATCTGAGCCAGGAAGTATTGGACATCGACAGGATCGGGAGTTGTGACGTGAAAACCGGTATCCAGATTTTGTTCACCAATCGAAGCGCTGACAGTAGAGATCATCCCGACCTTAACCCCGGCTTCCTTGAGAATCGAATAAATTAAACTAGCTGTAGTTGTTTTCCCATCTGTACCGGTAATGCCAATCACTGTCATCTTCCGAGCCGGATAACCATAAAAGGCCGCCGCTAAAAAAGGAAGAGCCTGACGACTTTCCTCTACACGAATATACGGAACAGTAAGGTCAGGAAGGTCCTTTGTACCCACCACAACCGCAGCACCTAGTTCTATAGCGTTGGGAATGAATTGATGACCATCGCTACTTCCGCCTACCAACGCAACAAACATATCCCCTGGTTTAACCTGGCGGGAATCGGAACATATTCCACGGATACTGATATCGGGGATTGGAGAAAATACCCGTGTGGGTAGATCAACGAATAACTGGGCTAATGAAACGGAATGAGTAAGTGTACCCAACCAAACCTCAAAATATAATTTTACAATAAAAACGCCTGAGATATAAATACCCAGGCGTTTTATTGATCATTTGTTTGGAAGAAACTTGGTAGCCAATCTCCCTCATAAATTTATATAAACAAAACAATATATCATAATTAATTGGTATTTATACTAAACTTTTCCGCAGATTCTCTAACTGCCCTTCTACAGAGGCATCCATGACTGTATCGCCTAAGCGCATAATAAGCCCACCTAAAATAGAAGGGTCGACGTGGAATGAGACGATCACCTGACCACCCGCCTTCGATAGTATTTCCTTTTGGATCGTTTCTTTTTCCGCAGGTGTAAGCGGTAAAGCACTGGTTACTTCAGCTGATACCCCACTTAGAGTAACGCCCTCCAATACTGTCACTCTACCGGACTTGATACCGGAAAAGAAATTGTCAATAAGGGCATGCTGTCTTTTTTCATCAAGAGTCTCACCAATTAATTTTTGAGCAACCGCTACAGCCAAAACAGCCACCTGACCACGCAGATCGCTTAATATACGCTCACGCTCCTGTTGGATTCCGACCAGGGCATCGCCGCGTTCTTTTTCAACGAGCTTTTCAGTGTCTGCTCTTATTTCAATCCCAATCGCCTCTGCACGCTCCGTCGCTTCACGGATCATCTGAGTAGCTTTCAGTTGTGCTTCAGCTAATAGCTTGTTGGCTTCTTGCTCTGCATTAGCTCGAGCTTCAGAAGCAATTCTTGCATCTTCTAAACTTTGAGCGATCTTCTTCCGGCGGTTTTCTAAGGCGTTTAAGATTGGTCTATAAGCTAACGCAGTGAGAATCACCAACATCACTAGAAAGTTTAATATGTGGACGAGTAAATATCCAAAATTTATACCTATCCCTGACAAGGCAGCCTCCTCTTATTGATACACGACAACCACTACGCTGTAAAGAGAATAACCAACGCCACCAATAGAGAATAAATCGCCACAGCTTCTGCAAAGGCCGCAGCAAGGATCATATTCGTCTGGATAATGCCAGCGGCATCCGGGTTTCGAGCAATACCTTGAACTGCTCCATTACCCGCAATACCAATGCCCAGTCCTGCTCCGATTGTCCCTACCATTGCTAAGCCTGCCGCCAGGAACTTCATCCCATCTTTGATAAATTGTGCAGCTTCAGGTGTCATAAGTATCAATTCTCCAATATTATTGCTAATGAATTTTCTACGCAGTTGCTTCCTTTTGTTCCTGATGCTCACCATGCGTTTGGGTTGCCATGGTCATAAAAACCATAGTCAACATACAAAACACAAAAGCCTGGATGACACCAAAAAATAACTCTAAAAACAGAAAACCCGATTGAATGATCAGGAAGAGGCTTCCCATAATGCCCAATAAGAAGGCACCTGCAAACATACTACCAAAAAGACGAAAAGTAAACGAAATAATGCGCGCAAATTCAGAGATCAATTCCAGGATGCCGACGAAAATATCGATAAATGGCATCAGTATATCAAACGGACCCAATTTCTCCCTCACCCACAACTTTAAAAAGTTCTTTATATTAAGGAATTTCTGAAAGTACCCTAAACCACCCGCGCGAAGTCCAATAATTTGGACCGAGGTCATCGCTACCAGTGCTAAGCCGAGGGTAAAATTCACATCGGTTGAGCTTGGGCGAAAGAAGGGGATGATGTTATATTCACCTTGTTCACCTGCCGCGGGTTTCTTAAGGATTGAAAAAATTCCCACCCGTTCTACTGCGAAACCCTCCCCAGCAACTTCGGTTTTATGTATCAGACCTATGCTTTCCATGCCAGGTAATAATTTCATCAGGTTAACAGTAACCACCAAAAGGAAGATCGAAGCCATAATGGGAAAAATTGTACGCGCCCATTTCCCAGCTGTGTTCTCAACCAGGTTATACAATCCTTCAACCAGCATTTCAAAAATGCTGGTTATGCCCCTGGGAATAGCATTCTCTTTTTTATACGTACGATACACAATTATTGCAGCCAATACCAAGAGTAAATCCGCTATTAGAACTGTCAGGATGGTGTTCGTGAATCCAACATGCCCTATTATTGGCAGGTTTATTTCTTGGGTGAGAGTCTCGGGCGCCAGTTCAGCTAAGGGACGGATAGGTGGGTAATAACGTGCCAGGAAGATTTCAACAACAATCAACAGGACTACCAGCCAGCGTTTAAAACCGAACCTATGTTTCTGTTTTACCACCAAGGGTTGTTTCCTCCTCTGCTTTCCGAGAATTGCCTTCTCTTGGTTTATTCAAATTTGCCGTAGCTGTCTTCACCCTGAGATAAACAAATACAAATGCAATCGGGGCGCTTATCAGCACGAGTAACATCGTCAACCAAGGGCGAGTTTGTAAGCGATTATCCAACCACAAACCAGTCAAGATAGCTCCCAACGCAATTACAAATGTCAAGCAACCTGTCTGGATAAGGATAGATATTACTTTCTTATTTACGAGATATTTATAAGGTTGCTTCCCTTGGCTGTCGTTAAGCACAGTTGCCAATTATAACAGAACGAAAATAATGCAACGAATAAACAAACCGGTAAATTTATATCAAATCAAAATAAGCTGATAGCAGCTTGAGAGGAGATATTAAACCATGGAGCAAACAATGTGCCGACCAAGATGATCCCGATGATCAGAATTACTAAAGCGATGGCATTAGGCTTCGTGATCACGATCGGTTTTTCTTCATCCTCTGACCGGTACAGGTACACTACTTTTAGGACGGTAAGGTAGTAGTATAAACCTATAATTGAATTAAGGACTCCTACTACCGCCAGCCAGACCATATTCGATTTAACTGCCGCAGCAAAAACAAAAAACTTCGCCACAAATCCACCTAGAGGGGGCATCCCTGCCAACGACAGGAAGGCAATCAACATCGCCAACGCTAAGCCGGGGGCGCGCCGGCTCAAACCAGCGTACGCTGATATTTCATCTGAACCGACCACACGCCAGAAAATATATACAATCCCGAATGCCGCCAGGTTGGTAATAAGGTAAGCTACCAAATAAAAGACTACGCTGGTTAGACCAAGTGACGAGACTGCTGCTATCCCGATCAGGGCATAGCCAGCGTGGGCGATCGATGAATAAGCCAGCAGTCTTTTGATGTTCTTTTGTGCTAGCGCCAGGACATTACCTAGGGTCATGGTCGCTATAGATGTGATCCACATCAGCATCACCCAGGAGTCCTGAGGGGCACCTGGAAACGCCGTTGTCAAAACCCGGAGCAGGACTGAGAAACCTGCTGCTTTCGATGCTGTGGAAAGAAAACCAGCCACAGGGGTGGGTGCACCCTCGTAAACATCAGGCGCCCAGAAATGAAATGGAATGGCCGATATTTTAAAGCTGAAGCCGATCATAACCAAGACCATTGCACCAACCACGGGTGCAAGTGACACTTTCCCTTCTCCAACGACCTTCGCTATTTCGCCCAGGTTGGTTGTTCCGGTAAATCCAAATAACAAGCTGAAGCCATACAGCATGATGGTGGAGGTTAATGCCCCAAACAAAAGATATTTAAAACCCGATTCGGTGGATTTATCGTCTTTGGTCAAAAAACCCGCCAGGACGTATAAGGGGATGGAAGTCGTTTCGATTGCCAGATATAAAATAATTAAATCACCGGCAGAAGCCATCAAGCTCATGCCAATCGTTGCAACAACCAACAACAAGTAGAATTCTCCGCGTTTTCCCAGGTTATCCATATCCATGGCGAATAAGCAGGTGATAGCAGCGCCAAACAAAAATAACATCTGAAAAATAAAGCCCAGGCGATCGAAGCGTATCATTCCACCCCAAAGAGACTGTGGTTGGGCACCGGGAATCGCTACGAACAAGCAAATGACCATGGTCAATACCAGGCCTCCGGCTGTCAACCAACCAAGGCCATTTTTTTGTTTTTCTCCCGTGAAGAGGTCATATCCCAACACTATTACACCGAGCACCAGAAGCAGGATCTCTGGCAAAATGGCCAGGAACATCACGTTATTAAAATTGCCAGTGAACACTTATACACCTCCCATCTTCAACAGGTTTAGAATGTGATTAACACCTGTCGTTACCATCGGTGCCATGAGTGAGGGAGCTACACCAATACCGATCATAATCACACATAAAACAGTCAAAGCTACTTTATCCAACACCGTAACATCCCCAATATGGTGCTCGAATTCATCAGACATTGCCCCGTAGAAGACTCGACCAATAATACGAATGATGTAGGACGCGGTTATAACAATTGAGATGGCTGCTATCATTGCCACGATTGGCTGAGTCTTCCACACACCCATAAAGATGGGAAATTCAGCTATGAAACCCGACAATCCTGGCAGACCCATAGAAACCAGTCCACCCACAATAAATGCAACCGCTACCCAGGGCATTTTCTTCGAGAAACCACCCAAGGCATTGATCTCGCGAGTATGAGCCCGGTCATACACCATCCCAACGACTGCAAAGAAGAGAGCTGTCATCACACCGTGTGAGAACATCTGTAACCCAGCGCCTGTCAACCCTTCGCGTGAGAGTGTCGCGAAGCCCATCATTACCAATCCCATGTGTGAGACAGACGAAAAACCAATGACATACTTGAAATCGGTTTGAACCATCGCAATAAATGCGCCGTAAACGACATTTACGGTGGCTAAACCCAGTATCAACCAGCTCCAGTCCTTGGCACCTTGGGGTAACAACATGATACCAACCCTCAAAGCGGCGAAAGCACCTAATTTCATCAAAACACCCGCATGGAACATAGAAACTGCAGTTGGTGCTGCCACATGACCATCGGGACTCCAGTTATGGAAGGGGAAAATACCGCCCAAAACAGCAAAACCGAAGAATACGAATGGGAACCAAATTTGCTGGAAGGCAGGGGAAAATCCGGCTTTTTCCAATACCCACATATCGAAGGTGTTTTGCCCGGACGAAAAATACAATGCCAGCGCACCGACCAGCGAGACAACTGACCCAATGAACAGATAAAGGGTTAGCTTCATGGCAGCATACTCACGCGTCTCTTTCCAGCCCCAAATAGAAATTAACAAGTACATTGGGAAGACTGCAATTTCATAAAAGAAAAATAGCATGAATAAGTCCTGAGCTACGAACACACCAAATACACCTGTTGCCAGGATGTATAGGAAGGTAAAGAATTCGCGCGGTCGATCATCGATCCCCCACGAGATCAATACACCTGTAAACATCACCACACCAGTAAGCACCACTAAAGGGGCATTCATTCCATCAACCGCCACAAAGTAAGAAATGCCCAGGGCAGGCAACCAGGTCACTTTTTCGACAAACTGGTACCCACCAACGCTCTTATCATAAGAGAAGTACATCCAGGTAGACAATAACACAGCAAAGAGTGCAGCCGCCAGTGCTATTACCCGTACCTCTGTTTTACGGTCTTTGGGTATCAACTGGAGCAGTACAGCTGTTGTGATGGGGGTAAAAACAATGACACTAAGGATAGGAAATCCCATAATTCACCTCGAAGACTCAGGACAGCTTTAAAATCTTCAAAATCGTCGCATTGATAACGTTTAAGATCCAAGACGGCCACACACCGATCCACAACATGAGAGCCATCAGGGGTGCAACAACGACTACTTCCCGGAAGGTGATTTCACTGAGATGCCCCTTCCATTGTTCATTCAATGGTCCATGTAATACTTGCTTGATCCCTTTAAGGACGTAGGCTCCGGTGAAAAGTAAGCCAATCATCCCTAAGGCGGTGAACAGCCCAAAAATCGGCCAGGAACCTCTTACAACCAGGAATTCCGAGATAAAACCATTAAGGCCTGGGAGCCCCAGTGATGCCATCGAAACAAAGATCAAGATTCCACCATACACCGGCACTAATGGAAACAGTCCACCAAAATCGTTTAAGTTTCGAGTGTGGGTACGCTCGTAGATAACACCTACCAGGAAAAACATCCCAGCAGATGAGAGGCCGTGGTTGAACATTTGGAGTACCGCGCCATTTAAGGCAATCGCGGCATCGTTACCCTGGCTTGCATTGGCATACGCGGCTGCGGCAATCCCCAACACCACAAAACCCATGTGGTTTACCGACGAATACGCGACCAGTCGCTTAAAATCATCTTGTCCATAAGAGGCAAAAGCGCCGAAAATGATCGCCATGGTGGCTAAAAATGCCAGCCCTCCGGCAAACATCTTGGCTTCGTTGGGATAAAGAGGTAACACCAGACGCAAGAAACCATAAGCACCTAATTTTAATAAAACACCCGCCAGGATCATCGAGCCAGCTGTCGGAGCCTCGGTATGTGCATCAGGAAGCCAGGTGTGGAAAGGCCAGACCGGCACCTTAATGGCGAAGGCGATCGCAAACGCCCAGAAAGCAATAGCTTTGACAGTCTCAATCGGTACGCCAAAAAGAGGATTCGTCGCGGCAGTCCACTTCTGGTAAAGTTCTGGGATATCGAATGTTCCAATGCTGACACCGATCATCTGGATAGCTAACAATAGACCTAAAGAACCTGCCATGGTGTAGATCATAAACTTAAAAGACGCATATGTCCTGGCAGAAACCTTACGTCCACCCCAAATTTCACGCTCACCTTTCTCACTGCCCCACTGGTTGATCAGGAAGTACATGGGTACCAAACCTAGCTCCCAAAATATGAAGAACAGCAGTAAATCCAACGCGACGAAAACCCCCAGCATGCCCGTCTCCAACATTAGGAATAGGATCAGATAAGATTTCACCCGTTCATGGATACTGAAGGAAGCCAAAATGCATAATGGTGTGAGTAGTGTTGTCAAGAGAACCATCGTCAAGGAAATTCCATCAACCCCAATATGGTAAGACGAGTTGATCGCCTCATACCACTGGTAGGATTGAATAAACTGGAAGCCTTCCTTACCTGGCACATAATTTACCCACAGCACCAGCGATAATATCAGAGGGATCAGACTGCCAAGAAATGCCACCCAACGCAGGAGCTTCTCCTCACCGCGAGGCAAGAATAACATGACCACTGCCAAGAAGGTGGGCGTAAACAAGATTAATGTAAGCAGGTTTCTTGCGATGAAATCCATCGGTCACTCCTACGGTCGTAGCAATGTAAAGAGATAATAAAATAAAGCACCAAAGGCAAATACCAGAGCGATTAGCATATATTGTTGAACGCGCCCAGTCTGGATCACGCGGAAACGCCGACCGACCAACTTTACACCTTCACCCACCGCATCGCCAGCACCATTCACAATGGGTTTATCAATATAATTACGTAGAATCGTACCGACATTAGAGGCAACTCGAGCCACAAAATGAAGGATGCCATCAATTACTGTTCGGTCCAGGAATTTGTAAGTAAAGGTTTCTGCCACCCAATACGCCGGGCGTACAAATAACACGTCATAAATCTCATCAAGGTAATATTTATTCTTGAGTACCTCGTGCAACGGTCCCAATACTTTCTGGAGTGGATCAGGGGCTCCCGCTCTGACGTCCCGGTAAACCCACCAGCCCAGA
>Ga0153915_10006416_pt1 | contig 11030 bp, 10 predicted proteins | sample Opewatmetagenome_2_FD_107003 | JGI IMG/M metagenome (GOLD analysis project Ga0153915, IMG submission 107003) | Freshwater wetland microbial communities from Ohio, USA - Open water 3 Core 3 Depth 3 metaG | ecosystem: Environmental > Aquatic > Freshwater > Wetlands | place: USA: Ohio, Lake Erie...
ATGCTCGCGAGATTTGATCCCTCCCCTCGGAAAAGGCCTTTTGATTCAATTCATGGACTTTGGGAGGAAGATAATTCAGAATCGTTTTGAGCCAGATGTCTTCATTGACCTCAAAAAATTTTGAGATGGCACCCAGAAGCACCACATTGGCAGCACGGGCATCTCCTAACTGGAGTGCCATTTCAGTGCCTTTGACTAAATAGAAATCTTTAAATTTAGATTTGATCTTTTCGGGAATGGCCTTCGGGTATTCCATTTCACCTAAGTTGACAGCGGGCGGATTGATGGTATGATCATTCATAAGAATCTTACCGTTGGCCCTTAAATGATTGATCCATCGGAGGCCTTCCAATTGTTCGAAAGCAAAAAGAATATCCACTTCCCCTTCTTTGATCAGAGGGGAATACACCTTTTTGCCAAAACGGAAATGAGAAGTAACAATTCCTCCTCTCATCGCCATCCCATGGACCTCGCTTTTTTTTACATCATAGCCTGCTTCCATAAACACTTCGGACATGATGTCACTCGCCAGGATGACTCCCTGTCCTCCTACGCCAGCAACCAGTATATTTGTAGTCATTTGATCCATTGTCTCCCCCTGTAAAAGTCTTAATTGGTTTCAAATCCGAAGATGGGTTTTTCTTCTTGAGTCTGAATGGCTCCAAATTTACACACTTGATAGCAGAGATGGCATCCAGGACAAAGACTGGATTCAATATGAGAAATTCCTTTACGCTTCTTCCCCTCTGCGGTCACCGCCATCTCCCCTTCCACGAGTTGATAAGAGATAGCTGGGCAACCAAGGTTGACACAAGCTTTACATCCAATGCATTTGGTCACATCCACTTGTAGGGGTTTGTTATATTTCTTAAAAGCTCTTCGGAGAAGTGCGCAGGGTCCTTCGCTGATGACCAGAGACGGCTCGTCCTTTTCGAGTTCTTCCGTAATCACCCTTTCTGTCTCCTCCAAATTCCATGGGTTCAGCTTCCTCGGATTTTCAATCCCCAAGGCTCTTCCCAATTCAACGAAATCGATCCGATGTGTTTTTTCTCCCCGGATCGTGTATCCTGTTGCCGGATGCTCTTGCTGACCTGTCATGCCAGTGGTTCGATTATCCAAAATGATGATGGTCGCATAACTTCTATTATAACCCACGTCCATGAGAGGATGGACTCCTGCATGGAGAAAAGTGGAATCTCCAATCACGCCAACAATCTTCCCCTTCCCCTTTTCTTCCAAAGCCTTGGCCATACCATGAGCACCACCGATGCTCGATCCCATACAGATATTGCTGTTAATCACATTCAAAGGAGGATAGGCGCCTAAGGTATAACACCCGATGTCACCCGAGGCGAAGACCTTCAGCTTCCTCAAAACGTGAAAAACCCCTCGGTGCGGACATCCAGGACACAAATTGGGTGGCCTCGGTGGAAGCGTCTCTTTGATGAAAGGCTTGGAGGCCTTAAATTTCTTCTTCAACATTCCTTTCTCTACGAGAAATGGGTTTAACTCGCCACACATGGAGAATAGGTTTTTTCCTCCTTTGGGCTTGAACCCCATAACCCTGATATTTTCTTCTAGGAAAGGATCCAGTTCTTCTATAACATAAACCTTCTTTACTTTTTTAAAAAACTCTCCTATTAAATTCTTCGGGAGAGGCCATACCATCCCCAACTTGAGGTAGGAATAATTTGGATAAACCTCCTTGGCATATTGATAAGAAATCCCAGCAGTAATAATTCCAATCGTTGGGTCGTTGATCTCCATTCGATTTCCTGGAAATTGCTCGGCAAATTCTTTCAACTTAAGAAGACGGTCTTCAATAAAAACATGGCGAACCCGTGCATAGGAGGGGAGCATCGTATATTTTGCAGTATCTTTTTTGATTTCGATGGGCACCGGTGGTAAAACAGGATCCTGTAATTCGACAATGCCTTTGGCATGTGAGATTCGGGTGACACCTCTCACCATCACAGGGGTATCGAATTTCTCACTGACTTCAAAAGCTAATTTTATAAAATCCTTTGCTTCCTGGCTGTCACTCGGTTCAAACATGGGCACCTTTGCGAATTTGGCATAATTTCGATTATCTTGTTCGTTCTGGGAGCTATAAAGCTCTGGGTCATCACAGGTAACGAGGACTAGGCCGCCATTGACTCCTACATAGGAAAGGGTCATAAAGGGATCAGCAGCTACGTTTACCCCCACATGTTTCATACAGGCGAGGGTCCTGGCACCTGCCATCGAAGCCCCATAGGTAACTTCCAGTGCCACCTTCTCATTGGGTGACCATTCTGCATAAATATCCTTGTATTCTTGTGCTATGGTTTCCATTATTTCCGTACTCGGTGTCCCTGGATAGGCAGCAGCTACTTTTACGCCCGCTTCAAATGCTCCCCTTGCAATAGCCTCATTTCCGCTTAATATTTTCCTCATAGAGCACCTCATAGGATAAAAATGAATTTGTACTGGATATCACAAATATATTTTTGTGATCTTTTTGTCAAACGAAATAATTAACTTATTCGTAACTATTTCTCAAGATTAGAGATATTTCTTAATACCGTGTTGGTCATCATAGAGTTTTGAGACACTTTTAAGAAAGACTTATATTGTTCGATCGCCTCTTTATTTTTACCCAATTTTTCATAACATCGCCCCATACCCAAATAGGCATTCGCCATTTGAAAATTTTCACCTATTCCGAGGATTTTTTGATATGCATTGATCGCTTTCTCATAATCCTTTTTCCCTTCAAAGGAATATCCGAGACCCTCCAAGGCAAAAGAACGGTAAAGTTTTTCTTTCCCTGCTTTTTGTATAAATCGATCATAGGATTGGATGGCTTCTTCGTACTCACCTAACCGAAGATGAAGGTTTCCCTTATATAATACGGAGAGCTGCCCAGAAGAAGTTCTTGGAAATTTTTCAATCACCTCATTAAATTTTTCTAAAATATTTTTATATTCTTGAATCAATCCCTCTCGTGAAGGCGTGCTAACGGTCTGGTAGGCTTCTACGGCTAAATTAAAGAGCTGAGACGCATTTCCCTCATTTTTCGTTTTCCACCTTTGATAAAAGAAAAGGGATAGGACGAGTAATAAAACAATGATCCCTCCCACCGCAATAGACTTGGATTGATGAGTGATAAAAATAAAGGCTTTTTCGGTTAAACTAATAAACTCATCGGGCTCTTTTAACTTCTTTTTTATAATTTTTTTTATCTTGGTCATCTCCAATCACCTCTCCTTTGATAGGATCATGCCTTTTTCCCCTGACTTTGAGAGGTACCTCTCAGTACCCTCTTCTCTCCTAATCGAAGTGTCAATTTAATCTGGTCAAAGTACTCAATCAATGGAATAACATACTTTCTTGAGGCCTGGGTCATCTCTTTAAATTGAGGGGTCGTGATCTCCTGATGGGTCTTTAAGAAAGTGACCAATTCCTCTTTCAGATTTTCGAAGGGGACCCGATGGAAATAGAAATCACTTTTAATCCTGATTAAAACTCCTTCGTGGACCAGATGTTCAAAAATGGCACGCACCTCTTCTTCCCTCTCAGCCCATTCCTCTGATAATTCTTTTGGGGAAGGAGGTTGAAGCCCCCCTTTTAGGACAGCTGCCTCTACTCTCTTAAACAAACCCCTCTCATCGGTTGTTGAGATTTGATGACTAGATAGCCTCAATTTATCTTTTTCTAAAACCACCTCTTTTGATTGAATGAGATCCTGGATGAGGATTTGGAAGAGTTTTACATCTACTTCCGGGGGAAGTTTCGTCCTCAGTTCCTCTTTGGCCAATCCAGATCTTATTGGAAATCGTTGATGAAATTCTCCCAATTGGGCTAATGCCAATTTCCTCAACCCATGATAATGTCCCTTCTCAATCACTTTAAGTTTTTCGGGATCAATCAATAGAAGATCGCCCTTTTCAGCCATCTTTCTGACGATCATCTGGACCTCATTAGGGGCCATTTCAACCCGATTCAATAGGTCTTCCAATGGGATACCAGCCATTCCTGAATGATGAATATGCTGGTAAAGGGCTTGTTCACTTGTCCCGTCTTTGAGGAGCTTGAGGTCGGCTATCACAGGTGGAGAGTGCCTTTTATGTTTCTCAGGATGACTGTCCAGGATCACTCCTCCTCCTATGGTTTGAATGACTGAAGAACCACGGATGACAAAACGATCCTGAGGTAAGGCCACTACCGATCTTTCTAATCTCAATTGAACAAACCCCCCTTCTCCAGGAGCCAACTCTTCCTGTTCAAGGAGGAAGATAGAAGCATGGGTCAGAGTGGTCCCAATATGAAATCTTTGCTTGGTCCGGTGCTTTAAGGGGCGTGGGGCGTTCGGTAAATACTCAAAATAAGCATCGATGATGTGTGTGGGTTTTAGTGTATTCGGCCTGATGAGAACGTCCCCCCTCTCGATGGCTGAAGCTTCCATGCCCTGAAGGTTAATCGCTGCCCTTTCTCCTGCAACTGTTTTTTCAACACTTTGATTATAGACCTGGAGATTTCTGACCTTCCCTTCTACACCAGAGGGCAGGATTTGAACCGTCTCCCCTAAAGATAGGTTTCCAGAAATCATGGTCCCTGTCACTACTGTTCCAAAACCTTTCATGACAAAGATTCGGTCGATCGGCAGACGTAATAGACCATTGGAAGACTTCTCATCAATTTCCTTCGAAAGAAGATCAAGGGTGGAAAGAAGTTGAGGAATCCCCTCCCCTGTTATAGAGGAAACGGCGAGAATAGGTGCGCCTTTTAAAAATGTATCTTGGACAATTTCAACCACTTCTTCTTTGACCATCTCTAATAATTCATGATCCACCTGGTCAATTTTGGTTAAAACGATTAATCCCTTTTTAACTTTCAAAAGCCTACAAATATCTAAATGCTCTCTCGTCTGGGGCATGACCCCTTCATCTGCAGCAATGACTAAGGCGACCAGGTCAATTCCCCAAGCACCTGCCACCATGTGCTTAACAAACTTTTCGTGTCCTGGAACATCAATAATTCCCAATCGTATCCCACTGGGTAAGTCTAAGAAGGTGAATCCTAGTTCAATCGTGATCCCCCTCTCCTTTTCCTCTTTTAGTCGATCGGTATCCACACCTGTGAGGGCTTTGACGAGTGACGTTTTACCATGGTCAATGTGCCCAGCGGTTCCAAGAATGACATGTTTCATCTGTTTCCCTTGTGATAAATTCCTTCCATTTGTTTCTAAAAGATAACAAAAAGCCCTCCATCTTTCAAATATATTCCTTTCTCCTTCCAACTATTCCTTTCCAAAGGGATTTCAGTGGAAGATCATAAGTAAAATTGCTCTTTCTTAAGACAGGCAAGCTTCAGCTAAGGATCAAGGGAAAGGTCATTTCCTGGAAGCCCAGAACCATTGTATAGAACCGGTCTATTCTTCTCTATCATCGTAACTGTCTATCATTCCCATTATGGGTTCAATCTTATATCGATTCGATCGTTGTCTCCCCACAATGACTAGGGGAATTGATTTAAAATCAAGGGAAAGAGGGCGGTGCTATCGCCGAAGGCAGAGAAATCAATGATTAGAAGAGACCCTCCTCAAATGTTTAAAACCTGTGGAAAAAAAATTTTAAAGACCCCATACGTACTTAATTCCCTTATATAATAAAATTGATAGTGGAAATGCCTTAAAAAATCCATTGAAATTTCAATGGGTTATGTTTTTGTGTTTTCTAACTATCCGAACACAACATATTGTGGTTCTGAAAGGTACTTTTAAAACTTAAATGTTCATAACCTGTTTATAGACTATCTCCCGGATAGCTTTTCCTTAACCGCTTCTTATTATAAAAAGAGGGGAGGATTTTTCTTCCTCCCCTCTTTTTTAAAACTTAATAAAACAAGATCTAATTTATCAAAGATTACTTGACCGCACTTTTTAGCAGATTGCCTGCTTTGAATTTTGCCACTCGGGTGGCAGCAATTTTAATCTCTTTTCCAGTTTGTGGATTTCTTCCTATTCTAGCCCTCCTCCTCGCCACAGAGAAAGTTCCAAATCCAGTCAGGGTCAACTTATCACCCTTCTTTAATGCTTTTGTCAAAGCGCTGGTGAAAGCATTAACAGCCTTTTCAGCTGCTGCTTTTGAGATTTTGGCCTCCTTCCCTATGCTGGCGATTAACTGCGCCTTCGTCATTTAAATCACCTCCTTCTTTTTTTGGAATTTTTTTTGGATGGCATTATGATGAGCACCATTAAAATGATGCTCATCATAAACCATCGATATTTTAAAAGTCAAGTCTTTTATTTTAAAGTATGATTTATTTACTTCCCCGTAGCCCCTCATATAAAGGATTCCATTAAATCAGAAAGAACCTTCTCAAAACCCCCCGGTCCCTTTGTTTCGATCTGTCGAAGAAGGTTTTCCACCTGGTTTCTGAGCTCAGGTTGATGAAGATCTTCCACAGAGCGATACAGCCCTACCCTTCTCCCTAATCGAAAGTTATCTTTTTCTTCTTTTGGAAGAGCGAGATATCGGTCAATGATCTTGAGCATCTTTTCTTTCTCTTCCGGAAGCTTCCCTTCCACCTCTTCGAGGAGGTTTAAGATATGATCACTGACAAAAGTACTCATGATCCCATCCAAATTATTGATCAAAATTCTTTCCTCTTCTACGATCTCATCATCGCTTAACATAACGAATTCCTTTGTTTCAATTTTTTGATAAAGGGGCATTGTCTTTAAAACCTTCAATGTTCGAACCCGGATGAAGTCCGGGTTAATCTGGTTAAGAACCTTTGCGGTCTCGCTAGCGTGTTCACGCCACATCCCTTTTCCTCCCAACCCAAGGACAACATATTCCGAGAGGGAGATTCCAGATTCTTTTACCCTCCTGCCCGCTTCAATATGTTCCTGGGCGGTCACCCCTTTTTGGATATATTGAAGGAGAGGATCATATCCCGTTTCCAGGCCAATATGAATTCTGGATAGACCAGCCCGAAATAGGTTTTGAAGTTCTTCGACCCTCTTTCTCGAAACCGTTTTGGACCGGGCGTAGGTGGTGATTCTCTCGATGGAAGGAAAGGTCTCTTTCAAATATCTTAATATTTCGACCAAATGAATGGTTTTGAGAATCAGGTTGTCTCCATCCTGAAGAAAGACATTCCTTCCCTTCTCATAAAGCCATAAAGCGACACTCCGGAACCCATCAGAAAAATGTTGGGGATCTTGTAAAATGAGATTGACCAAGGGGGCAGTGATCTCCCCTCCCATTCCATATCTCCACGACAAGTTCTTGATCTCTGAAACGATCTCTTGAACGACATCGATATCTTTCTTTACCTCCTCCACACTCCTCAGGCTAAATTTCTCCTTTTTATAGGTCTGACAAAATTCACACCGGTTCCAAGGGCAGTTCCTTGTCACCCTCAGGAGGAGGCTGTAAGCTTCGCTGGGCGGACGAATGGGACCTTGCTCAAAATTAAGATTTGTCATTGGATGAAACCTGTAAAAAAAATATAATCCTTTTGGATTTAATCCTTTTTTGACTCACGGGGGCGAGGATTCCTCATTTCCCTCTTTTGTTAAAGATGCAGAAGGTCATTGCGGTCGATCTGTAAAATAAAAAAGATTTTATCCTCAATTCCGTAGATCTCCCTCTCCATTCTATCTAAATAGTCAATGGCCTTCTGATCCCTTCCATACCGGTCCTTGAGATCGTTGAACCTCTCTTCTAACGAAACGATACGATCGTGCATCACGCGTTTATCCGCATAATTGACGATTTCCTCTTCAGAGATGGTCAAGGGATTTGCCTCTTTCCCCAACCAAATATGTTGTGCCACGACCTCCCCAACCCTTTCATATCCCATTCCCTTTAAAAGCTGGGAGCCTGTCTTGGCATGGTCTTCCTTGGTCTTGAGGCACTCTGTTTTCGTCAGGTCATGCAATAAAGAGGCTGCTTCCACTAAATCGAGAGAAATCCTCTGGCCTCTTTTATTCAGCTCGGTAGAAATGAAAAGGGCTACTTTCGCCACCTCAATGCTATGGGCCATAATGTTTTCTAACATTCCAAAATCACCCATCAGCCTCAAGCATTCTTCCCTCGTAGGGATCATCTTCTTCTCCGGCTACTTTCTCAAGAAAACCTTTTTCTCCAAATTCTCATTTCTCATCTTTCGATCCTATCTTTTTATCCAGTAAGGGTAAGGAAGGTTGGCTCTCGATCTGTTCTAATTTTAAACTGAATTTGTCGAGCCGTCTCCTGGAATCCTCAAATTTATTCATGGCATTTGCGATATGTTTCCCAATTAACTGAAAATCCCCTTGAAAACCTTCTAATTCTCTATTCAGACCGGTCAGTGACTCCAGTATCCTCTGGGCATCTTTTTCGATTTTCAACCCCCTTAACCCGAGGACGATCACCTGAAGATAGGCGAAGAAAGAATTGGGAGAAACAGGAATCACCTTTTTCTTGAGCGCATAATTCATAATCCCCTTCTCTTCTCCAAAGGCCTCGTCTTTCGTAATGGTCTCGTAATAGATATTTTCAGCAGGAATATATAAGAGAGCAAAATCGTAGGTTCCTTCTTGAGGCAGGATATATTTGTTAGCGATGTCATCAATATGTTTCTTCACATCTCTGTAAAAGGCTTTCTGATAAGCTTTTTTCTCTTCCTCGGTTTTACATTCGATGATCCGTTTGAAATTATCGAGTGGAAACTTTGAATCGATAGGAACAAACCTTTCCCCCAGTCTCACCACTGCATCCACTCTCTCTCCGCTGGAAAACGAATACTGAAGCGTGAAGAATTCCGATGGAAGAATCTGGGATAACAATTCCCCCAGAAATTGTTCTCCTAATCCTCCTCTCAATTTGGGCGGCTGAAGGATCTCCTGAAGTGTCGAGATGTCTTTTCCTATTTCAAATATTCGCTTGCTGGCCTCTGAAAGCTCTCCGATGTTCTTCTGGACATCTCCGATCACTCTGGCCGCGTTGTCCAACCGTTTGCTGACCTCTCCGCTGGAACTCTGAAGTTGCCGATTAACTTGGTCTGTGATGCCCCTCAGTTGCGTGTTGATGGCATCCTGTTGCTGTGTGAGTTGTGAAATATTTCTGGCCAGCCCATCGCTCATCTGCTCTCTTAATTTTTCTATCTGCTGCTGCATGAGGGACCCGACAATTTGGGACGATGAATCTGTTTTCATCTCTTCAAGCCTTTTCCTCCACCTCTGCTCCATCAACAAGAAAAGGGCGATGATCACGGCAACGATTAAACCTAAAAACCAATAGAAGCTTTGCATCCTTACTCCTTCAGGGCGGTCTCTCCATCACGGATGTTGAATGATGAGGGTTCCCTCCACCTTCTTATCGATCAGGTTAGTGACTAAAATACTCCATACACTCTCTTTTTGAGCTTCTTCAAAAGCGATGGGAAACTCTATTTTGAGAGGGCTTTTTCCTGAGAGGGTTGGAATTCCTTTAATGGTTCCGGTTTTTTTAAATGAAAGCATGAGGGTTGAACCGATCCCTTCCCATCTCGCCTCTGTCTTCATCTTTTCTATTTGACCTTCACTTTGAGGCCGTGGGGAGGAAAAAGAAAAAGAGAATTCTTCCCTTCCCTGAGGTCCAAGTCTAAACGGAAAGATAATGAATGTCCTTTCAAGAACATTGTTTTCTAAACGAATGTCATCCAAAGGTGATTTGGGTGAGATAAAAACCTTTACCTTGGAGATCCCGGCAATTCCTACCTGATAAGGGGGAGCAATGAAATAACGATTTCCGAAATTAGCCTTCATGGCTTCAAACACGAAATGGTCAAAATCTGAAATTTTCCGGTCATTCACATGAATTCGAATTCGAAACGTGACGCCCTTTCGAAGATCCACTTCACCGGCATTGGAGAGGATGATCATCAGTTCTAAGTCTTCTGTCAAATCTAAATCCTTTACCACGATATCCGGTCCAACAGGGTGCCCCTCCAATATTTTCTTTAGGTTGTTGTTCTCTTCATTCGACTCCTTCACCCCTTGGAGAAAGTCAACATGGGCATCAATTTCATGCCACCCGACAAGAGTTAAAGGGGTCGTTAAGGTGATACTCCCTTTCGCAGGAAGAAGAGTTTGATTAGAAAGACTTCCCAATGTATAAATTCCTTTTAGGGATCCATCGACCATGACTTTTAGGCTTCCTCCTCCGAAGGGAAGTGGGGCATCCCCAATATTGGAAATGACCACTGCCAACTTTCTCTGGGGGTTGAGAAAAAGATCGGTAATGATGAGGTCAGGAAGAAGAGGCTTTACCTCCAATTTTTCTTCCCCTAAAATTTTTATAAGAATATTGTTCGCCTCATTATCCTCAACGATCTTCTTTTCATTGTCCACAACGGCCTGGACCTCGTGTCTCCCCACCAACTCAACCGGGGTGGTGACGGTGATGAATCCACCGGGCATTAGAAAGGCCCGATCCGTAAGGTTTTCAAGAGAACCCCTCCACCTCAAATGACCATCCACATAAATCACCAAACTTCCAACACTATGCGGACCTGTCCCTTTCCCAATATTTGCAATCATCACTTCTACCTTTCCTGATTCAGTCAAAGAGATATCCGAAATGATGAGGTCAGGGAGAAAAAAAAGTTGTGGTTGAGGTTGAGGTTGAGATTGCGCTTGAGATTGAAGTTGGGGTTGAGGGTGGGGCTGTGGCTGGAGCGGTGGAGGGGGAATGGGGGGAGGTTGAGTGGTGACCGACGCTGCACAACTGATGAGAAAGATGGTAAAGGCGAAGATCGTAATCGCCCCTTTAAACATCAAAGAACTTCGGCCTCCTTGGGAACCAAAATAACGCATCACACAGCCAAATGCAAGGAATTTTTACCTTTTAAATCTTGACACTTGCTGCTTAAAATTGTATTTTTTGTAAAGTTTGGCAAGGCCTAGATGGGGACAGAAAACCTCTGTCCCCAAACTTTCAGTGAATCATATTGGGAGGAAACATGAAGGAATTTATTGATCTCAGAAGCGACACAGTGACCCGACCGACACCTGC
>Ga0153915_10006417_pt1 | contig 11030 bp, 2 predicted proteins | sample Opewatmetagenome_2_FD_107003 | JGI IMG/M metagenome (GOLD analysis project Ga0153915, IMG submission 107003) | Freshwater wetland microbial communities from Ohio, USA - Open water 3 Core 3 Depth 3 metaG | ecosystem: Environmental > Aquatic > Freshwater > Wetlands | place: USA: Ohio, Lake Erie...
ACGCCGCCAACCATGCCGCCGACGCCGCCGCCCATCACGCCGCCGCCCATCATCCCGCCGCCCCTCCCCCCCCCCCCGCCCATCATGCCGCCGCCCATGCCGCCCATGCCGCCGCCCATCATGCCGCCGCCGTAGCCGCCCATGCCGCCCATCATGCCACCCATGCCGCCCATGCCGCCGTACATGCCGCCCATGCCGCCGCCCATGCCGCCCATGCCGCCGTACATGCCACCCATGCCACCCATTCCACCCATGCCTCCCATCATGCCGCCCATGCCACCCATCATGCCGCCCATCATCTGGCGATAATTGGCAGGCTCGCCGACCAGATCGGTAATGTCATACACGCGCGGCACCATCTTGTCGGGAAGCGTTTCTAACGTTGCTATCCGAATCACTCCCTCATCCACAATGTAGTTGAGCGGTGTAACATCGCTCGAAACGCCAGCCAATAAAAGCTCCAGCGCCTTACGGAGCTTAACGCCCGTCAGCGGGTCCATCCCGCCCGGAGTGGTCGGCTCAACCTGGCCCACTTCGAGCAAATCCTTCCAGTTGGGCTGTATCTGCAATGGGGGAGTGACGGCGTTCTTCAACGCCGTTATCACTTCGGCAAAGGTCGTGCCGGGAGTCAGGTTCGGCAGGTCAACAACCTTCTCCAGCCGTTCATACACATTCACATCAACCGGGTCCAGCCCGATGGGCTTGTCCGGCTGGCGCGTCGGTTTCTGCACGATCTCCCGCCAGTTCTTCGGATAGGTCAACTCCTCGGCGTATGGAATTTGGGACTCGTCGGTCTTTAGAAGGATTTCCGCCTTTTGCTTGCTGGAGTCCTTTTGTACCTGCAACTGCTTGCGAAAGAAAATCATGTCTTCCAGCGTGTCTTTCAGCACCAGCGCCGCGTCATTTTGGGGGTCCAGGGCAAGCAGGCTTTCCAATTGAGCAAGCGCTGCGTCATAGCGCTGCTGCTTCTGATACGCCAGCGCGTTTTCCATCAGCTCGGCGATTCTCTTCTGCCGGTCGGTTTCCATCTGCTCTCTGAACCGGCGTTGTGCTTCTGCCGCCGCCGTGCGCTTGTCTTGCTCTGCCTGCTGGGCCGTTTGCCCCTGCTTCTGGACGATTTCATCGGTCAGGGCTTGAAGCCTGCCGGTGTATTCTTTGTAGAGCTCCTCTCCCAGGTCAATCTGGTAGTCATTGACGGTAAACTGGGCCGTCTCAATCGTCTTCCTGGCCTGATCGAACTTGCCTTCGCCCAACTGGGCGCGGGCCTTCGCTATGGCATCGCTGACCACCGCTTCGGTATGGCTTCGTACGATGTTTCTCCTGCGAGTAATCTGTTCGATGTAGGTGCCCTCACCGGTCGCCGGCGGGGCGGGCGACGAGGCAACCATGACCGGCTTAGCCACGTTTGGCTCCGCCGCCCGCGGCGAAGCGACTGTCGAAGAGATCGCATTGGGGTCCACGATTTGCGGCTCTACAAGCTCCGGTTCGGCCGCTGCCGAAGCGGCGAGTCTTCGACTGGCAAGCTCCGGCTCCGGGACTTGCGGGGTGACACCCTTTGGCTCAATCACCGCCACCAGCTCGGGTTTGTTTTCCTGCGATGCGGCTGTCTTCTGGGCCTTCGGGGGCAAGACTCTGTCGATTTCGGCCAGGTAGCCCTCTATTGTCTTCTTCATGGCCGGCGGGATCAGACCGCTGGCCGCGACTTCAGCAAGACCTTCACGGGCCTTCTCGAACTGGCCGCTGCGGTAAAGCTCCATGCTGCTTCGGTAAAGCTCAGCGATCCGTTTGTTCCGATCATTCTGCCGGTCGCCCGGCGCTCTGATCTGCTCTGCGATCTTCTCCAGCTTCTCTGTGGCCAGCGACTTTCTGTCGGTGATCGTCTGCGAATGGGCCTTGTCCTCGGCCATCTGGAGGTCGATCTGTTTGAGCACTTCTGCGATTTGCGCCCGCTCATCTCTTGTCAGGAACTCGCTGTTGTTGAGCGTCCCAAGACGTGCTCTGGCTTCGATGAGCTGGTTCTGCTTGATCAGCTTGTTGACCGCCGCAAATGCCTCCAGAGCCTGTTTTCTCTCGGTGACGGCGGTCTGCGCTTTTTGCAGAAGCTCGCCCAGTTGCTGGCGTCCGGGTGCGGTCAGAAATTCCTGATAGCCTTCGGCCATGCGGAAGGTTTTGACGGCTTGCTCGAAGTAGCCTTTGTCATATTCCTCCTTCCCGGCCTGAACGTAGCTTTGGACCAACCGGCGAAACACTTCCTGCCGGTCAGTCGCACCACTTTCCTGCGATGGGGCCGCTTGCGAGGCTGTGATGATCAGCAAAAGAATCGATGACGCGACGATGGACAGGGACTTGTTGCCCCGAAAATCGGTCAAGAAACTCGGCTTGCTCAAAGTAAACCTCCTGCCAAAAACCACCCTGATAGGGAAATTGTAATAAGTTACCGTTACTTACACCCGACCTCCAGTTTCAAGAAATAGACCGGACTTATAATAATTCAGTTTATAGGAAAACATTCTCTTTTGCAAGAGAAAAATTTGATTTATGACCGCTTGGCCAATAATATCTCAGCTACCGTCCGCCAGGCTCAAGAATCCGGCCCGAACGGGGGGAAAAATACTCGTTTTGAGGTCGCCTTTTTTGTGCTGATAACGGGGGTTTCGAAGGAAGAAACAGACGCATGGCTGCTGAAGCGACGCCCAATGTGGCCGCCGAGCACGCCGGCCCTGCCGTGCGCGCGCAGGCGTCCCGAGCGCAAGCGAAGGACCCGCCCAGCCCCCCCTTGATATTGGCTGTGGAGACATCCAGCAGGATTGGCTCTGTGGCAATAGCTCTGGGCGGCAAAGTGCTCGCAGAGAGCCAATTCTCCAATCCGTTAAGGCACAGCGCGGAGATTTTTCCTGCTATCCGCAGCCTTCTGGAGCGCTTCGGGCGAAAGCCTGCCGAGATCGAGCACGTTTACATATCCGGCGGACCCGGCAGCTTCACGGGCCTTCGCATAGCCGCGACGCTCGCCAAGATGATGCACCTGGCAAATGGCGCACGAATAGTCGCGGTCGATACGCTCGACGTCATCGCGGCCAACGTCGTCAACCTGGCAGACCAATCCTCAGTTGAGAATCGTGAGTTACCCAGCGCCAACTGTGATAGAATCGCCGGCGTTCTCGACGCCAAACGGGGCCAATTCTTCATCGCCGTTTACCAGCGCGAAGTGCACGACCAGCCGGAAGGGACAAGGGACGGAATCTGGATGAAAGTCCTTCAGGATTCGCTGATGACGATTCCGCAGTTTCTCACTCGATTTGCCCGCCGGGAAGAACCCCTATGGCTGCTCGGAGACGGCCTGGTCTATTACAAGGACAAATTCGAGGGCGACAGCATTCGGTTTTTCGACCAGAAGCATTGGAGTCCGCTCGCCCGGAATGTCCACCTGCTCGGCTGGCACAGAGCCTGCAAGGGCCAATTTGCTGAGCCTTTGACGCTGACTCCGACCTACCTCCGCAAACCGGACGTGATAATGAAACCCCGCTGACTCAAGACGCGCGACTGGTTCGCAAGTCGTGCACGCACATCCTGTTTGCGTTTGGAGCGAACGACAGGGGCCTATATCGAATCATTCGATATAGGCCCCGGATCAATTCAATTGTGTGGTCTCAACCACGCAAAACCAATTGTCAGCTCAATTCCATCCTACAGCGCCGGTGGCGGCGGAGGGGGTTCCACTGTTGTGAAGCTCCAGACGTTACCTGTTACTGTGGTCGGGGGATTAAACTCATCGACGCGCCAGTAATAGGTCTTGCCCTGTTCGAGCGGACCGGGATTAAAGGTCGTAACCGGCAGCGGAGGTGCTCCGGACGCATTGGTGACGGTATCAAGATCGTCGCCAAAATAGACCGAGTGCAGCTTCGCGCCCAAACCCGCCGTCCAACTCAGCACCACATCTGTAGCCATGCCTACGGCGCCATCAGCCGGGCTGGGATTGTAGGCGGTCAACGGAGGAATCGTGAAGCTCCAAACCAACCCTTCGTGTAGGATGTTGGGGTCGGCTTCAACCTCATCGATTCTCCAGTAGTACGTCGTCCCTGGAACCAGACCGTCCGGAAGAGGCAATCCGGGCAGGCCGACAGTGAGCATGGTCTCGGCCTGGCTGGCCTGCAGCTCAAGTGCGTCCGGCGCGGTTCCGATGTTCACGTTGTGCGAGGCGGCCGTGACTCCTGCGGTCCAGCTAAGCATCACCCACGTTTGCTCAATGAGGGCGCCGTCAGCCGGATCCGGGTTCTGAGCAAACCGCGGCAGTAGCAACGCATCAACGGCTCGCCGTGGCTGTGTGGGACTGGACCAGTGCAGCCGTGCCACAGCGTCTCCGCCGTTCTCATAGTACGCCATTTCAAGGATGTGCCGTTCTCCTGCCACCAGCTCAATCGGCTGGCTTTCGTTCCACGTGGCACTCTGGTCAATCCAGCTATCGATGACGAGCTCGCCATCCAACCACACACGCACACCGTCATCACTCTCGGTCCACAAGGTGTAGGTATCGGAGAATGCGGCCTCAAGCTCGGCGACCCACTTGACCGAGAAATTGTCAACACCAAGCGCCGGATCCGGTGCGCCCGTGCCCCAGTTGAAGTCAATCTGAGGATCCGTGCGCGTCAAGGCCAGCTCCTCGAAATTCCGCCCCGTGTAGTAGCCTGCCTGTGCACCGGCGTTGGGTCCCACGGTCTTGAAGGCCCAGATGTCGCCGACGTGTTTGGTGCCATCGGCTTCGATCGCGTCCAGTTGCCAGTAGTAAATGGTGTCCGGCTGGAGCCCGCCAATGGTTGCGGTATCGAAGCTGTTCTCCGTCGTGTTGCCTAAGAAGGGTGGCGGACTGGTCGTGCCGAAGTACCCATCGTGCGAGACAGCCGTAGCTCCCGGCGTCCAGCTAAGAACAACATTGACGGGCACACCTGCGGCCTTGTCGGCCGGGTTGGGATTCGTCGCCTCACCAATCACGGTCGTAAAGCTCCAGACGGCGCCCGTGTGTTTCGTGCCGTTGGCCTCGATCTCATCGATCCGCCAGTAGTACGTCGTGCTGGTTGCGAGCTTGGGAAGCTTAAAGCTGAGTCCTGTCGTGCGCTCCAGTTTCGCTGGCGAGCTGCTGGTGCCGAAATAGACATCGCGCGAAACACCATGGAATCCAGGCGCCCAACCGAGGCTTATGTTCTGGACCACATCAACGGCTCCATCAGCCGGGCTGGGTGCCGAAGCAGCTTCAGTGATAGCATCTATGTGCAGCAGCGGCGCTACTGCAGCGCTCTCATCAAAAGCCAGAGCGCTTCGAATGGCTGCGGAGGGATTTGTTTCGTCGTCTCTTACGAACAGCATCAAAGCGTTGCCCTGGTCCCAACCGTCCTGCCCGATTATCTCCTTGACGATCTCGGAGATATCCGGGGTCCTCGATGCGAGTGTCGCCTGGGTGCTGGTCCAAGCCGGGATATCCGTCCAACTGACTTGCGCGGCGGTTTTGGGTTCTCTCTCAGCGAAGTTCTCGCCGCTCGTAAAGGCAGTGGTATCGGGCTGCAGCAAACCATTGATGATGAGATTCACGGGCCCGCCGGTCAATTTCTCGTTATCCGCTGTGAACTGAACATAAGCGCCAATAATCGGCATGCCCTTTGCAACCGTCATATCCGCAAAACGCAGGCCTATTACCTGGTAAGAGCCCGAACCAAAACTATCTTCCCAAGGCATCTCAAGGTCGCTGCTGGTCCGTGACTCTGCGCCATCATCAGCCTGGTTTCCATAGGCAATGTGGTCTTCTCCATCATCGTTACTGCCAAGAACCTTCTGATCTATCGCGACGTTTCCGGGAGCAGTCGAAAAGCTCCAGATGTCGCCGGTCCCTACCCTACCGTCGGGCGTATGTATATCAACTCGCCAGTAGTACGTCTGGCCCAGAGCAAGGGGCCCAACCCCAATACTGGCGGCATCAGCCGGCAGATTACCCAGGAACGCGCTCGCAGCGCTGTTGCTGACATCCTCAAAATTGTCGGCGAAATACACATCCTGCGAAGCCGCTCCGCCCGGGGGCGTCCAGCGCAAGAGGGCGGGGCTCTCGATGACCAGCCGCCAGGAATTCAGGGTCGCCCGACCGCCGTACCAGTCGTCCTGAACCTCGAGCGTCCAGGTACCGTTGGCGTCTCCACCGTCGAAGTCCGACAGCTTGCCCTCGGGCTTGTAGATCCCCGTGAACGAATCGCAGCCGCTTGTGATCGACGTGGTTGCTTCGTCATCGAGAATCGTGTTCGTGAAATTCTGCTGCAGCACGCCGACGTCAGTGAATAGCTCGACCCGCTTGCCGTCGGGTGACTTGAGGTACACATTCAGGTCCGCGTCATTGCTGGGCATTGTGATGTCGAGCTCGACGTTGAGATCAGTAATTCTGCTTGAATCCGCCACATCCAACGTAGAGGTCGCTTCTCCTAAAACGTTCTGTCCGGCGCTGGCGCTGTAATCCGGAATGTTCTTGGGTACGTCACTGCTGACGTACGTGCCGAGGTTAGGCAAAGACGAAACCCCTACGGCACCGTCGGCCGGATTGGGCTCGCCGGCAAGTTCAATTATGCTTAGCTTGCCAACGATGTGCAGCAGCGGTGCGGCGCCGGCCTCTCCCTCATAAGCTTCAGCCTCTCGAAGGCCGGTGGATGGATTCTCCTTGTCGTCGCTGATGATCAGGACAAGCGCATTGCCGCTTACCCAGCCCTCCTGGCTGACGATCTCCTGGATGACGCTGGAGATGTCCGGAGACTGGAATTTCTGATTCTCGGCAGTCCAGGGGGGTACCGACCATTTCACCTTCGCCGTCGTCCGCGACGCTCTGTCTGTAATGTTATTGGCCACATCGGCAAACGCTGCGGCATCGGGAACAAGCTCACCTTCGATGATCAGATTGACCGGATTCGCACTGCCTTCCTTGTCAACCTTGTCAACTTCAATCTCGACATACGCACCGGTAACCGGGCCGCCCTTGTCAACGGGGATGCCCACGAAGCGCAGGCCGATGACTTGCTCGTCCGTGGCGGGATTTCCGGCGTCCTCGTAGGGTATCTCCAGGTCGCTGCTGCCGACGTCCATGCTGCCGTCGCCGAGGTGCTGTTCGGCGTCATCGCCGCCGTCAGCGATTCGCAGGTCGATCGCGCTGGCCACGCTTAGGTGTAGCAGCGGGGCGGCGCCGGCTTCTCCCTCATAAGCTTCGGCCTCTCGAAGGCCGGTGGAGGGATTCTCCTTGTCGTCGCTGATGATCAGTACGAGCGCATTGCCGTTCGCCCAGCCCTCCTGGCCGACGATCTCCTGGATAACGCTGGAGATGTCCGGGGACTGGAATTTCTCATTCTCGGCAGTCCAGGGGGGTATCGACCATTTCACCTTCGCCGTCGTCCGTGATGCTCTGTCTGTAATGTTATTAGCAACATCGGCGAACGCTGCGGCATCGGGGACCAGCTCACCTTCGATAATGAGATTGACCGGGTTTGCGCTGCCCTCTTTGTCAACCTTGTCAACCTCGAGCTCCACATACGCACCGGCGACCGCGGCGCCTTTGTCAAGGGGAACATTCACAAAGCGCAGGCCGATGACCTGCTCATCCGTGGTGGGATTGCCGGCGTCTTCATAGGGCAGCTCCAGGTCGCTGCTGCCTATGTCCATGGCGCCGTCATCGAGATGCTGTTCGGCGTCATTGGCGCCGTCGGCAATTCGCAGGTCGATCTCCACAGCCGAGACCGGGGGAGCACCGATCAGACCCATCACAAGAACAAAAGAGATTAAAACAAACAATTTCTTACACATAGCAATCCTCCATTCAAATATAGATTCAACAAATAGAACCGACCGATAACAATACTCACTTTCCACTCGATTGCGCGTGATCTTCGTCCACGCAGGACAACATCTTGTGATCTGGCACCACCTCCTCTTAAGTCAGCCGCTAAATCGAAAAGCAAAAAGATCACCACTCCCAACCATACGAATCCGGTGATCCCGTCTCTGTGCAGCGGTCTATCATTAAGATACTTGTCAATCGCCTGAGCAGAAAGACGTTGTCCCTTGGCACATCGAGGTTTCTTTAATACCTGCCCGTACAGACACGAAACTCAAGCGCATCATATTTTGCCAAATTACCCGCTGGCACGTCAAAGAAAATTATCCCACGACTTCATGTCCCTTGTCGGGAGGCCGGCGAAAAAACTGTCCGGGCAAGACCCTGTTCATCTCTCTTGCCCGCACGTCGTCGAAAAAGAACACCGCCAATACTTAGGCGAAAGGGGCCTACGCCGAACTCATTCAGTATAGGCCCCAAATTGACTCAAATTTGCGGCAAACCACACCCACACAGCGTCAGTTAGTTACGTCCTAACTTACTCCGCCGGCGGTGGAGGGGCTTCCGCTGTCGTGAAGCTCCAGACAGCGCCTTCCTGTACGATGCTGGGATCAGCTCCAACCTCATCGACTCGCCAGTAGTAGATCTCTCCCGGGTCGAGCGGACCGACGTTGAAGCTCGTCTCCGGCAACGGAGTAGCCCCACTGGCAGTACTGACGGTGGCAAAATCGCGGCCGAAATAAACCGCGTGCAACACCGCGCCCAAACCAGGCGTCCAGCCAATCACGCCATCCGTAGCTACTTCCGTGGCGCCATCGGCGGGGCTCGGATTGTACGCCGTCAGCGGTGGAACCGCAAAGCTCCAAACCGCGCCTTCGTAAACGATGTTGGGGTCAACCTCAACTTCATCAACTCGCCAGTAGTACGTCGTACCGGGAACCAGACCATCCGGAATAGGCGATTCAGGAAGACCGACGGTGAGCGTCGTCTCAGCCTGGCTGGCCAGTAACTCAAGCGCATCCGCCGCGGTTCCGATATACACATCGTGCGAGGCCGCCGTGGGTCCTGCGGTCCAGCTAAGCGTCACCGACGTTTGCTCAATGAGGGCACCGTCGGCCGGATCCGGCTCCCTCGCTTCACCCGTCACGGTCGTGAAGCTCCAGACAGCGCCTTCGTGTAGGATGTTGGGGTCAGCCTCAACCTCATCGACTCGCCAGTAGTAAGTCGTACTCGCTTTGAGACCATTGGGATCAAAAGAGGTCTCGCCTTGGTTGCCTATGAACTCCGGCGGATCCGTGGTGCCGAGGTACACATCGTGCGTCGCGGCGGTCACTCCGGGTGTCCAACTGAGAATTGCATCCAACGCTACACCGGTGGCCTTGTCGGCCGGGTTGGGATTCGTCGCATCACCCATCACAGTCGTAAAGCTCCAGACAGTACCGGTATGCTTTGTGCCGTCGGCCTCGATCTCGTCGATCCGCCAGTAGTAAGTGGTACTCATTGAAAGCTCGGGAAGCGTCGAACTGGTCCCTGTCGTGCGCTCCAATTTCGCCGGTGAGTTGCTATCGCCGAAGTACACATCGTGTGCAACCGCGTCGAGTCCCGGCGACCAGCCAAGAATCACATCCTGGGCTACATCGACAGCGCCATCAGCCGGGCTGGGTTGTATCGCCGTCTCACTGACATCCGGCGTTGTAAAGCTCCAAATGTTGCCGAGCCCCAGTTCATCGGCGGCGGTGAGTGTATTGACCCGCCAGAAGTAAGTCTGGCCCATGGCCAGGGGCCCGATGCCAATGCTGCTGATATCAGCCGCTACATTACCGAGGAATGCGCTTTCGGCGCTGCTGTTGACATCCTCGAAGTTGTCGGCGAAATACACGTCCTGCGAAGCCGCTCCAGCCGGAGGTGTCCATGTGATAACAAGTGGTTTCTCCATGATCAGCCGCCAGGAGTTCAGGGTCGCCCGACCCCCATACCAGTCGTCCTGAAGCTTGAGCGTCCAGGGACCATTGGGGTCTCGGCCATCGAAGTCTGACAGCTTACCCTCGGGCTTGTAGATACCGGTAAACGAGCCGGTGCCGCTTGTGATCGATCCGGACGCTTCATCATCGAGAATCGTGTTCGTGAAATTCTGCTGCAGCAGGCCGACGTCAGTGAATAGCTCGACCTGCTTTCCATCAGGTGACTTGAGGTACACATCCAGGTCCGCGTTATTGCCGGACATCGTGATGTCAAGCTCAACGTTGAGATCTGAAATAGTGAACGAGTCCTCTATATCCAACGTGGAGGTCACTTGTCCTAAAACATTCTTTCCGCCGCTCGCGCTGTAATCCGGGACAGCCTTGGGGACGTCGGCGCTGATATACGTATCGGCCGCCGGCGTGTAACGAACCCCCACCGCTCCGTCAGCCGGATTCGGCCCGCTCGCTAATTCAATTACCCTGAACTCGCCTGCTAAATGCAGCAGCGGCGCAGCCTCGGCCTCTCCATCATAGGACTCGGCTTCTCGAAGCCCCGTGGAGGGATCATCCTTATCGTCCCGGAAGATCAGGACAATGGCATTGCCGTTTACCCAGCCCTTCTGGTTAACTATCTCCTGGATGATGCTGGAGATATCCGGTGACTGGAACTTCTCGTCCTCAGCCGTCCACGGCGGGATGGACCATTTCACCTTCGCCTTCGTAACAGATGTCCTTTCTGTAATGTTATTGGCGACGTCGGCAAACGCTCCGGCATCCGGAACCAGCTCCCCTTCAATAATAAGATTGACCGCGTTTGCGCAGCCCTCCTTGCTGACCGAGTCAACTTCGAACTCCACATACGCACCGGTGATCACAGCGCGCTTGTCAACGGGAATGCTCACAAAGCGCAGGCCGATGACTTGCTCATCTGTGGGGGGAGTTCCCGCGTCTGGCGCCAGGTTTGGATCATTGGGGTCTGGCGCCCGGTTTGGATCATTGGGGTCAGGGTCCTCTTGAGGGCAAGTTCCCGCGTCTTCGTACGGCATCTCCAGGTCGCTGCTGCCGATTTCCATTTTGCCGTTGTCGAGGTGCTGCTCCGCGTCATCGCCGCCGTCAACAATTCTGAGGTCGATCTCAGCGGCGAAGCCCGCATTTGCCCAGACCAGCCCGAACACCAAAACGACAGGCGTCAAAAAAACAGCTAATTTGCTACACATAGT
>Ga0153915_10006418_pt1 | contig 11030 bp, 11 predicted proteins | sample Opewatmetagenome_2_FD_107003 | JGI IMG/M metagenome (GOLD analysis project Ga0153915, IMG submission 107003) | Freshwater wetland microbial communities from Ohio, USA - Open water 3 Core 3 Depth 3 metaG | ecosystem: Environmental > Aquatic > Freshwater > Wetlands | place: USA: Ohio, Lake Erie...
AAGATTGCTTCTAACACTTTACTTATCTAATTAGGTCGTGACCTACGAGGGGAGTAAATTCTGATAAAACCCATAGTGTTCCTTTCATTGTTAATTTTTAATTTGTTCGCCGCGGCGAATTGTTAATTCTTAATTGAATCAGCTATGTATTCCTTTATCCGTTTTTCTTGTTGGAGAATAATTTTAATTTTGCATTAAGTCGTTAAATTAAAAAGGATTAATTCCAGTCTGATGCAGAAAACTATTAGAATTATTCTTTTCTACATTATTCTCTCCCTTTGTCTTTCTTCTATTATTTCAGCTCAGGAAGATACTACGGGAAATGTAAAGAAAACCTATTATCCTAACGGAATAGTAAAAACCGAGGGGACTTACTGGAAAGATAAGCTTCACGGTTATTATTATGAGTATTATCCGAACGGGAAAGTCTGGAAGAAATGGCATTATTTTGAAGGGAAAGAAGAGGGACTCCAGACCTGGTATTTTGAGGATGGCATAAAAAGTATTGAATGGAATTATAAAAACGGTACAAAGGAAGACACTTCTTACTGGTACTATGAAACCGGTGAATTATGGGCTAAACAGCATTATTATCGTGGTGTTCTTGACGGGATAACTTATACTTATTATAAAACCGGTGAACTGCAAGGGGAATGGAATTATTCGATTGGTCTCCTTCAGGGGATATCAAAAACCTTTTATAAATCGGGTGCACTTGAAGTGGAAAAGACATTCAATAACGGAGAACTTGACGGCCCCACTAAAGTTTATTTTGAACACGGGAAAGTGGCGGTGGACGCATATTTCAGGAACAATGAGCTTATTGGTGAGGTGAGATTATATGATGAAGCAGGGGAAATACGTGTGGTTGATACTTATGAAAATGGTGAACTTAAAAACAGGGTAAAATACGACTTCTTTGGTAAAATTGAGGCAAAAGAAAATACCGAAAGAACATATTATAATGACGGTTCTTTAAAGAGTGAAATTTTTTACAGGGATGGTAAAAAGGAGGACTTTGCAAGATATTATTACGAAAGCGGTTTCCTTAGAGAAGAGGACCATTATGATAATGATACATTAAACGACAGATCCTATACTTATTATGAAAATGGGATAATAAAATCATCTATAGATTATGTTCATGGAATACACAGGGGGATTACGAGGAATTATGATATAAACGGTTTACTTGCGTCCGAAGTCAATTATGAGCGTAACAGAAAGAACGGGATCTGCCTGGGATATTATGAAAATGGAAATATAAAGTATGTTCAACATTATAAGGATGATATACTGACAGGTGAGTATAAGTCGTTTTACGAATCGGGAACACTGGAATCCAAATGTGATTATATTAATGATGAACCCGAAGGACAAAAATTTTATTATTATGTATACGGTGCATTAAAGAGAGAAGAGAACTATAGCGGCGGGCGTCTTGATGGCTGGACAAGAGATTATTTTGAAAATGGAAAATTAAAGAAGGAAGAATTCTATAATAACGGCATACTTCAAACCAGTAAAGTTTATGACGAGGGAGGAAAACTTGTTTCATCAATTGGGTATTAAAAGATTAGTCTTTGCTATATTTTTAGCGGGGAGCATTGTTATTTTTCCCCAGGACAAAAAATCGGGAACTGTTACAGAGAAATATTCCGACGGAACATTAAAACAGGTCGAAAATTATATTAATGGAATTCCCGACGGGGAATGCAGATATTACTACGAAACCGGTATTTTGAGTGAAGCAGTCCATTATAAGAACGGGAAAAAGAATGGAAACTGCAGCAGTTATTATGAAACCGGTATCCTGAAAGAGAACCTGAATTATGATAATAATAAATTGAGTGGAACATATACTAATTATTATCCTTCAGGGATCTTAAAGGAAAAAGGGAAATACACAAATGGAGTTTTTGAAGATACTATACAATCATTTTACGAGAATGGAAATTTAAAGTTCTCTTATTTTTATAAAAATGGTTTACGGGAAGGACTTGCAGATGAATTTTACCCGTCAGGAAAGTTAAAAGCCGAGGCAATTTATATTCATGACATGCAGACAGGTAAAACCAACTGGTATTATGAGAACGGAAGTTTGATGGGGACTTATAATTATGCCGATGGAAATATGAGCGGACCGGCTACAGAATATTACCCGGACGGAAAGATTGAAGCACAAAAAAATTATGCTTATTCCAGCCTGGATGGACTTATTAAAGAGTTTTATGAAAACGGTAAAGTAAAGTCCGAAGGCAATTATGAAAAGGGACAAAGAGAAGGAATAACAAAATCATATTATGAGAATGGCGGACTTTGGTCTGAACAGTATTATGAGGAGGGTAACCTGGAGGGCGATACCAAAATATACAGGGAATCAGGTTCTCTCTGGTATATTGAAACTTATGAAAATGGGCAATTGAAAAAGAATAAAGAATATTCAGAGGATGGTAAATTGATTTCGGAGCAGGATTTTTCTACTAATGAATAAAATATCATTATTTATTATGAGTTTATCTTATGCAAAGTACTGTTGAAACTCCGTCGAAATTCACTATCGGATTAATTCAGCTGGCGCTATCTGATAATACAGAGGCGAATTTAACCAAAGCGGTTAACAGGATAGAGGATGCAGTGAAGCGGGGCGCACAGGTAATTTGTCTGCCGGAATTATTCAGATCCAGATATTTTTGTCAGAAAGAGGATATTCAGAATTTTAATCTTGCCGAAACCATTCCCGGCCCCTCCACAGATGCTTTCAGCAAAATTGCGAAGAAACACAAAGTGGTAATAGTTGTTCCGTTGTTTGAAAAAAGAACACACGGTATATATCATAATACTGTGGCGCTGATAAATACTGAAGGAGAAATAGCCGGACTTTACCGCAAGATGCACATTCCCGATGACCCCGGGTTTTATGAAAAATATTATTTTACTCCCGGAGATCTCGGATATAAATCATTTGAAACTCCTTACGGTGAGATTGGAGCATTAATTTGCTGGGATCAATGGTATCCGGAACCGGCAAGGATAACCGCCCTGAAGGGTGCTGCAGTAATATTTTATCCTACCGCAATAGGATGGCACCCTCACGAGAAAGCGGAGCAAGGCAAGCCGCAGATTGATTCCTGGCGTACCGTTCAGCGGGGGCATGCAATTTCCAACGGAGTATATGTTGCGGCGGTGAACAGAGTAGGACTTGAAAAAGTTGATGATAAGTCTGCAGGTATTGAGTTCTGGGGATCTTCTTTTGTTGCTGACCCGCAAGGTATAGTAATAGCAGAGGCATCTGTGGATAAAGAAGAAATTCTACTGGCTGAGATCGATATGGGAAGAATTGAATATATAAGGAGGAACTGGCCTTTTCTGCGTGACAGAAGAATAGATTCTTATACCGATATTTACAAAAGGGTCATTGACTAAGCGATCGAAAGTGAAAATACAAACAGAGATAAATCATTGACTAACCCGGAATACAGACTTCCCGCCGAATGGGAACCCCATCAGGCAACCTGGATAGGCTGGCCTCATAATAAAGAGGATTGGCCCGGGAAATTTTATCCTATTCCATGGGTTTACGGAGAAATAGCAAGATTAATTTCCCGCGATGAAAAAGTCAGGATTGTTGTGGAGAACCGTGAACATCAGAAGAGAGCCGAAAGAATTTTGAATTCAGTGGATGCGATAAAAGACAACATCGAATTCTTCTTTTTAAAAACAGACCGCGGCTGGATGAGGGATACTATGCCAGCTATTGTGAAATGTAATAATGATAAACAGATGGCAGTTAATTTCTGTTTTAACGGATGGTCTAAGTACGATAATTATAAAAGGGACGCCAGACTTCCCGAATTCATTTCAAAAAAATTTAATTATGAAAAAATAGCGGTGGAACATAGAGGAAGACAAGTTGTACTGGAAGGTGGAAGTATAGATACCAACGGCAACGGTACACTGATAACTACCGAAGAATGTTTAATAGATGAAAAAGTTCAGGTAAGGAACCCATCTTTTATTAAAAAGGATTACGAAGAATTATTTCAAAAATATCTGGGCATTACAAATACGATCTGGCTTGGGAAGGGGATTGCGGGAGATGATACCCATGGGCATATAGATGATCTCTGTCGTTTCATAAATAAAAATACTGTAGTGAACGTCACGGAAGAAAAGGAAACCGATGAAAATTATATCCGACTAAAAGAGAACAGGGAAAGACTGCAGGATGCCAGACTTGAAGATGGTTCCTCTTTGAATGTAGTAGAACTGCCTATACCCTCACCTGTTAGTTTCAAGGGGGAACGACTTCCGGCAAGCTATGCAAACTTTTATTTTTCAAATTATGCAGTGCTCGTTCCGACATTCAACGACCCGAATGACCGAAAAGCCCTTGGAATACTATCAGAACTTATTACAGACAGACAGGTAATCGGGATACATTCAGTAGATCTTATATGGGGACTTGGAACTCTTCATTGTCTTACACACGAACAGCCTCTATAATAATTTTAAATAATTTCTGCATTTACCCTCTTATTTTTCTTCCGGTTATCCTGTATCAAAACCAGCGAATTTTGTTTGAATTTAGTCTTCAAACCCGTTAGTTTTGCACATCATTAATCCAATTTATCTTAGGAGAAAGCCTTGATTATCGCAGTGCCAAAGGAAATTTATCCTGGTGAAAACAGGGTGGCTACCGTTCCCGATGTAGTTCCGAGATTAATTAAAGCCGGTTTTGAAGTTCTGATTGAAAAAGATGCCGGATTAAATGCAGGCTTTACAAATGAAAAATATACATCAGCCGGAGCCCGGGTTATAACTGACCTGCCTGAGATGTATTCCACCGCCGATATTATCTTTAAGATAAACCGACCTGCGGATCATCCGATATTAAAAAAGTCGGAACTTGATTTGATGAAAAAAGGTTCCTTGCTTATAACTTTTCTCTATCCGTTAAACTATCCTGAACAGGCAAAGGAATGCGCCGCTAAAGGCATCAATGTTATTTCGATGGATATGATTCCCAGGACAACCATTGCTCAAAAAATGGATGCACTGAGCTCACAAGCAAACATTGCAGGTTATAAAAGTGTAATTATGTGTGCCGACGCATTAGGAAAAATATTTCCACTGCTGATGACTGCGGCAGGAACTATTTCACCGGCAAAGGTTGTAATCATGGGAGCAGGTGTAGCCGGACTTCAGGCAATCGGTACTGCCAAAAGGCTGGGAGCCGTAGTTGAGGTTTCAGATATTCGTCCATCCGTAAAAGAAGAAGTCCAATCACTTGGCGGAAAATTTATTGAAGTCGAAACTAATGAGAATTTACAGGACGCCGGAGGTTACGCGAAAGAAGTATCTGCAGAATTCCTTCAAAAGCAGAAGGAATTAATTTTCAAACATATCACCGATGCTGATATTGTGATTACCACTGCACTTGTCCCCGGAAAAAAAGCACCTGTACTTGTAACTGAGGAAATGGTAAAAAATATGAGACCCGGGAGTGTAATACTTGATATGGCTGTTGAGTTCGGCGGAAATTGTGAGATAAGTGAGAAAGGGAAAACAGTTAAAAAATATGGTGTATCTATAATAGGAGAATCCAATTTACCAGGTCTGGTACCTACACATTCCAGCGAGATGTACGCTAAAAATTTATTGGCGCTTATAACATACATAAGTAAGGACGGAAACGTGGGGATTGATCTGCAAAATGAAATTATTAAAGGTTCATTAATTGTATATAATGGTGAAGTCATTCACCCCAGGATTAAAGAGCTTATTAAGTAACGAACAATACACAGGAGTTTTAATGCTGTCAAAATATAAAATTCTGCTGTTTACGATTTTAATATTTCTTACGGCTCAAAGCGGAATTCTCGCGCAGACCAAATCAACTGAAGGTTCTACTGATTTCCTGTCGATGCTTTTTGTTTTTATGCTGGCCACTTTCATAGGACTTGGAGTAATTACAAGAGTCTCCCGTTTGCTTCATACTCCTTTAATGTCTCTTACTAACGCTATATCAGCAATTGCTGTAGTTGGCTCTCTGATAATTACAGGCGACAAACATCCAATTTATATCACAATATTAGGCGGTGTCGCTCTTTTCGCTTCTATGACAAATATCGTAAGCGGATTTTTAATTACGGACAGGATGCTTAAAATGTTTAAAACCAGAAAAGTTAAGTCCGCACCAAAGGGGGATATAAAATAATGAATCAAGTCGTAGATCCAACCATAGATGCAATTGTTAAGCTTTCATATATAATAGCTACCGGACTTTTTGTATTCTCACTTAACTGGATGAAGGATCCCAAAACGGCGAGACGCGGCGTTTTTGCCGGAGTAGCTGCTATGTTTATTGCAATTGTCAGTACTATGCTTGAACCCGGTATTGTTAACTGGGAGTGGATTGCAGTGGCGATTTTTTTCGGATTTGTCGTCGGTATTCCGTTATCAATGGTACCTCTCACTGCTGTACCTCAAAGAACTGCACTTTCCCATTCATTCGGCGGACTCGCGGCAGGCCTGGTTGGTTCAGCAGAGTTTTATTTATCGCTCGATGATGGAACTTTGACCACCTTCAAGATGATAGCGATTACTACTGAAATAATTTTGGGATTTCTGACATTTACAGGAAGTTTACTAGCTGCAGGAAAGCTGCAGGAGGTAAAATGGATTCCTCAGCGCCCTGTAACTTACCGGGGGCAAAATTTCATTAACCTCGGACTTTTAGCCATTGCCGTAGTTTTTGGAATTCTGCTTGTAATCAATCCTGCTGATTTTCAATATCTTTTTCCTGTTATAATTTTTCTTTCCCTTCTTTTCGGTGTCTTATTAATAATCCCTATCGGCGGGGCCGATATGCCTACTGTAATCTCCCTGCTGAATTCATACGCAGGTCTTTCCGCGGTAGCAATGGGCTTTGTACTGGACAATAAACTTTTAATAACAGCAGGAGCACTTGATGGTTCATCAGGCTTGATTCTCTCAATCATTATGTGTAATGCCATGAACAGATCGTTTACAAATGTGCTGTTTGGAGCATTTGGTCAGGTAGCTGCGGCAAAAACCGGTGTCGAACAGAGGGAGGTAAAAACTGAAACACCTGAAGGGGCTGCCCAGATTTTAGAACAAGCAGATAGAGTTGTGATTATTCCCGGATACGGAATGGCAGTTGCACAGGCACAATACCGGATCAGGGAGTTGTATGATTTGTTGACCAAACTGGGAGTTGAAGTTAAATTTGCAATTCATCCGGTAGCGGGCAGAATGCCGGGTCATATGAATGTGCTCCTTGCTGAAGCAATGATTCCCTATGAGCAGTTAGTCGAAATGGATGACATTAATCCCGATATGCCTCAGGTGGATGTAGCAATTGTGGTAGGGGCAAATGATGTTGTAAATCCGGCTGCACGTAATGATAAAACCAGTCCGATTTACGGTATGCCGATCATCGATGCAGACAAAGCTAAAATGTGTTTTGCTATCAAGCGTACGATGAATCCCGGTTTTGCAGGAATAGAAAATGATCTGTATTATGCTGAACATACCTTTATGCTCTTTGGTGACGCCAAAGCTGTTATAGGAGAATTAGTGAAACAGCTTCAGGCAGTTGTTGCGGAGAAATAGAGTCAGTTTCCGCTGTTGGATTTTTAAATTGCATTTTATATTTCATCCTCTAGTGCAAATTAAACCTAGGTACCCGGGACGAAAACGGATAATCACTAAGATCAGGATTATGAGAATTGATCTGTAAAATAATTTGAATTAAACTATATTAGGAAAAGAAAATTTGCAGATATATGAATAAGCTTCTTTTTCTTTACTTAACCTTTCTCGTATTTACAGGTCATGGTTTTTCCCAGCAGGCATTTACTTTTGATCTCTTCACTGCACAAATTCAGGATTCCAAACTGGTAGTTAAAAACAATGATGGAAAAACCGTTTTGGAAATGATGTTTAACAATCCTCACGATTATACGGTTGATCTGGATGGTGATAGTGTAGATGAGTATATAGTAATTGATTCTACGGGTTCCCGGAATTTACCTTTCTATACTATATATATTTTTAATACAATAGATGAATTCGCTCTTGCTGATTCAATTCAGAGCGGTATAACTCAACCTTACGATATGTTTTCAAATGAAGAAGGCGGGGAAATTATTGTTACTGGGAATAAAGACTTTGAGTTTTTTGACCAGGCAGACAGTGACATTTTTCTACCGGTTAACTGCTGGAAATACGACAGCGGTCAGATTTACCTTGTTAATGACTCTATTTATGAGCTCTTCATACAGGAAAATGAGGAAATAATTGATTATCTTGACACATATTATGAGTCAGGCTCATACGAGTGTAAAACCGCACATCATATTCAATCTGCTATTGCTGCAGCTTATGCAAATTATGTCAATGCAGGAGAAGTTACCCTTGCCTCGCAGTTTTTAAAAAAGTATTATCCTTGCGATGATGTAAATACATTCCTGAAAAATATTAACGATCTATTAAATCAGGGAGATGGTAATGAAAATGGAATGGAATAAGTACGAAGGTAAAACCTTGCATGTTACTCTTCATGAAAACTACGGCTCGACGATAGACCCGGGTTCCGATACACCAATTTATGAGATAGTATTTAAGTCAGGTAAACTGATAACAGCATTTGAAGATGGACTTCTTCTTGAAACAGTCCGGGATAATGAGGAGATCAAAATATTTATCCCTTATCAATCAATTAAATGTGTAGAAATCTTTAATATTTAGGGGAAATTTTGAATAAAATAATATTTCTTGTAATCCTTCTCTTTTCCCTGTCTGCATATGCGCAGGAGGACATAATAATCAGATCACTGAGAGCATACCCGGAAAACGATGAAACTGCATTCCCGGTTATTGCAGGAGATAATCTGGTAATAGAATTTGATGTTGATGCTAATTTTATCCCTCAATTTAGCCTTGTTTTCAGATTCTGTGATAAGAACTGGAATCCGACAGATAATCTGTTTCTTGCCAACAATGGACATAATATTTATCCCGAACCGGATTATTCAGTATTGCCGGTTACAGTTAAAAAAGCAAAGTATCATTTCAAAAATAAATTTCCCGATGATAAAGGAATAATCTCTTTTCCTTTTTCAGGGAAATGGATGTATTTTATCACCGACGCATACGATACTTCCAAAGTATATGCTTCCGGCCAATTTGTAGTAATTATAAATGAATTAGCGATGAATGCAAGTATAAAGAAAGAAAAGCTGGAAGATAAAACTTATTTCCCTACCGAACTTGCATATATTTTTAATGTAACTGCAGAGTTTAATCTTCCCGAAAAATTTTATCCTTCGTTTGTCGATCATATGGAAGTGATTGAAAATCATAAAACCGCTTATCCTTACATAGTGGACAGGAACTTTAATACTAATGTTCGTCAATTTTATTGGGACGGCGCAAGGAAATTTACATTTGTAATACGTGATATCAGACCGGGTAATGAATACAGACAGACAGATACAAGGAATTTTAATAAATTTACAGGGGAAAACGTAAAAGCTCAATTCGATGGACTGGAGTATTCGAGATTTTTTAATGAAGGCAACCCTGATTTGAACGGCGGCGAAGTTCTTCTTGATTTTAATAATGATTACGCCACTTATTTGAATGTTAATTTTTCTATCAGACCTCCAGACCAAATATACAATGATATCTATCTTGTCGGTGCATTTAATGACTGGGAAGTTAAACCGGAATATAAGATGAATGAGCAAGGTGGTATATACTCAATTACTATTCCCCTTAAAAGAGGAATATATGATTACCAGTACGTAACAGGAGAATTATCAGGCGGATCAGTTAAAGATGCCGACTGGAATTACCTGGAAGGAAACAGCTGGGATACTACAAATTATTATTATATATTTTTGTACTATAAGGATCCTGATCTTGGCGGATATGATCATATAATTGGTTATGCAAAAATTTTCAGCAATTAACAACAGGAAACCATGGAAAAATTAAAAACAGGAATAATTGGTGCAGGACATCTTGGCAAACTGCACGCCAAAATGCTCAATGGCATCTCAAATTGCACTCTCGCAGGAGTATTCGATTTAAATGAAATTAAATCAAAAGCCCTTAGTGAGGAATTCGGTACACAATTATTTGAAGATCAGGATGCACTTCTCGAAAATGTTGATGCAGTTTCCATTGCTGCAACAACAAGTGCACATTATGATATAGCAAAAGAATGTCTGCTGAGAGGGAAGCATGTTTTTGTTGAAAAACCAATTACTGCAACTATCCCTCAGGCAGAGGAAATAGTACAGCTTGCTGAAGATAATAATTTGAATCTTCAGGTCGGTCATATCGAAAGGTTTAATCCTGCACTTGTTTCCCTTGAAGAACACATAATTGAACCCATGTTTATACAGACCGACAGGCTTGCGCAGTTTAATCCGAGAGGAACTGATGTTGCAGTGGTACTCGATCTTATGATACACGACATTGATATAATATTAAGTCTGATTAAAAGTAATGTAAAACAGATTGATGCTTCGGGAGTTGCGGTGGTCTCGGATTCAGTAGACATTGCCAATGCAAGAATACAGTTTGAAAACGGGGCGGTGGCTAACGTTACTGCAAGCCGGATCTCCCAGAAAAAAATGCGGAAGATGAGAATATTTCAAAGAGACAATTATATATCTATTGACTTTATTACCGGTATTCCGGAAGTATACAGACTTGTACCGATTGACGAAGATACAGGAACCGGTACCTTATCTTTTGGCGAGATCGGAATAGGTGAAAAGAAAAAGAGGGTTATCTACGAACAACCTGATATTAAAGAATTAAATGCGCTTCAGTATGAACTTCAGCTGTTTGTCGATTCTGTTTTAAAACATACCAAACCGGTTGTTACCGGTCAGGATGGACTGCGTGCCCTCCGGGTTGCAGAACAAATTCTCCAGAAAATTGAAGAATCAAGAAAGATATTATCATCTACATAAAAGAGGTTTGAATTG
>Ga0153915_10006419_pt1 | contig 11029 bp, 10 predicted proteins | sample Opewatmetagenome_2_FD_107003 | JGI IMG/M metagenome (GOLD analysis project Ga0153915, IMG submission 107003) | Freshwater wetland microbial communities from Ohio, USA - Open water 3 Core 3 Depth 3 metaG | ecosystem: Environmental > Aquatic > Freshwater > Wetlands | place: USA: Ohio, Lake Erie...
CAAATTAATCTGACTTTTGTAACCGGTCGGGGTATACATTTATCCTATTCATCCTGACCCATGCGCATCCTAAGGTAAGAAGCATAGCGCTCAGGATGCACTTCTCCCCGCTTCACAGCTGCCTGCACCGCACATCCAGGTTCATGCACATGCGTACAATCGCTGAACTGGCACTTAGCCACTAATCCACGTAGTTCAGGGAAATAACCATCCAGCTCCTCCGGCTGGATATCCCACAGTGATAACGCTTTTAGGCCTGGTGTGTCGGCTACATAACCCCCTGCCTCCAAACGAAATAACTGGCGTACAACTGTAGTATGCCTGCCTTTCTCCGTCGCCTGGCTGACGGAGCGGACGGCTAACCCGAGCCCCGGTTGGATGCAGTTGAGCAGGCTGGATTTGCCTGCACCGGATGGACCGGCTAATATCGAAACCCTGCCTTTCAGCCTCTCTGCTAAAACACTGATGCCAAGACCGGTTTTGGCGGAGGTAAAGATTAGTGGATATCCCAAGGATTCGTAATGAGAAAACAACGCCTCAGCCTGGGTGGTGCCAACAAGGTCCACTTTGTTAGCCACAATCAGAGCTGGGACACCCTGCTTTTCAGCCACCACCAGCAGGCGGTCCAGCATGCCCAGGTGTGGTTTAGGCTTGGCACAGGCAAAGACAAACACCGTCTGGTCGGGGTTGGCAATCAGGATCTGCTGGTATTCTCCCTGGGGAGTCGGAGCGGCGCGTGAAAGTAATCGTTGGCGCGCCTCAATGGCTTCAATTACTCCTCTTCCCTCAGCCAGAGGGGTTATCTCGACCCAATCACCCACTGCAACGATATCACCCCGGCGCTTGCCACGTATCAACCTTCCCCGCAGCTGGCAATTAAAACTGCCCGTTGCGGCCTCAACGGTATAAAATCCAGACTGGGAGCGAACGATCAATCCACGCAAATGTGCTTCAGTCTCTAGGGAGAAGGGGTCTCAGTCGTTTCAGAAGTGGGTGTCTCGGTCACCTCTGGTGTAGGAGTGGCGACAACACCGATTTGAGCTTCCCATGGGTAGCGCATTTGCGGGCTGCCCAGGAAATATATCTCCAAGACACGTCGGAAGATCGGGGCAGCTACCACTGAGCCTTCACCCCCATTTTCGACCAACACTGCCACGGCGATATCCGGTCGGTTCTCCCGGCCTGCAAAGGTATAGCCAGCGAACCAGGCATGCGGGTCAGCATATCCCGATTCAGCCGTGCCGGTCTTGGCAGCTACCGGGATACCATTGTTGGTGACGAAACTGTTCAGACCATAGGCGCTGGTCCGGTAAGCTGTGCCCCGCGGATTCATCACGACACTAACCATTGCCTCCTGGACGATGGCCAGGTTTTCTGGTGAGACCGGTAAGGTGCCGCGGATGGTTGGGGTGAAAACATAAGTCGGATCGCCAACCACCGGCTCGATGCGATCGATTACGTGGGGTGTGTTAAGGGTGCCGCCATTCCCCACCGCCGCGACAAAGTCTGCCACCTGCAAGGGTGTGATCAAGGTATTCCCCTGGGCAATGGCCAGATTAATCGCATCCACCTGGTTGGTAGGATCAGGGATCTGACCAGGGAGGTCGCCAATCTCAATCCCAGTGGAACTGCCCAATCCAAACCCGCGCGCCATATCCGAAATGGTTGTGAACATACCCCGGTTGTAAAGATCCAGCCCGATATGCCAGAAAAAGGGATTGCAGGAACGCATTAAGCCTTCGGGAAGGGTTAACAAGCCGCTGGCCTGGGTTTTACCATCTTCCAGATAGTGGTCGTAGGTCCAATCATGCGGTTGCATGCCCGGTAGCTCATCAAAGAAGTAGCCACAGTTATACTCACTGTCCTTGGTATATAGCCCGCTTTGCAAGGCAGCCGACATGGTGACGATTTTAAAAACCGACCCAAGCGGGTATTGTCCTTGTGTGGCACGGTTAAGCAATGGCGTGGTCGAAGCATACAATTCATTGATCAGGTAACTGTAATTGTAATTTGCTGGCTCGAAGAGGTTCGGATTGAACCCGGGAGAGGAAAGCATAGCCAGCACCCTGCCTGTATCGCGCTCCAAAACCACGATGGCGCCCAGCATCCCCTCACTGAGGGCATTGCTGCGCTGCAAGCCCAACTGTAAATCATAGTCAATGGTCGTATAGACTGCCTGGGCAGGCTGTGGTTCGGTGTCTGCCAGCTTAGTGACAATATTTTGGCTGGGATCTTTCACATACAATGCCCCACCACGCACACCTGCCAGCGACTTCTCGGCATAATATTCCAATCCATCGCGCCCAACGCGTTCGTCGATCTTGTATCCCAGGCGTTTATACTCATCCACTTCGTCCGGCTGGATCAGGCTCATATAACCCAATACGTGTGCGGCAATGCCATCGTCGAAGTAATAGCGCGTGCGGAAAGGCTGCATGATGACCCCCGAGTAACCTGCGAGGACCGCTTCGCGCGGTGCCAGAGCCTCTACGGAGATATCAGCCACGGGCAGATAGTATCCATACGGGCGCCAGGCTTCAATCTTCCCTGACAAATTCTCAGGGTGGATCCCGGTTAAACGATAAATTTCACCAAGCAGTCCATCCTCCTGCTCCGGATCTACCGCCGCGGTATCCAGTCCAATAGCGACGGCATCTGCCTGGGCGACCAGTGCCTGTCCATCCCGGGCATAGATGTTCCCGCGTGATGGGATGCGGTAATCCATCACCAGATAATTACCCCCGCGCAGCTCAGGCAGGATGAGCGAATCGTCCCATTGGACGCGCCACTGGCCGCTTTCCAGGCTCAAGTTCATCTTCGTTTCGCGCTCAATGTCGCCTACCAGGATGCTATGCAAGATCACGCGATATCCTACCTGACCATTCTCAGGATTCTTCAATGAAGATAGGATTTCGAAGTCCCAACTGCTCAGGGCAGCCTCGTTTGCTACTCCTTTGTACCGGGCAATGAAATCAGCTTCACTAATTGCGTCCTGGCTCACTTTGGTGAGCAAACCATACATGGCTGAATATTCCTCTGCCTTCCAGTGGTCGAGATAGGTCTTTGCCAACAGCTCAGGATCTGGAACAACGGTGGTTTCCACCTGTGGTTCAGGCAAAGTGGCAGTGGTTGCGGCTGTATTGGTTGGGGGTTTGGTGCTAACGGGCGTCGATGGGCTGCAACCAATCAGGATGATCGCAATGATGGTTAAGCTCAAGACGAGGATTTTCTTGCTTTTAACAGTCACAGTTTTTTCCAGGGGGTCAAAGGATGTTTACACTAAGTATGATCTGGGTTTATTTCTTTCAGGATTTGAGGATAAACGGGGCAATGGTAATCAAGCGCCTGTTGGCATGCTTGAGGTACATCTACAGGTGGGATGAGCTCCAATTTGAATAGGCTACGCACCAGGTGGCATAGGGGCAGACCCATCACATTGGCAAAGCAGCCTGCCATTTTTTCGACAGGGTGGAAGCCAATATGCTGAATCGCATACGCGCCAGCTTTATCCATGGCATCGCCACTGGCTACATATGCATCGATCTCTGCGTCTGTGTAATTGCGCATCGGCACATGCGTGGTACATAAATCGGATATCATCCTGCCATCAAATTTAGACAGGACTACGATCGCAGTGTGCACCTGGTGGAAATGGCCGCGCAGGTTGCTTAGCATTTCTCTGGCTTCGCCATTGTCACGGGGCTTGCCTAAGAGGATACTTTTTCCATCTGGTTGACGGTCAACCACCGTCGTATCGGCTGCGATGATGACGCCAGCTGTGTCACACTGGTTGGCGGCAGCATATGCCTTGTTCTTTGCCAGGCGTTGCACATAATCCACACCATCTTCATCGGGGAGTGGGTCTTCGTTCACCTGGGCAGGCAGGAGGTCGTAATCCCAGCCACATAAGGCTAGCAATTCTCTCCGGCGAGGTGAATTTGAGGCAAGATAAAGCTGTCTGGTGCTGGTCTTCCGATAGGCCATATCCGGCGATTCTAACACACTCTCACTCTGGTTCTTTCCATGAAGGAGTTGTACAATGGGAGACGTACATTCGATCATCGGAAGTGGGAGAGCGTTATGCGCGAGTTACAGGAAAGGATCATGCATGAGGGGAAAAACCTGGGGAATGGCATCCTCAAAGTGGATGGCTTTATCAATCACCAGGTAGATCCGGTCTTGATGGATGCGTGTGGGAAAGAACTTGCTCGTCGTTTCAAGGATATCGGAGCATCCAAAGTCCTGACGGCAGAGATCTCTGGCATTGCCCCAGCAGTGACCACTGCCTATCATCTGCAATTACCACTGGTATACGCCCGTAAACACAAACCTATCACGATGCCTGACCAGGTCTTCCTTACCCTGAGTCCATCGCACACCAAAGGGCGCATGGTTGAGTTGATCGTCTCACCGGAATATCTCGGACATGGGGAGCGCGTACTCATCATTGACGACTTCCTGGCAACTGGAGCCACGATCATGGGATTGGTTCGTTTAGCTCAGACTGCTGGCTCTAGCGTTGTGGGTATTGGAACGCTGATTGAAAAGACTTTCGAAGGCGGACGGGAGGCATTGTCGATGTTGGGTGTGCCTATCCAAAGCCTGGTACAAATCATATCGATGGAGGGCGACCAGATCACATTTGCAGCGGAAGAGAGTTGATGGACTCAATCGCCGTCATCGATTTTGGCTCACAGTATGCTCAGCTCATCGCCCGGCGTGTGCGCGAAGCGCACGTCTACTCAGAGTTGTTTCCCTGGAACACACCCGCGGATAGGGTATTATCGCTAAAACCCAAGGGATTCATCCTATCTGGTGGTCCTGCCTCTGTGTATGACCATCAATCCCCACAAATCCCGGTATATATCCTGGAAAGCCAGTTACCCGTGCTGGGAATCTGTTACGGGATGCAAGCACTTACCCAGGCACTGGGAGGGATTGTGACGGCCTCGATCAAACGCGAGTACGGTCCGGCTGAGGTAGAAACGACCCATGAAAATCCGCTTATGCCTGAAGGTAAAAGACTGGTCTGGATGTCACATGCTGACCGCATCGAACAACCCCCTGGTGGTTTTATTGTCCTGGCACATTCACCCAATTCACCTTTCGCCGCGATTGGAGATTTGAAGAAACGTTATTTTGGGGTGCAGTTTCACCCGGAGGTACGCCATACTCAGGGTGGGAGTGATATCCTGCGCCGTTTCGCAACCGAGATATGCGGCGCTCAACCTGAGTGGACACCGGAATCCATCATCACCGAGACGATCCACCGGGTCCAGAACCAGGTTGGTAATGAGCGTGTCATCGCGGCAATCAGTGGTGGTGTCGATTCAAGTGTGGCCGCCACTTTGGTGCAACGGTCAGTAGGAGACCAACTGGTGGCAGTGTTTGTCAATAATGGATTACTGCGTCAGGGAGAAGCCTCGCAAGTGGCGATGGTGTTTCATGATACGGTGGGTGCTGAGCTAGTTACGGTGGATGCAGTCAGTGATTTTATGAGTGCCTTACAAAACATCACTGACCCGGAACAAAAACGGCGCATCATCGGAGCAAAATTCATCCGCATCTTTGAGGCGCAAGCACAGCTGCTGGGTCAACCACACTTCCTGGTTCAAGGCACGATCTACCCAGATGTCGTCGAGTCCAGCGCCCCTGATCGAGCGCAAGCTGCGAGGATCAAGAGTCATCACAATGTTGCCGGGTTGCCAATCGATATGCAATTCGAGCTGGTTGAGCCACTTCGTTACCTCTTCAAAGACGAGGTTCGCCAGGTAGGTGAAGTCCTCGGCCTACCCCACGACTTGGTGTGGAGGCAGCCTTTCCCCGGACCCGGACTGGCAGTGCGTTGCCTGGGGGAGGTCACACCCGAGCGCTTGAAACGCTTGCGCCACGCGGATGAAATCTTCACCAGTGAGCTATCACGGGCTGGTTTGCTTTGGATGCAAGAAGACGAAGGCACGGCACAAGCCTTTGCGGTGTTATTGCCCGTGTATTCTGTGGGCGTGATGGGTGATAACCGTACCTACCAGGAGACGATTGCCTTGCGGGCCGTAACCACTGATGACTTTATGACCGCAGATTGGGCTCGCCTGCCCTATGATTTGCTGGCTCGCATTGCGAACCGGATCGTTAATGAAGTAGCAGGGGTTAATCGCGTGGTATATGATATTACCAGCAAGCCACCTGCTACCATTGAATGGGAATAAGTTCATCTTTGCTGGAAAGCATAAAAACCTTTACCGATAAGCAACCATTTCACTGTTTTCCCGTATAATTTATATGGGAAAAGAAAGGAGTAAGCCATGAACTTTGGATACGTACTTAAACGAGCATGGGAAATCATCTGGAAATTTAAAATCTTGTGGGTTTTTGGCATCCTGGCCAGCTGCGGACAAGCTTCCGGTTCGGGTGGCCAGAATTCGGGCTACCGGTTTTCAAGCCAGGACGTTTCACCTCGGATTCAACAATTCTTCAATCAATTAAACCCCGCTGTTGTAACTACCCTGATCGTCCTGGCAATCATCATTACGATTGCCCTGATCATCCTGGCGATCTTGCTGGGTACCGTGGGACGGGTTGGACTGATCAGAGGTACAGTGAAAGCTGAGCAAGGCGCTGACCGCCTCACTTTTGGTGAACTATGGAGCGAAGGTCTGAAATACTTCTGGCGGGTCTTCGGTTTGAACTTGCTGCTCTGGGTGATCATCATCATTGCAGCGCTGGTGCTGGGCTTGCTTGGAATAATCCTCACGATTGGCACCTTGGGAATATTCCTGATTTGCTTGATCCCACTCCTATGCCTGATCATCCCTGTCATGTGGTTCGTGACCATCATCATCGAACAGGCTAATGTTGCTCTGGTGGTTGAAGACCTGGATATCTTCGAAGCTATTAAACGCGGCTGGCAGGTTTTTATCAACAACATCGGCAACATGATCGTTATGGGTCTCATCCTGATCGTGGGTGTCAGCCTGATCGGTGGATTTATCATCGGCTTGCCGTTTCTCATTGTAGCAGCTCCAACAATTGCAGGTATTGCCACTGGGACAAGCGAAGCGATCCGAAACGGGTTGATCATATCAGGTGTGTTCTTTGTCATCTACCTGCCATTTTTGCTCCTGTTCAGCGGTATCCTGCGGGCGTATATATCCTCAGCCTGGACGCTGACATTCATGCGCCTGACCAACAAGCCTTCAGCAAAGCCTATAGAAGCGCCTATCTCACCCGAGGCACCGAAACCACCCGCAGTAGCCGAAGTATCACAGGTCCCTGAACCTCCGAAAACACCGGAAGAACCGCTACCGCCAACTGGGTGACCCATAGATAATTAGACGGTAGGAAACACACATGCAACGCAAGCGATGAGCTTGCGTTGCTTTTTTTCCCACCGGTGTACTCGGAGCGCAGATAAATATTTTTATTTGAGATTATAATTAATCAAGTATCAGAGCTGGCTTATTCATCTTGGCACAAGCGCAAGGAGAAAATATTTATGGAAGAACTGATCAAACAGGTAGCTCAAAAAACCGGCTTACCTCAAGACAAAGCCAAACTAGCGGTAGACACTGTTATAAATTTCCTCAAAAAGAAATTACCACCTGCTCTGGGTGGACAGCTTGATGCGTTCCTCGCAGGTGGCAAATTCCCAGACGATCTGACGAAAGGCCTGGGAGGATTATTAGGCGGAAAGAAATAATCGAGACTATAAAAGGAGCATAACATGGCAAAAATAGTGGATGTCGAAGGGATAGGAGCTAAATATGCCGGCAAACTGCAAAAAGCAGGCATCAACACCACCGAGGCGTTATTGAAAGCTGGAATGACCCCAAAAGGTCGAAAGGACCTCGCTGAAAAGACTGGCATCGGAGATGCGCTTATCCTACAATGGGTTAATCATGTAGATTTGCACCGCATCAAGGGCATCGGTTCAGAATACTCCGACTTGCTGGAAGCCGCGGGCGTCGATACCGTACCTGAATTGGCTCAACGGAAAGCCTCCAACCTCACCCAAAAGATGGTGGCAGTAAACAACGAAAAAAAACTTGTTCGTAAGCTTCCAGTTGAATCGCAGGTAGCTGATTGGATCGAGCAAGCGAAAAAGCTGCCCAGGGTGATCACTTATTGATCAGGCAATAAGAAACATTTTGGCATAAATAGAGGATGATTTTGCCTATTCGGAGGGCACAATGCCTTCACTTAATCGCATCCAATTGATTGGCCGCCTGGGTAAGGATCCTGAAGTGCGCTTCACACCCAAGGGTAAGAAGGTCTGCACATTCAGCCTTGCTATAAGCCGGCGCTGGAAGAGTAGCGCAGGCGAGGATAGGGAATCTACTGATTGGTTCAATATCGAAGCATGGGGTCACCTGGGGGAGATTTGCAAGCAGTACCTCCGCAAAGGGCGGCTGGTTTTCCTTGAAGGGCACTTGCGCACAGATCGCTTTGATCATGAGGGTGAGACGCGTTACTACACCAAAGTGATCGCCTCTCAAATGCAAATGCTTGATCGCAAGGCTGAGGAATTACCCACCGTCGAAGGTGAAGAGCCAACAGACGAAGAAGATCTTAATAGCTAGTTGTTCCTGATAAAAAAGGGATTTGGAGCATGGTTCTGGCACTCCAAATCCCTGATTTTATTTCATGACAGGGATGGCCTCCAGCTGTTCGATGAGGCCGCGGATGACGTCAAAACCTCCTTGCCAGAAGCTTGCGTTGTGCATATTAATCCCCGCATCGGACAAAATCTTTTCGGGTGGTTTCGACCCACCTGCCGCAAGCAGGCTCAGGTAGCGTGGCTTGAACGCCTCACCTTCTACTTTATACTGCTGATATAAGGATAAGACCAGCAGCTGACCAAAAGTGTAGGCATAGACGTAGAATGGGGTGAAGTAAAAGTGTGGAATCGATACCCATTCCCAGCGGAATTCATCGCTGACATCCACCGCATCCCCAAACTGCTTGCGTAAATTCTCAAGGTAGGCGTTTGATATTTCATCCACGGTAGCTGCCTGCTGGATCATGTCATGCGCCTGGCGCTCAAAAAAGGCGAATTGGGCCTGCCGCATGACCGTGCCATAGGTATCGTCCACTTGGCGGAATAACAACGTTTGGCGCACAGAAGCATCGGTTTCTCTAGCCAGCAGGTAGTCGATCAAGACCATTTCGCCAAATGTGGACGCAGTTTCAGCCAACGGCAATGCAGAATGGAAAGTGAACAAGCTGTGCTCTCCAGCCAGCTGGGCATGGACTGCATGACCCAGCTCATGAGCCAGGGTGGCAACATCATCCGGTTTTCCCTGGTAATTAACCAGCACCCAGGGTGTGAGGTCAGGCACAGTTGAGGCGCAGAAAGCTCCGCTTTCCTTTCCGCGGCGTACCTCGCTATCCAGATGATCTCGCTCGAGCACCCGGCGCGCCAGCTCTGCTACTCTGGGTTCAAAGCGCTGGAAGGCATCGAACACCATCTCTGCAGCTTCGTTGAAGCTGTACATCTTCTCCGATTTGACTACCGGGGCATAAATATCATAACGGCTCAAGCGCTCCATCTGCAGCCAGCGCGCCTTTAGACGGAAGAAACGTTGGAAAACGGAAGTGTTATCCTGGCAGACACCTAATAAGGTATCCACGACATCATCAGGGATATCATTGGCCAGGTTGCGTACTGCCAGCGGGTTTGAAAAGTGCCGCATATCCAGGTTTTCGTTGTGCCAATCCCTGGCCAGCGTCTGGTACATCTGTCCTAATATAGCTCCATCCTGACCGTATACCCGGTAAAGCTCCTGGTAGGCTGCCGCCCGCAAGGCTGGATCATAATGCCTTGCATAAACCATTAATTCTCCCCGCGTGAGGTGTTTAACTTCGCCGTCCACTTCCAGCTGGAAGATATAACGATTGGTAAATGTCGTATACAGGTTGACGGTAGCTATTGCGCCGGTGACATCCTTGATATTGATGACCTTTTCTTCAGGCTCGGTCAGGGTATACGGCTTGAAATGGCGCATCTCTTCCAGCCAGTAGCAATAATCACCAGAGGCTGCCATCAATCTTTCCACCTCAGCTTCATCCAGGCTCTTCCACCACAGACTGAAAAACAAGGTGCGGTTTGCAATCAGCGCCAGGCGGTTCTCAACATCCGATTGAAATGCCTGTATGGTCTGGTCTTGGGTATTGGCCGAGTAACTGAGGGAAGCAAATTCACCGATCAGTCTGGAAAGGCGCGAAATGGCTTCCAATTGGCGGATTACATTCAAAAAATCTTCCACAGATATTGATGCAGAAAGGCCTGGCCGTAACGCTTCGAATTCAACCACTTTTACATCCAGATCATCGAAGGCAGCCTTCATCTCGGGGCTGTCTTGGTCTGGAAATAGATCCTCTAAACTCCAGGGCGATTGGGTAAACATTATTGTAGACTCCTTGTTTTTTTTATAGTATCGATCATTAATTTCTTTTCTGGCAATTCCCCCGATGTCAGACATTAAAGCGAATATGCACGATTTCACCATCCTGCACAATATATTCCTTCCCTTCGAGGCGCAGACGGCCTTTGGCTTTCGCCTCGTTCATGCCGCCCAGGGAATTCAGCTCGTCAAATGGGATCACCTCAGCACGGATGAAGCCTTTCTGTAGATCGGTGTGAATCTCACCTGCCGCTTCATATGCAGTCGACCCTCGTCGCAAAGTCCAGGCGCGCACTTCATCAGGCCCGACGGTGAAGAATGAGATTAAACCCAGCAAATCAAAGGATATGCGGATCACCCGGGCTAATCCGAGCTCTGTGATCCCATATTCTTGCATAAAGATCTCGACGTCTTCGGGAGCAAGCTGGGCGATCTCCATTTCTAATTTCCCCTGTAGTGCTGCCAGATTGCTGTGTGCATGGGGATATTCCACGGGTGGCATTTCTTGTCCCTCGTGCAAATTAAGCAACACCAGCATGGGCTTACGCGTCATAAAACCGAAGCCCGCCAGGGTCTTTTCTTCCTCGGCGCTCAGGTCAATCTCTTTCAAGGGTATCTCATGTGCCAGG
>Ga0153915_10006420_pt1 | contig 11028 bp, 7 predicted proteins | sample Opewatmetagenome_2_FD_107003 | JGI IMG/M metagenome (GOLD analysis project Ga0153915, IMG submission 107003) | Freshwater wetland microbial communities from Ohio, USA - Open water 3 Core 3 Depth 3 metaG | ecosystem: Environmental > Aquatic > Freshwater > Wetlands | place: USA: Ohio, Lake Erie...
AAAGACAACACAAGCCCTGCATCGTATACAGGAACCATTCAAGACGGCTCAGGAACCGTTTCAATCACTAAAGTTGGTACAGGCACGCTTACATTGGGAGGCGCAAACACTTATACGGGCTCAACTGCCGTTAATAATGGAACGCTTGCGCTCGCATCCGGCTCTTCCATCACATCGCCAGCGACAGTCACTCAGGGCATATTGAAAGGAACGGGATCTATTACAGGAACGGTCACGATCGCAGCCAATGGGACAATTCGCCCGGGCAATTCAATCGGAATTATTCCTATCACTGGCGATTTTTCCACTTTGGGCACAACAGAAATTGAAATTGCTCCCAACGGAACCTGTTCTCAGATCCAGATCGACGGCGCGGCATCTTTGAGCGGTACGCTGCAGGTTGACATCGATTCAGACGTTCAGAATTATATTCAAGGCACGTCCTACACATTCTTGACAACAACAGGCGACATTACCGGTTCATTCAGCGGACTCGTATTACCATCCGGCATTACGGGAACAATCGTTCCGTCTACTCATGAAATTCAATTTTTCCTTTCTCATGTTTCTTATCTGATTTCTCTCGATGGATTGCCGGGGAACAATCGCAAAGTTGCGCGCTATCTCAACGCTCACACAAGCTTGCTTGATGGATGGGTTAGTACATTGGCTCAACTTGATTTCCAAGAATTGAACCATGCATTGGAAAGCATCGATCCGTTACTATACGCACTGGACAACTTCTCAATCCAAAATGTCTCTTTCAATCTAAGTCAATTGCTCTCTTATGAACAATACGGCAAGCGCATTCATTCAGTGCTAACGAAAAAAAATCCAAACATTGCATGCAATGATCAGCCTTCAAACGAACTCTTGGCTGCCAACAATGAATCTTCCCCTGCCAATCCGATCCGGCGCGCTCCAAAGGAAAAATCAGTCTATTTCTGGGCAACGGGATTTGGAGATATCGCTCATTTGGACGCTCAACGCCAAACAGCATCCTTCCATGTAACAGATGGTGGAATTCTGGCGGGCGGGCAATATTTTTGGCAGCGCGGAATTGCCGGATCAGCCTTGGCTTATAGCAAGGTTCACGTTCACAACCATCGCGGACTTGGCCATTCAGAAATGAATCTGGGCAGCCTCGCCGTATTTGCTTCAGGCGATTTCAGCCCATTTTGGATCGAAGCCGCCCTCTGGAACGGCTTGATGCATACACATAACACGCGTCATATTTCCTTCCCTGGATATGATGCTGATGCCCACAGCAGCTATAAAAGTTATTTGGGCGACGCGCATCTAATGGCTTGTTATGACGCCCTTATCCTGCCGCGCATAGTAGAGCCTTTCATTTCATTGGATTATGCTGCATCTTACGATGCTCATTCAACAGAACACGGCGCTAATCCATTCAATATGCACCGCAAAAGCCATTTTTCTTCGATGCTGCGCAGCGAACTTGGATGCAATGGTTTCTATACCTGGACGAGCTGCTCCAATGAATTTTATGTCCGTATCAAGGCAAGCTATGTCAACCAAGTCCAATTCAAAACCGGAAATGTGCAAACAAATCTGATCGGCACGCCTGCATCCCTCTTTGTGGCGACGTTCGATAAAACGTTGCATATGGCTGCCTACGGAATAGAATTTTCAACCAGCCTTAGCAAGAAATTCGTCGGCTCGTTGACTTACAATGGCGAGTGCGGACATGGCTTTATCGACAATCAGCTTGCAATACGGATTGGAGTCAACTATTGATTCAGACAATGAAAACGATCAAACTATTGCCGCCCAAATTGGAAGGCGGCAAACCGTTCATGCAAGTAGTGAAAGAAAGAAAAAGCTCGCGTGAATTCAGCTCAAAAGAACTGCCCTTGCAAATCATTTCCGAATTGCTGTGGGCAGCAAACGGCATAAACCGGCCTGAATCAAGCCATTGTACAGCTCCGTCCGCAATGAATACGCAGGGAATTGATATTTACCTATCTAAAGCTGACGGGCTTTATTTGTTCGATCCTCAGCGATTTGCGATCATATTGATTGTCAATCAGGATATCAGGGCAATGACCGGCGTCCAGCCGTTCGTGAAAGACGCTCCCCTCAATTTAATCTTCACCGCCGATCATGCAAAAATGCAAAAAACAGGAAGCGATATCGACTTTTATTCAGCGGCAGATGTCGGTTTTACCAGTGAAAACGTCTATCTTTATTGCGCATTTGCCGGTCTCGCTACCGTCGTCCGAGGATCGATCGACCGGCCAGCATTGGCAAAAGCAATGAAATTGCGCTCTGAGCAAAAAATCATCCTGGCGCAATCCGTGGGATATTTGAAATATACCCAAGGAGCTGTCAAACAATAAATCAAAGCATTACGCGGCGCCAAAGAACCTGAAAAATCGGCTTTCGCTCAAGCTGAAAAACCGATTTTTCAGGTTCTTTGAGTATAATCGTTCAATCAAAGATTCCTTGGCGTCCCCCCTCAAATTTGCTGATTCCGAAGCCATTTAAGTATACTAAAAATTAGCATTAATAACGGCGTAGAAATAAATAGATAAAAACAGTAATATATTCCCGCTATTCTCGCGCAGGTATTTATGAAACATCTAGTTTTTGCCACCTTGTTTTTGGGAACTTTTTGCCTCTCGCCGATTGCCGGCGATGAAACTGTTTTACGGATTCGTGAAGCTGAAAAAGGATTTCAGGAGCGGTGGCGAGATTTTGATGCCAGGGAATTTGCGCTCTGGAACCCCAATTGGACGGAAAAAGAGCTCAAAGAACGGTTCGATCAAATGGCAGCCGAGCGCTGCCAGATCTATTTTATCAACCCGAAAGACTGCAGCAAGCCAAATTTAATTGGCGAACATCGTGAATTATATGCAGTGCCGCAAACTGATTCCTGGGGATCGCGCTATTCTACGTCGGGATCGTTTAGCTACAATCTCGCCGGCCAATATAATGCCAGCATCATTTCTCTTCATGGGAAACGATTCCTGGCCATGGAAGGGCCCATCCAAGAAAATTTTCAGACATTTTGCCAACTGCTCGACGAATACCATGTAACGAATTTGGTGCGGCTGACACCTGCATTTTACAAGGATCGGGAAAACAGTTTTCCATATTGGGAAGGCCACATCCATATCAATCCCCATAACGGCAGAAATACCGTTTACTTGAATGGAAAAGAATTGAACTATTTCTTCACGGATTCATGGAATAATCACGATGGAATCGATCCGCAAAGGCTCATCGCGCTCGTCAAAGCTGTCATGGAAGATGAATCTGAAACGATCGCCGTCCATTGCCGCGCCGGCATTGGTCGAACGGGCACATTTATCGCGGCATATACATTGATCCACGATATCGACGCGCAAATCGCTAGCGGCATAGGCATCGATCGCATTCAAGTCAGCGTCGACAAAATTTTTTGGGAGCTATCGCTGCAGCGACCATTCATGATCAGCCATTTTCCTCAATATGCGACTCTTTATCAGCTAGTGAACACGTATGTCGATTCGCTCAATCGCGATTCGGCTATGGCTTTTCCAAATTACCCTGAAAAATGGAACTTGCCATCGCTTATTACTCCTCAAAAAACGTTGTCATATTATCAAAGCCTGGATCTCGCACCTTCTTGCCCTCCGCCGAGAACAATCATTTTTTGTTATTCCCAAAACCATTTGAAAAGGATATCGGACACTTACCGCATGCGCGAATGCGACGGTAAGCTGCCCCAGGTCCAATATTTTGAAGACTATCCCGGCGTAGCGGTTGCCTATTTTGGCGTCGGCGCGCCATCCAACGCCAAGTGGCTCGACTTTCTTTATTCATGGGGTGTCAAAAATTGCATCTCCATCGGTATCGCCGGCAGTTTGCAAAAAGATTTGAAACCAGGCGATATCATCGTGTGCGATCGCGCCGTTCGAGACGAAGGAACATCCCGGCATTATCTGCCCGCCAGCAAATACGCCGATTCCTCAAAAGGATTCACCGAAGATCTTTGCCAGACGCTGGATGAGATGAAAATCCCCTATCAGAAAGGATCCAGCTGGACGACTGACGGTTTTTACCGGCAGACAAAAGAAGAGATCGCCCAATATCAGCATGAGGGCATTTTAACAGTTGAAATGGAAGCATCGGCTCTTTTCAGCGTTGCTTCCGTCCATCACGCTCAAATCGTTTCATTGTTTACCATCAGTGATACTCTCGGAGATTTGGAATGGAAACCCTCCTTCCAGGACGCGAGAAGAAAAAAAGGAGAAGACATTCTTGTGGAGGCGGCATTGAAGCTCGCAAGTAAAGAACCATCAGAATCCATCGAAATTGCGCCATACGATCCCGAATGGCCGCAGATGTTCGAAACCGAAGCAGCTCCAATCCAGGGCGCGCTGGGAGATAATTGTTTAGCCATCCACCATTTTGGGTCGACGTCCGTGCCTAATTTAAGCGCGAAACCTAAAATCGATATCCTCGCAGTCGTCCGCCATCTCTCGGCAATCGATTCCTCCGCTATAGAAAAGCTGGGATTTGAAGCACGCGGCGAAGTCATCCAAACAGGACGATATTTTTCGAAACAATCCCCTCATGTCCATCTGCATATTTTCGAAATTGGCAATCCCCTAATCGAACGAAATCTAATCTTCCGCGACTGGCTCCGCACCCATGACGACGATCGCAATGCATATGAGGCTTTAAAAAAAGACCTGGCTTCGGTTTATCATGACGGCATGAGTTATTCCCGCGCAAAAACTGAGTTCATCAACCAGATCGTTGAAAAAGCTCAGGCATTGTGGACGGTCAAAGATTAAAGGAACTCCGAATAAAAAGTTTCAGTCGATTTTTCGGTTCTTTTGAGCTAATTTTCGACTCAAAATATATTGTTCCCTCATTTTGAGTCGAAAATTGGCCAAAATGAACCTATCCCGATATTCGAAAACTTTGATTTTTGAAAGATTTTTTCATAAATTTTTGAGCCGCTTCGCAGGGCATACTTGAATAAGTAGACCAAGAAGCGGCTCGAAAATATGTAGAAAAAGATTCAAAAAGCATGTTTTTCAAATATCGGGATAGGTTCACAATCCAAAAACTCGACGAAAAATTTTATTCGGATAGGTTCAGATACCATGCTTACAAAACAAGAGATTGAAAATCAGATCATTAAAAAAGAATCTCTCGCATCGTCCGATTTGAAACACAAAAACTTTTCTTCCGTTACATTTGAAAGCTGCGATTTCAGTAAAAGCGATTTTACTGGCTCCCGATTTTTGGAATGCAAATGGATAGGATGTAACTTAAGTCTTGCCAAATTTGATAGCTGCCGGCTGCAAGGCGCTGAATTTGAAAACAGCAAATTAATGGGCGTCAATTTCGCTAAGAGCGATAAAATGTTTTTAGCGATGAAATTTAAAAAATGCCTGATTGCCACAGCCAATTTTTCCGGACTCGATTTGAAAAACACAATGTTTCTCGAATGTGTCATTCGAGAAACATTTTTCAATGAAACGAATCTGACAAACGCCGATTTTGCCGGATCCGATTTAACAGGAAGCTGCTTTCATAATACAAATCTGAGCCATGCCAATTTTGTCGGCGCTATCAACTATTCAATCAATCCACTCACAAACAAAATGACAAAATCCAAATTTTCAATACCAGAAGCCTTGGCGCTGCTCAATCATCTAGATATCACCATCGAGCACTAGTAACCTGAGTCTTGCTGCTATTGAACTTTAATAAAATGAGGATAATCCGGAGTTAATGGCACTTTGATTCTAATTTGAGGTAATTGTACTCCGGCTTCCTTTGCAGCTACTGAAAGCTCATTGAATGCGTCTTGAATGGCGGTTAATGCAAAAGTTGTAGCAGCATCGATGTATGGGTTTGCACTACCTAAACGATATCTGGAAACTTGAGTCCCGATTTCTCGTAAATGACCTTCTATGCCGTGTTCGTAAGAAGACCTTTCTTCGTCAACCGCTTTTTTAGCCTTTAACATTTGTCTTGCTTGGGTGATTTCGCGTTTTGCCGCAGACTCTGATCCTCCACCTTTTTTTGCTGGACTCATCGGTTGAGCGACAACCCTCTCCCGAATTAGTGCGTCTCTGTCTCGTAGTAACAACAGCACTAAATCGTTGATTCGATATTTCATAACCTCAAGATGAAGCAAAGGATCTTGTGTTGGATCCGGTGGGGTGTGTCTTATTTGTTTAGTGACTTCATATCGTATTCTAGTTATCGGCCGAGTTCCTGCTGCTATAGCTGCTGAAGCCGCTACAGCTTCCGCTGGAATATTTACAAGTCCTGGTGGTAATGCTACAACTGCCATATTTTTATCCCCATTATTATAAGTTTCTTTACTTAATTATAACAAAATTACTATTTTAATTTCAGTTTTTTTAAAAAAATAATTAACATTATTTCCACAAAAGGAGGTTTATAATCAAAAGAGCTTGATTATCAATGAAGAACGACTACATTACGACGTATCTCTATGAAAACAACATACTTAGAGTATAGTTACTGAAAAATCGGTTTTTCGAATTTTTTGGATATATGTAATTCAGGTAGCATCAGAAGGAGCATAACGCTGCAATAAGAGAACAAGTTCTCTATTATTCTTTGCTATGGCGGTTTCTAAAGAATCTCTAAATACATCCCCTTCAATTCTAGCACCTTGAGCAAAAAAGCATTCTGCCATTGCAACATGTTCAAGACCAATGGCTTCTACGAGTTTGTTATTCTTAACCCACTGGCTGATTGGCCAATTAGTTAAAAAACATTGAAGAGATCCTTGATCATCTTTTTTGATTACACGCGTTAAAATTATTGATTGGATGAAATCATCAAGTTTACCAGGCTCTTCTCTGATAGTGAGTACTCTTTGAATTGCTCCCATTCCAATCATAAGATCAATTCCTTCATTGACTTCAAGTGCGGCAACTGTCGCGGCCTGAGGAGAAATTCTATTGGCTGGATATGACCTTTCGATGAGATGGATGAAATTTTTAAAATAGCTCAAAGTGTCGGCTTGATTAACTTGTACGATATGAGGAGGCAGGCCATTCAACAACCGGTTTAAGCTTTGTTCCACCAGCGCGATAACGGTCCTATGTTTTTCATCGAATGGGTGCGGTGGAATAACTCGAGAAACTTCTTCATCTGTCAATTGTTTAAGATCGATTGGACAGGTTCTTTGTCTTTCAACCCACGGACGGATGCAATTTTCATGAAAAATGTGAGCAATATTTTCGACACGATGCAATTCAATCAATCGGCCGTTTTGCGTGCCTTGACAAATAGAGCAGACTTTATCAGAAGGAAGTAAAGCGGTAGTCATCTTAACCTTTTTTAATTTATTATACTTGAAATATGAATTAATTACATAGATTTTGTTAGAGAATCATTTTTAAGGTCCCGTAGATACCCGATTGGATATAAGATAGCACTCGAAAAATTCCTATTGACTTATCCCAAAGAACCAGAAAAAAAGCGGTTTTTTCTGGTTCTTTGGGTATAATACTAATTGATTTACAACTCCTGCCATCATTGATTTCCAAGAATAACTGCTACAAAAAAGAGTCTTAAACACTCTACCCTCCTCTTTTTGTGACGTTTATTTTTGGACGATCCCATTGCAATCTTCGATAATAAAATGTATTGATTCACAAATAGAATCATTCCCATTTCGAAGGCAATAAACATGAATAGTTTTTTTGTCAGTTCAGATGAAGCAAAAACCATTCAGATCGATCAATTATTTCAGCGTCTGCAATCATCCAAAAAAGGATTGAGTTCGGAAGACGCCCTAAACCGGCTGCAAATTTGCGGACCGAATGCTATTGAAGACAAGAAAAAAACGCTCTTTCTTCGATTTTTTCAATATTTTTGTGATCCTATTCCATGGATGATCGAAATCGCCGCCCTCCTCTCAGCATATCTTCATCATTGGGCCGATTTAATTATTATTCTCGTATTGCTGCTCATCAATGGACTTGTGGGGTTTTTTGAAGAATTCCAAGCCTCAAACGCCATTGCCGCGCTTAAGAAAAATCTGTCGTTAAAAAGTCTTGTCAAACGCGATGGACAATGGCGAGAAATCGAAACGGCAAAACTTGTTCCGGGAGATATTATCCGTTTGAAACTGGGCAATATTATTCCTGCGGATGTAAAACTCTTCGATGACGATTATGATTATCTCACCGTCGATCAATCGGTATTGACAGGAGAATCCCTGCCCGTCTCCAAAAAAACAGGCGACTTGGGATTTTCCGGATCGATTGTCCAACAAGGGCAAATGGATGGTATCGTCGTTTCAACAGGCAAAAATACTTTTTTTGGCAAAACAGTCGTTCTTGTAGAAGAAGCCGGCGCTGTATCGCATTTTCAAAAAGCTGTCATGCGTATCGGCCGATATCTGATCTACATCAGCTTGTTTTTAGCTCTACTGATTTTCGGATTCCAACTTTGGCGGGGAGACTCTTTATTTGATGTCATAGAATTCGTCCTAATCCTGATAGTCGCTTCGATTCCAGTAGCGATGCCTACTGTATTATCGGTAACCATGGCTCTCGGCGCCTTAAGGTTGTCTAAAATGAAGGCAATCGTCACCAAGCTGGAATCAATCGAAGAAATGGCAGGAGTCGACATCCTTTGCTCCGATAAAACGGGAACGCTCACTCAAAATCGTTTGCAATTAGGCAATCCCATCACGTTTCAAAATGGAGATGCCCAAACCTTGCTCATTTGCGGATGCTTGGCCTCTAAAGAAGAAAATAAAGATCCCATCGATTTAGCTGTCATCAATGGCTTTCAAAACTATGAACAGCTACTTGCCTTCAAACAAACCAAATATACTCCCTTTGATCCCATTTCCAAAAGAACAGAAGCCCGAATCATTGCTCCTGAGGGAAATACTTTTTATGTTACGAAAGGAGCTCCTCAAATCATTCTTGCTCTTTGCCATCCGGATCCTGCATTAAATGAAGAAGCTCAAAATGCCATTGCAACCCTAGCTGAAAAAGGATATCGCACGCTGGGAGTCGCCAGCAGCGGAGATGATAAACAATCATGGCAGTTCTTGGGATTGCTCACATTGTCGGATCCCTTGCGCGAAGACTCAAAAGCCGTCATTGCAGAAGCAATAGCGAACGGCATTCAAATTAAAATGCTGACAGGCGACAACATAGCGATTGCAAAAGAAGTCTCTAGACAGCTGGCTCTTGGAAATCGAATTTGCAGCGCCACGGATCTGGAAGCAAACCAAATCGATCAGTGCGATGGATTTGCAGAAGTCTTCCCAGAACACAAATATCAAATCATAAAGGAATTACAAAAAAACAATCATATTGTCGGCATGACGGGAGATGGAGTGAATGATTCGCCGGCGCTTAAACAGGCCAATGTCGGGATCGCCGTCAGCGGAGCGACAGATGCAGCGCGATCAGCGGCTTCGCTTGTTTTAACAGCCCCCGGGCTATCAGTCATCATTCGCGCAATCGAAGAAGCGCGCAGGATCTTTGAACGGATGAACAGCTATGCCATTTATCGCATAGCAGAGACGATCCGTGTGATGTTATTTATGGTGTCTTGCATTTTGATTTATAATTTTTATCCAGTAACTGCACTGATGATCATTTTATTAGCGCTTCTCAATGACATCCCGATCATGACGATCGTATATGACCATACTCTTTTAGAAAAAACTCCGCAGCGCTGGCGCATGAAAAGAGTGCTGACTGTATCGACTGCTTTAGGATGCGTGGGAGTAATATCGACGTTCTTACTCATTTTCATCGCATTAAACCTATTTCACTTGAATCAAGACGAACTTCAGTCATTTATTTTTTTAAAACTGTCTGTAGCCGGCCACCTAACTCTTTTTGTGGCCCGGACCAAACGAGCTTTCTTTTCTCCCCCCCTACCCTTCACCCATTTTATTTTTAGCAATTGTCATTACTCAAATCATCGCAGCTCTGATTGTTGGTTTTGGTGTTTTAGTGACACCTTTACCGTGGAAATATGTTGGGTTTATATGGATCTATGCAATTGTTTGGATGTTCGTCGCAGATATTGTGAAAAACTTCATCTATCAGCGTATCGAATCTCATTCTTGTGTTGTAAGTTGAACCAAGTTATAAAGAAAGACAAACACTATGCAAGAACCGTCATCCCATTACCCGCGCAATAGAGATTTTATCCATCATCAAAGCCCAGCCTATCTGTATAGCCGCGAAATCGTATTCGGCGTTCAGGACGGCATGGTCTCGGTCATCGGAGCCTTGACAGGTATCGCCGTCGGCACAAACGATCATTTCGTCATTCTTCTTTCCGGAATTGCAATCATTGCAATCGGAGCCATTTCGATGGCGATTGGCACATTCACTTCCATTGGGACGGAGCGAAAAATGCAAAAACGCATGCTCCTCGAAGAACAGATTGAAGTCAGCCAAAGCCCCAAAGAAGAGCGAAAAGAAATCGAGCAACTTTTTCTCAAAGACGGCTGGCCCAAGCCTATGGCGGAAAAAATGGCTGAGTGCGCCGCAGAAAACGAGGCATTGATGCTCAAAGAAATGGCGTATCGGGAACTGTCCATCATTCCAGAAAAAGTCTCTCACCCAATCAGAAATTCCGGCGCAATGTTCATTGCATGGCTGTTAGGCGGATTCATCCCGCTGCTCCCCTACTTTTTCTTTCCGGTCGATTTCGGGATCAATGTTTCAATCATCAGCACCCTTTTGGGGCTTTTTCTTCTTGGCGTCGTTACCAGCCGGTATACGAAACAAAATCCATTGATTGCCGGACTAACGATTTTCTTACTCGCCGGCGGGGCCATCGCAGCGGGTTATTTCATCGGGCATTTTTCCGATATGCTGATTCCGCGTCATTAAGGAGCGTCAATTGATGACAGTCCTAAGGGTCTGTGAAACAATAAAGTGGGCGATTTGGCTGCGTCAAAGCCCGTATAATCGACGATCGCAAACGGGCGCGTATTGCATTAATACGTACCCGTTTGCGAAGCCTTGCGGTCGTCGA
>Ga0153915_10006421_pt1 | contig 11028 bp, 22 predicted proteins | sample Opewatmetagenome_2_FD_107003 | JGI IMG/M metagenome (GOLD analysis project Ga0153915, IMG submission 107003) | Freshwater wetland microbial communities from Ohio, USA - Open water 3 Core 3 Depth 3 metaG | ecosystem: Environmental > Aquatic > Freshwater > Wetlands | place: USA: Ohio, Lake Erie...
CCAAATAGAATAAGGTCAAGTTGAAGGAGGGAAAATGCCAGCAAAAAAGACGATAAAAGGACAGAAGGTAAAGCCACAGACAGAAGATATTTCCATAGTATTCACATTGATCCCCACGGACCTGATTGATGACAACCCCTACAATTCACGACGCTTTTACCTGGATAATGAAGTCGACGAATTAGGTGATTCGCTTGAGGCGTTCGGTCTTCGGCAAGTTCCAACCGGGAGAAAAAAGGACGGGCGCTACCAGATTGCTTTCGGGCATAAGAGACTGAGGGCATTCCGGAGAAACGCAAAGAAAGACCCGAAACACGAACCGCCGTGGACACAGATGCCCGTGCTCGTAAAAGAGCTGACCGACCAGCAGATGTTCGATTACTCTCTAGAGGAAAACCTGCGCCGGAGCGATGTTACACCCATCGGTATCGCCCGGGCAATCGAAAAATTCACATTCGACCATCCCGAAGTGTTGGATAAGGACATCGCCAAAGCTCACAACATGTCTGAGTCCAACGTCTCAAATATGCGGCGCGTGCTGCGCCTTCCTCAGCAGTTCCTTGACATGATCGACAAGGAAGAAATCAATCTGACCCAAGGACGTGAGCTGGCATCCCTGGTCGAGCGCGAAGACGCCGAGAAGGCCATGGGGGAGGTGATAACCCGTCTGCATGACCCGGCTCGCAAATATGCCGATACTGTTGAAGGAATCCGACAAGCAATCAACGAATACATAGTAGAGAACGGTGGGGAGGTCAAAACCAAGCAGACCAGAAAGAAGAAAGAGGCGGCCGAGGTAGCCGATAAGAACATTTCTCAAGAAAAGTCTGCAGGGCAAAAAGCCGAACCGCCGGCAGCACAGCAGCCGCTAATCAAAGACCTGCCAGCCCAACCAGCGGCCGAAAAAGAGCAGCCCGCGGCCGAAACGAAAGCAGTCCAACCCCCAGCGCCTGCCGTTGAAAAAGCAGCAACGTCCGAGGCTCCTAAAGTTACATGGACGCGCAAAATAGTTCTCGAGGAGAGACCTGACGGGGTTGCCATCATCCTGCAGTCTCAGGGCAAGTCAATGAATATTCAGGGCGCGTCTGGTAATCTGGAGTCGGTGATCAAACTCCTGCCCGACTATCTCAAGGCGGCGATGGCGGAATGGGCCGGCGAATTAGGGCCGGTTAAGTAGCAGGAGGCAGAGCCGTGGGAAGGGTAAGACGTTGTGACGCACGCTGCCATGATGCCAAGGGGAAGCGTTGTAAGTGCTGGTGTGGGGGAGCTTTCCACGGCTCCACCGGTCTTAAGAACCGCTCGGAGTTACTGGCCGGAGCAACGGAAATGCTTTATGAACATGGTTTCAAGAGCGGCGAGACCATGTATTCCCAGCAGCGGCCGCTACCGGAGCCAGAAGGAGGAGTGAATGTCTAAAATAGAACACGTCTATGCCTTCGTCACTGATACCAAGCCCGGGGAAGAAGGCGTCGTAGGTCTGCGATTGAACGACGTCTGGGTTCCGATGTTGGCAGGGTCTAAAGATGATATGGAAGCACTTCTTTCGAATGGCCTTCTGATTGCCAATACTCTGAAGCTTCCGGTAAGGGTGTTGGAATTCGGCAGCCCCAAAGAAATAACGACTCTATGGCCGGCCGGTCCGGCAACTCCTTCAGAAGGTCCCGAGAGTCAGCCAGGGGGTCATTAGTATGGGTATGACATTAAGCGCCGACCAGACGCGCAGAGATATACGCAAGATGTTTGCCATGTGGGATATCGGGCAATTCACCGCGATGAGAGACCAAGAGGAATACGCTGGCGGCCGCATGAAAAGCGGGGAAGGTGTTACGGTCAGTTTCTTCCGCCACGGAGAATGGCAAACGGTCTATTGCAACAAGCGCCTCTATGCCGAAAATTATCGGGCTGTCTTCCTGTTTCTCGACCGTATGCGGATAGCAGAAAAATCCGGAGTCAGCTACCAAGCGCTCAGCTCTACCAAAGGCCTGGTGAAAAGTGATAAGCCGGGCAACAAGAGCGAAGAGCAGGAAAACCTTGAGGATGCTTACGATGTGCTCGGGGTCAATAAGGATGATCCGACCGACCTGGTCAAGAAAATTTATAAACAGAAGCTCGGGTTTTACCACCCTGATATAGGTGGCGGCGATGAGGAAAAGGCCAAGCGGCTCAACCGGGCTTATGAAACTATCATGAAGAGCAGGGGGGAGCGACCATGAAAGCTCTCAGTGGATTTGCCGAATATTTCTGGCTTCTGGCCATGAATATCAAACCGGTCGAGAACCGGAAATGGTCGTTGACCAGACAAATCAAGCGGGATGACTTGCCGGTTACCGTGTATCTCCATTGCAGTAAAACGCCAGTCAGCGCCGAAGACAAAGCGTTTATCTTGTCCAAGCTAACACCCGAACAGCGCAGGCAATTCGAATGGGTAAACTGGGATAGCTTGCGCGGGTGCATTATCGGTGAAGTCACTATTACCGACGAGGTCACTAACGAAGATATCGGCCATCCGGCCACGCGCTCCCGGTGGTTCTTCGGGCCGTACGGTTTTGTCGTTAAGGATGGGAAGCTCTACGACCGTCCGGTAAAGTGCCGGGGGCAGCTCGGGTTCTTCGAAGTGAACCTGGAGGCATTGAAGACATGATGCAGTTAGTGACCGATGTTGACGAGCTCCGCTGGCCATGCGCCGTTGTCCGGAAGAGCGACCCTATGTTCAGTATCGCAGCTCAGATGTTCACCAAGATGAAAGAATTGGATGCCCAGGGGCTCGCTGCCAACCAGGTTGGCTGGGCTCTTCAGATATTGGTTATGTGCGTCCAGGGCAGAAGCCCTATCTGTCTTGTTAACCCGGTACTCTTCTCTGCCGGCAAAGGTTCGCAGGAAAGCATTGAGCGCTGCCTCAGCTTGGCGGGTATGTCAGTAAGAGTAAGACGACCGGCCAGAGTCAGGGTCGATGGTTTTAACCAGTTCTGGTCGCCGGTAAGGTATCGCTTCGAAGGGATCGATGCGCGGCGGGCCTGCCACGAGGTGGACCACTTAAAGGGTAAATTGATTACCGATTATGGGGAGCCCGTGAAAGATGGCAACAGGTAGCGTAATTAATAATCCAACCGCATTTCGCTTCGTGCCGGGGTTTAAGAATGTCATAGCGGTCAAAGCTGTTAGCGATGTTGATTCTTCGTGTACTGAGTGCCATGGGGCAATCAAGAAAGGGCAGGCAGTTTGGTACTGCGACGGGAAATTTATGAATTCGGGGCAGGACGGCCGGTGGCATGACCACTGCCTTACTCCGGATAAAAGCTTCCTGAGAAATACCGATTAGCGGAGGTGGCCAATGATGGAAGACAATGAACTCTTTGCGCTCGCAATAAAGAAGAAAGGGAAACGGGACCAGATTGATCAGTGTATCGAAGAGCTGAATGAATTGGCGGTTGCTCTCTCCCATCTCCGGCGGTCGGATAGAAGAGCAGCTGACAGTCTTGCGGAAGTCCTGGAGGAAATTACGGACTCGCAGTTGGGTATCGACGAAATGATATATATGTTCAAGATTCCACAGGACAAGCTACGGCAAATGAGGATATTCAAAAAAGAGAAGCTTGAAGTAGCGCTTATAGCTTTACAATAAGGAGGGGAATATGACCATAGATGACGCAATCAAAATACTCACTGACTGGAAAGATACCGGCGAGGACATGAACGCAGAGAGGCTCGACCAAGCCGAAAATCTTGCGATCGAGGCGCTGAAGTATGTCAAGGCAAGCAGGGACCCTCATGGAACGCCTGAACATGGCCTGCTGCCTGGCGAGACGCTTGATTGACAATAATGCGGACTGTAAAGTAAGGAGGAGCGAATGCCAGAATGCCCTAAAGTTTTACTAACGAATGTCGAAGACTTGAGTATCACGTTCAAAAAAGAAGGCGTGAAACTAGCTTTCACCTGGGCGAAGCCCGACATTGATCTGCTGCGATTGATCAACTTTAAAGCGAGCGGGGAACCTCTGGATGTGGTTATATCGTCGCCAAATGCCAAATACGACCTGAGGATTGAAAAGCTGGACCTGCAGACTGGTCAGATAAAAGATACTGACGGTTAGTCAAGCTAAGAGCGTTGGGGTTGTCTCGAGGGTTGGGGTGGTGAAATGTCATCACCCATTTTTTCGTAAAGAATAGCCGGCAGAAAGGGAGGCCCGATGGCGAACCGCTTACAGATCAAGCAGCATGAACTAGCTTATAGCTTTATCAAAGCCCGGGATGGGGAGTACTGTCTTCAATGCAGGGTCCATCCGTTGCTTGGAAAGCCGCTCCAGATCGACCATGCTGACAACGACCCAATGAACTGGGATCCGAACAACGTTCACCTTCTTTGCCAGGCGCACAACCTGGAAATGCGCGGCAAGACGGTTCAGGAGCATAAGGAACTCATTGAATTTTATAGTGCTAGGAATGAGAGAGAGCGAGAGAGAGATCGAGGAACTGAGGCTACCAGCAGGGTTAAAGACCTTGTAGATTTCAGAAATGCATCACCGGAGATGAAAGCCAATTCGTATTATGAGAACCAATACAGAGATTGGTTGCTTACAGAGATTAAAGAGAAGAAGGCTGTTACAAAAGATGATGCAATAAACTCAGGCGCAGAAGTTATTGGTTCGTCGCCATTAAGTACAACCAGGTACCTGAAGAAGATGACCAGCTCGGCCGGTGTATTGAAGGAAATAAAGGACGCCATGGGTAACACCATGATAACTTTCAAATAGAGTAATGGTTATGCTAGTTGACAATAGGCGTTATAACCGCTATAATAAGTCGAAAGGCTATAGGGATGGCTAATAAACAGGAAAAGAAGAAGGTTCCGATGATGCCGATCTCTATAGAAGTAGAGGTGGCTGAGAGGCTTGAGCAACTCGGCCACATGCACGATACTTATAATACGGTTATTAAGCGCCTCCTTGATGGCAACGGCAGGCCACATGAAAAGGGGGCAACGGGAGATGCAGAAGATGCTGCTGGGGATCGCACTAAGTAAAAAGGCAAAGGACCAGGGCGAGGGGACCGTCTACGTAGAATACCACGTCTGTGACCAGTGCGGTGGGGAGTATCGCCTGTACCGGAAGTCCGAGCAGTCGGTCGAGGAAGCTTTCCAGACTATCGCCAAGATGCTGGGGAATAAGAAGGACAAGCCGGACCTGTGCTACAATTGTCAGAGCCAGGTGATAAACGACCAGATGATGCTACCTTTGGCAGCTTAATGGCCACGCGCCCATTCCCATGCTTCAGGTAACCGGCCGAGGTGAGTGGGGCAAATAAAGAAACGTGCTACCTCTTCCGGAGTCTCAGGTCTAAAAAGGCCATTCGAATACCACCCGGGCTTACTCCTTGAAAAGACACCATGTTTCCGCGGGAAGGCTCTTTCATAGATCATATCATCCAGCCCCATGTTACCAGGCACTTCTGCAGGACAGAACAGACACTTCCTTTTTTCTTCCATCAAGCCTTGACCTCCTTCGGTTCCCACTGGTCGCAGCGGATATTTTCTTCGGCTATGCACTCAAGGCGATACAGATCCATGAAGCCATTCACGGACAGCTCCTTCCGATTTTGATCTACCATGTCAGCCATTTCTGGATCGTTAGGGTCCGGATTAAATTGTTCGTCAAGAACCTTGGCCAGCTCCAGACTGTCGCAGTGAACGCCGTCCTCGGGTCCTGAGGGGCTAGTAGCGAAGTCGAAGCATAAAGCATGCCGGCAAGTGCCGCACTGGCCTTCTATCGGCTTATATTCTGGCATATTTCTCCTTTCGATATCCACTGAGGGCAGCGGAATTCTTTCTCGGCTATATCCTCGAGCCTTAACAGATTAGCCCAGCCAAAGCCGGCCAGGTCGCCGGCGGCGCCTACCTCATGAGCATGTACCACGCTGGAGCATTGCACATATTCGTCGACGCCTTCCACATCGATTACGAAAAGCCTTTCGCCCAGGACAATCATCTTATCGCTTTCGAAGCCGGCAGAGAATAGGCAGGTACCGCATTGGCCGTCGATTGCTTTAGAATCTACCATAAGACCTCCTTTCTATTTACAATAAATCTTAATGTAAAGTGACTGCTAGGCATTATTGCTCCAGCATGTCCCAGAGGAATTGCAGAGCCAAGGGGTTATCCCTGTTCTTTTCCAGCATCTCATCGACCTGGGCGGCCGTATAATAGCCCGGCTGGATTCCACCCGGGTAATCACTGGTATCGCCGGCATCGTGGTCGGGTATGACCAGCAAACCATCGATCTTTTCTTGCATACGTCGGACCATGCTGTCGGCGCGGTCATTTGGATGATTAATATTCCCTGGAGAGAAATAGCCGTTGATTATTGACGCCAGCTGGTTTCTCTTCTCCTGGCTCACGTTCTGCCAGAGCTTCATCATTTCCCGAACGAACATTTTGTCGGATATCGGTTTCATAGTCACCTCCCGCTTATTTCCTCCGCCGAATTTAATAGTCACAGGCGAACTGGCTCGCCGCGTTCCTCCAGGAGCCGGCACCGGGCGGCCAATTCTTCGGCCTGTTTCTTAGCCCCAGCGGTCCAGCACCAGCCCAAATTATAGTGCTCAACCCTCTTTTCTTTCCAGTAGACATATCCGATATGGTCGATGGTAAGGTTTTCAATGTCGTGAAACCATGGCTTCTTGTAGGGACCAGCTTTGCACTGGACGTACAGGTCTTCGAATGCTTTCACGCCGGCGTCATTGAGGAAGCCATTGACGGCCATCTCGACGAGCTTCAGATGTTCCGGTGCCAAATCGTCGCCGTCGCTGGTGAGTGCAAGAATCTGCTGCGCCTTATCGCAGGTATCGTGTAATTGTTCAAGTGTTCTTTTTTCTGACATATTTATCTCCTTCGTTATAGGAATGACTGCTGGAGAGATACCGTCTCCAGCTCTGTCTCTTGCTTTGCCTGCTGGCGTTCGCCGCGGGCCTTTCCCTTGCGGTGCTTGACGCGTCTTTCATAAATCCAGTGTTTCAGGTGTTTGAGAGCTTGCATATCGTAGTCGGTGAGTTTTTCGCTCTTCAGGTCCTCGGGTACTGCCACCCTCTTGAAATTCATTGCCTGGTTGAAGACGAACGTATAGATGCGATTCCATTGTTCCGGCATGGGAGAGTCCATAGTCCGGCTGAACATATAAGCCAGGACTTCGGTATCACCAACCGGCACGCCGCCTTCATGATTTACCTTGATGTTCATAATCAGCCGCTCGAGATGCACTTGTGTCATTATCCAATCGGGCAGGTCGGCCGTCCATGGAGATGGGTAAACTATGACAGGGTCGTGGAGAGCACCAACGAGTTCGTCTATCCACCTTTCCTCTTCCCGTTTCGTCGTCATGGTGTCTTTTCGTCACTAACTGAAGAGCCTTTAAGAATTACCATCGGCAGATTGAAATGTGGCGCCTCCTCTCCCTCTTTCACAAACCGGACGCCTTGATAGGTCTCGCCCGGGGCGAATGAAGTCACGGCCAGCAGCCGCCAGGCATGCTGTGATACCTGCTCGGAATCTCCAGGACCGAAAAGGCCAGTCGTATTCTGACCGGTATAGGCAACGCGCTGCAGGACGCACATGTCCGTTGCTACCTTATTGACCAAGCTGGTCTCCTCTTCCCAGGTAGTCTGATAGTACCGACGCTGGCATTGAACATAGTGGGCGCCAAAGGAGACGGGGATGGCGCCTTCCGGCATAGGATTATTGACGGCCGGTATGTATCCCAACGAGCCTTCGGTACCGGGGCCATGCTTTACAATTGTTGAACCATCGGGTAGCAGCCAGTGGTCAAAGCGGGTCTCCATGTCTATGCTACCGTCAAAGCTGGCAGATTCGAACTGGCCAGCGATCTCGTCAACCTCTTTTGATGTCGGGCCGAGATACCAGTTCACATCTATAGAAGCCCCTCCGGCGTAGACGTCGGACCTGACGGAAAACTTAACATCGGGGAATCTCTTCTTCAGGGCGACCCGCACAAGCTTAGCTGTTTCGGCGCAACTGAGATGTTTGGTTTCCAATGTCTTGCTAGTTGTCATAGATACTCCTTTAGTAGTATATTATTTCAAAAGTAATGGGGGAGCTGCCGGCGAGGCTTGAACGCCGGCAGCTCCCTGAGGGAATTCCCGATTGTAGCTTACTCTGTCGCAGCAGGTTCCTCCTCTTCCTGCTCTTCTTCCTCGACGCCCTCCTGAACGTCGGTTTCATCTTCCGGAGATTCCGGATTCTCTTCGACTGGTTCCGGCGCCGGCGTCTCTGCCGGAGGCTTGTCGCCGTCCCACTGGACCGCCATGGGCGATATCAGTATGCGCGGTCCCTGGCCGGATTCTAGGACCACAGGAGCGTTATCGCCATGGATTGAGAAGGTGATGATCCCGGTCTTACCGGCCAGAAATTCCAGGAGCTGGGTACATGGCATAGCTATCTTGCCCGGTTCACCCTGGGTGATGATGGTGTCCATGGTAGTGGTGAGTTCTTGGTCGCCGCCATATGCCGATAGAGTCAGCTTTCCGCCGGCGAAAACCATCCGGACAACGTCCTTGCTGTCCTTGGCGATAGCCCGAGCCCTTTTGACCGCCGCCTCGAGTTGGGGAGCGAAGATCTGGCTTTGCAGCGTCGGGTCGCCCTTGGGGATGACGCTGATAAAGTTCGGGGGCTGGCCTTGTACCAGCTTAATGATCACCGATGTCTTGCCGAAGTCGAACCTTATCTTGCCTGTGTCGAGGAGCGATGTGTGGACCGGGCGCTTCGCTGTAACCGCCTGGACCAAGGAATCGGCGGTTGATGGAGGTGTCCGCGGGGTCTTGGTAAACACATATCCCAGAATACCAACGCTCTGACTCGGAATGATGACCTTTTCCTCTACGGGGAAGGACTGGGGCAATACGCGGTGGGCCATTCTCATCCCGTTGCTGGCCGCTATCTCGATCGGGTTGCCCAGAGTAAGGGTAACACCCTTGAGGATGGGTTTGGAATCTTCCTCCGATGCATACGGCAGGGCGGCAGCCAGCTCAGTGACCAGTGAATCGCCGTCCAGATCGCCCTCCGCTTTCACCATCAGCTCGGGTAACACGGGGAAGGTTTGGACGTCCTCGGTAGGGTATGAAGCCGACCCCTCGTCCCATATCAGCGCGACCATCTTTTGCCCTCTTGGTTCGATTATGAGTTTGCTGCCCGGGATAAACTTGAGAGTATCTGCGATGGAGTAGTAGGGCAGCAGCAAGGGTTCCGTCGCTCCCGGCATGTCGGTGATTACCATGGTCTCGAGGTCGGTGACTACCGCTTTGCCCTCGCCAATGTAAATACACTGGGTAGCCTTTATAGCCGCCTTCTTGTGCATCACTGGTTTTACCAGGGTCATCAGGTCTCTTAGCTTGGTTAGTTCTATTTCCAAATTAATTCACCTCCTCTTGGCCGCTTATTAAGCTCACTGGAGGCCAGGCCAGGAGCAAATTTTAGACGCAAAAAAGTTACTGTGCCACGGTTTTTCGTGTTTGGGAGAAGCTACTCCGTTACCGGGTGGACTAGTTCTGTATTCTGGTGACAGAAACTAGTCCACCTCAGGCGCTAAAAGAAGTTGCGCTGCAGCGGCGCCGCCGGTGCGGTAGCAGTGGCCTTTTTGCTGGATGTGGTTGAAGCGGCCGGCGTAGCCCGGGGCGGTGGAGGGGGTATTTCGGCCTTCGGGTTGCGGGGGTTTGTCGCCCACCGGTCCTTCGCTATCTTGAGAAGGTTGGGGACGCTGGCCAGCACTTCGTCCAGCTCGGTTCCCAGGACGGTTTCGTATATAGGGTCGCAATCTGGGGCCTGGACGCCGATCAAGGCGCGGTCTTCTTTCAGTAGAATAACGATCTTCAGGTCGCCGGCATCTTTCTTCTTGGTCTCGGCTGCCGGTGCCGGTGTCGGTGCTTCAGCGGCCTGTGCGGCAGGTGTTTGCGTGGCGGCGGCCGGCACTGCGGCGGCCGCGAGAGTCGGTGCACCGACGGAAGCGATAGTAACGTTATTTTCAGGCACGCCCGATTCCTTAACTATATCCTTGATTACCTGAACTTGCGCGTCTACCGTCATGGTCGCTGCTGGTTGATGGGGAGTCTGGTCCTCGGTCTCCTCATCGTCGTTATCTTCCTGTGTCTTTTTATCTTCCAATTCGTCAGACATTAAATCACCTCCTATATGAATGAATTGGCGCGTGCTATCGCGCTATTGGTTCGCATTCTCATACCGACGTGGCAATCCTCGTCGGCGAAAAGCGTGTCGACCTTCACGCTGAGCATTCTTGCAACGGTTACAGGGTCGGCCGGTACTGTTTGAATGGGTATGTCGGCCTCGAGGTCTATATAGGCGCCCATCCAGGTCAAATTGCCCTTGATGAGCTGGTTAACGAACTGCAGGACGACTGCGGACATAGCCTGGTTGATGACCGGGCTTTGGTCCTCTGTCTCTACCAGCTCGGCGCAGTCTTCCTGGGGAGCGTTTTTAGTCGGCTGGATTAAAAGGGACGGAGCCTGAAGGCTCGGTATCGGCAGACGTGAAACTATGCCGCTGCCCTTATCGAAAACCCCTCCCAGATACTTTACATCAGGGGCATTGCCTATGAGCACCTGGCCGGAGTGATGACCGTTGCCGGCATCCAGCCACCAAAGGGTCCTCATGTTGATATGGTTCTCCATGCTTTCAGAAATCAAGCGCCTGGCATCGGTGCTATCGTCCACGCAACCGATAATAAGACCATCCAAGGCTCGGCTATAACCTCGGGCTTTTTCATAGAGCATCTCGGGGTCGAAGGGCATTACCGAATATCCAAGACGCCGGCCGTAATGTCTCGAGAGACGCTCCGCCAATGCCTGGGACTTGAATTTGCCGATATCACCCTCGAAGAAGTTTTGCCTCTTCAAATTGTGCTGCTCGACACGGTCATGGTCCACAAGGAGAATGTCGAATCCTCCGCCCGCCAGCAGCCGGCATAAGCCTTCAGCTACGAATCCACCGGTGCCACCACACCCCACTACTAG
>Ga0153915_10006422_pt1 | contig 11028 bp, 12 predicted proteins | sample Opewatmetagenome_2_FD_107003 | JGI IMG/M metagenome (GOLD analysis project Ga0153915, IMG submission 107003) | Freshwater wetland microbial communities from Ohio, USA - Open water 3 Core 3 Depth 3 metaG | ecosystem: Environmental > Aquatic > Freshwater > Wetlands | place: USA: Ohio, Lake Erie...
AAGCGGTTAACGATGTTGAAGAAGCACAAGATTCAAAGGATCTTGAAGATGAAATCGAGGTGGTCGAAGAGTCCGAAGATATAGACGAAGTGGAAGACGAAACCGAGGAGGTCGAGGACCTGGGTGAAGGGGACGCTGAACTCGGTTTAGAAGATATTGAGGAAGATGAGGCACTGGAAGAAATCGAGGACCTGGAGGATGTTGAGGATACAGACGAGATAGAGGAACTGGAAGAGACAGAAGACCTTGAAGATGCGGCTGATGAGCTTGAGGAGGTAGAGGAACTGGAGGAAGCGGAGGACGCAGAAGAGATCGAAGAAGTCCCGGCGGAACAGATTGAGGATGACCTCGAAGAGATTGATTCTGACGATGAGCTTGAGGATCTTGCCGCTGAGGAGATTACGGATGATGGACTCGAAGAGGTTGAAGATGTTGAGGATATAGACGAGATAGAGGAACTGGAAGAGACAGATGACCTTGAAGATGCTGATGAGGTGCTTGAGGAGGTCGAAGACCTGGAGGACGCGGAAGAGATCGAAGAAGTCCCGGCGGAACAGATTGAGGATGCCCTTGAAGAGCTTGATGATGCTGCACAGGCAAGTGCCGGGGATGATCTTGCAGCCCTGGAATTTCTCAATGGATACAGACAGGAAGGGCATAGCGGAGAAAACGGAATAAGCAAGGCAAGGTTATTGGCTGAAGAATTTAATAATATGCTTTCCTCTATGGACAGATATTTTAATCAATATATTCTTATTCCGGGGGGTAATTATCCGATCGGGACCAAAAATACAGGAAGGGATGACAAAAATGCAGGAAAGGTTGAGGTCAGCGAATTCTATTTCGGCAAATTTCCAGTTACCAACGCCCTTTTTGAAATCTTTATCGAAAAAACCGGGTACATAACAACCGCCGAAAGGCTTGGTTATGGAACAGTCTACTACGGACGCTATCAGAATACCTTGGACCCAAAAACAGGTCTTAAGACAGTAAACTGGAATTCAGCACTTGAAAGCAGGATAATAGAAGGCGCCTGCTGGTATCAACCCGCAGGCCCCGGAAGCACATTGTATAACAAGCGGAATCATCCGGTGGTCCAGGTAAGTCTTGAGGACGCGCTGGCATTTGCCTCATGGACGGGCAAAGGGTTGCCGACTGAACCGCAATGGGAGGCCGCATCCATGACTCTTAAGGGTTACAGGTATCCCTGGGGAAAAGAATATAAAAAAGGATTATGCAATATTGAAGATTCCTATATCGGAGACACCACGCCGGTTGATAAACATCCTGAGGGTGAAAACAGCTTTGGGATCATGGATACCCTTGGGAATATCATGGAATGGACCATTGATAAATACAAACCGCTTGCAGAAGGAAATCAGGGGGTAAACTGTATTGTCAAAGGCGGCTGCTGGATCTCCGGAAGCGATCTTTGTTTATGCAGCCGCCATCTATCAGGCCCTGATGTCACATCCAATATCCAGGGATTCAGATGTGTTGCCTATTAACCGGCATGGCATCCATCTTGACCCGATAAAACCGGAACCAGACAATCTTCACTTTCATCCGCGCTATCTTATTTCCGCGACTATTTTTCCTGCTGTCAGCTTTATTGCATCCATATCTCCTGATTGCATATCCCATCCGGTCATGGATAAGGGAGGGCTTCCGCTGATTCGAGGGATTAGATGGAGGTGATAGTGCATTACGACCTGATTTGCACCCTGTCCATTTAGCTGAAGGACTGCTACGCCTGTTGGCTTTAAGGCAGTCTTTATTCCCTCTATGATCTTTTTAGCTGCGAGATGCACCGCTGTCAGATCTTCCCCGCTTATATCCCACAGATTTACAGCGTGTCTCTTTGGTATGATAAGAGTGTGTCCTTCTGACACAGGATTAATATCCTCAAAGGCCAGGACCCTTTCATCCTCATATACCTTGAAACATGGTATCTCCCCTTTAGCGATCTTGCAAAAGATACAATCCTCCATACTATTCCTCCTTTATTTTTTTATTATTATATTATCAATTAATCTCTAAGTCTTACTATTGTAATCCTTTCCTACGTTATGAACGATACTTGTCAGGGATGATAACTTCGGATCCATGAGTTCGTCAAGCAGGAGATCAAGAGATTTCAGGGCAGGTGGGATATATTCCTTGAAATATATCTTTCCAAGGACCTTGGTCAGATATGAAAAGGCCCCTAATATCTGAAGGTTCCTCTGGATCGCCAGATATGGAAAATACCTTTCAAATGATACGGTCAAGGATGCATCAAAATCTCTCAGAAGAGATATGTATTGTATGTAAAGATGTCTCTTTTCCTCCTGCGGAAGATTCATATATGGATCAAGGAGAAAAGACGCAAGGTCATAGGCTGATGGACCGATGCGTCCGCCCTGCCAATCCAGGATGCCGATTCTGTTATTGTGGATCATGATATTCCTGGATTGAAAATCCCTGTGCAAAAAGCGATCGCATTCAGCCATGGATGCCATTTCGCAAAGATGATTAAAAGGCCCATCCAGTTCCGGCCAGTCCTTTTTAATTTCAAGATAGTCAGACAGGAAGGCCTTCCTGAAATAATCCGATTCATATCTCTGCATAACGAGATGGTCGTACCTCTCCGTCTGACAGCACCATTCCGGGTTAAACCCATTTATTCCTTCAAACTGTATTCTGAAAAGGAGGTCTATTATATTTTCCAATAATGGGCGTGAATCATCAAGCCGTGAGACCTCGTCCTGTAGTTTTATGTCACCCATATCTTCCATGATAAACCATCCGTTAGCCAGGTCACAGGCGTGAATCTCAGGGACAGGGAGCCCTTTTCCAAAAAGGTGTTTCCCTATCATAAGGTATGCCAGATTTTCTTTTTTTAGATAATCGGTTGCCGGTTTATTTTCCATAATAATAAAGCTGAGGCCTTTATAAGAGGACATAATCCTGCTGAACAGCCTTATTGATCCGTCTCCAGCCAGCATGTTACAACTAAGATCCTCAGTTGAAAGCCCTCTACCATTCAGGAATGCCCGGACAAATTGATTTAACGGCAGGTTCTTAAGCATGACAATTACCTCTTATAAAAAAAATAATTCCCTGGGGGTATGATTTTTGCAAGATCAATATCATTAATGATAATGAAGATCATAATTTCTGAGAGGATACTATCAAATGGAAGTATACGTTGCAAGACAACCGATATTTAAAAAAAATAAAAAAATATTCGGTTATGAGCTTCTATTCAGGGATGGAACATCCAACTTTTTCACAGGCATAGATGGAAACACAGCGACCTCGAAGGTCCTGACCAACAGCTTTTTTACAATCGGCATTGAGAGCATTACAGGCGGAAATCCGGCCTTCATCAACTTTACCAGGGATTTGTTATTGAAACATACCCCTCAACTCTTCGCTACAGAGTCACTCATAGTTGAAATACTGGAGGATGTGCAGCCTGAACAGGATGTAATAGATGCATGCAGGGAACTCGCTGAAAAAGGTTATGTTATGGCCCTGGATGATTTCTTCTATCATTCAGGCATGAAGCCGTTAATTGCCATTGCCGATATCATAAAATTCGATTTCAGGGCGACCCCCATTGAGGAAATCAGTGAGAACATAGGCAGGTTATCCGGATTTAATATCAGGTTACTGGCGGAAAAGGTGGAAACAAACGAAGAATTTCAGACAGCCCTGGGGATGGGATTTGAATACTTCCAGGGTTATTTTTTCAGCAAGCCGGAGGTGATCAAGGGGAGAGACATCTCATCCGCACAGATAAACCTGCTTGAGATCATGGCAGAGGTTAATAAGGCGGATTTTCGATTCAACAAAGTTGAGGCAATAATAGCCAAAGATGTGGCGATTTCCTACAAGTTGATGAGATACATCAACTCGGCCTATTTTAAAAGGGGAAATAAAATATCATCCATTAAACAGGCCATCCTCCTGTTAGGTGAAAAGGGGATAAGAAGCTTCCTTTCTCTGATCGCCATGACGAAATTATCGGGGAAAAAACCGGATGAATTAATCAGGAGTTCTATTATCAGGGCCAAGTTCTGTGAATTACTGGGAGAAAAAAGCGGTCCTGAGATTAACTCCTCTGAGCTCTTCACACTCGGTCTTTTTTCATCGATCGACGCGGTTCTTGATGATACTATGGAGAACCTGATGGCCCAACTGCCTCTTTCTGATGATCTCAAAAAGGCATTGATACACGGAGAAGGCAGATTACATGATTATCTGGGGCTTGCTGTGTCTTACGAGAAAGGCGACTGGCAAGGGGTCTCCGGATTTATAAATGACCTCCATGTGGGGGATCAGGATATCCCCGGATTTTTCCTGGAGGCTGTAACCTGGGCCGACACCATTGCCTCACTTTAAAATATCTCGTTAATGAAATCACGGTCTATATATTTCGATGATGTAATTACGCTATCAATTATCCTTACACCTTGTTTTACTGATACATTGTCCCACAATATTGATCTTTCTATCTCCGCACCCTCATTAATAACTGCCCTTTCTCCCACAACCGACCATTCTTTAAATTTGACGGAAGGGTCTGTCTTTGAATAAGGCCCCATGATAAAAGGCGTTTTTTCAGAGGCAAGGATATCACGGTTAGCCGCCACATAACTATCAGGGTTTCCGACATCCCTCCAGTAGTGTTTTTCAGACACGTAACCCCGGATCGAAGCCCCGGATCGAATTAACATATTATAACAATCGATTATATCCGAATACCCCGGGCCGGGAATATAAGGCAGGATACCGGGGTCCAGTATATGAATCCCGGTAAATGCCAGTCTTTCACTACTTTTTTGACGGGATATGTCAATAACCTGACTGTTATTATCAAGCTTAACCTGATTGAATGGTTCACAATCATGCAGGACAAGGGTTGCAAGACTGCCTGAATCAAGGTGATATTTATATGCCTTAATAATTGAAATATCAGAGAGGATATCACCGTTAATTACAATAAAAGGCTCCTTATCCCAGAAATCAGAAAAGTTTTTTATCGCTCCCCCTGTACCCAGCAGTACATTCTCAACACGAACTTCAATATCTATTCCAAAAGGATCTCCTTTATCCAGGTAATCCGATATCTGTTGAAAATGATGATGCGCGTTTACTGCGATATGTTCAACGCCGGATGATTTGAGATAATCTATGTTTCTGGCAATAATAGGCCTGTTCACAATGGGCATAAGCGCCTTAGGCCTGTTTTCAGTCAGACGCTTTAAGCGTGTGCCCAGACCCGCCGCGAGGATTATGGCTTTCATTGAGATTCGTTGTCCTTTTTCCCTGTGTGTTTAAAATTAGACTCAAGAGATAGACCCCTTGGATTGGAAATCCGAGATGATCAATTTTATTGCAAATGCTATTAACTCATTATAGATGTTTATTGATCAAGTCAATCCGGTAATATATGAAAAGGAAGGATGATCGATATTTTAAAAAAATTGGTGGGACCTTGAATACTACACTGGACTTAAAAGAATTGAATATTGTTGTAGGACGACTTTTTATGGCAGGGATGCCGGGCACTGTCATGGATGAAGAAACTGACCTGTTAATACGCAACTGCAATCCCTCAGGAATAATACTCTTTTCACGCAATATTGAAGACCCTGTCCAGCTGGCAAGGCTTTGCATTGATCTTCAGGCCGCCGCCATGGAATATCATGGCATACCGCTTTTTATTGCTGTCGATCAGGAGGGCGGGAGGGTTGCCAGATTAAAGGAGCCGTTTACCGTTTTCCCCGGCAATGAGGTTATGGGAAAAGATGAAAATCCCGCAAAAAAGGCAAAAGAGTTCGGTTACATTACTGCCAAAGAAATGAAGCTGGTCGGGCTTAACACGAATTTTGCCCCCGTGGTGGATGTACGCAGAGGTGAGCCTGAAAGGCATTTGATAGGGAGGACTTTTAGTGACGACCACAGGATCGTGGCCCGGCTGGGGGGAATTATAATAGAAACCCTTCAGGAGAATGGGGTATTGGCCGTTGCAAAACATTTTCCGGGTCTGGGTCAGGCAGGATCCGACCCTCATTTTTATCTCCCTGTAATAAAATCCGATAAAACAGATATTGAAAAAATTGATCTTCCGCCTTTCAAGGCTGCTATAAGGGCAAAGGTCGCAGGCATCATGACCTCTCATGCCCTTTATCCCGCGCTGGACCCTGAACAGCCCGCAACCCTCTCTCCGGTAATCATAAATGCCCTCTTGAGAGAAAAAATGAAATTCAAAGGCCTGATTATAACTGATGATCTGGAGATGGGCGCCATTACCGGCAAAAATGATGTAGCACAGGGGGCATTAAATTCATTTAAGGCAGGGGCTGACATACTTCTGGTCTGCAAGGAACAAAAAAATATTTTAGACGGCATAGCACTTTTAGAAAAAAATATATTATGCCGAGAGATTCAAAAAGAACGCCTTGATGAATCAATAGCAAGGATCACAAAAATCAAGAAAAAATATCTTAAAGGTACCGTAAATATATCCCTTAACAAGGTTGAAAAATATTTCAACCGGAAGCATTAATGAATATTAATCCCCGGCTCTATCCTTCTCTTGAATCGGGCGGACTGAAAGAACCGCGCAAGGCGCCTTGCGCATAACCCTCTCTGTTGTTGATCCCACAAAAAATGATTCAACCAGTCCGTGTCCGGTTACCCCCAACACTAAAAGATCTATGCCCTGGACATCGGCATACTTGACTAATTCAACATCCGGATGACCTGCCAGAAGCATTATCTTGGGCTTACACCAGTTCAAGGCATCCTTCGGCACCATGGCCTCAAGTTTTTCATTTAACTGCGCATAGAGACTTTTACGAACTACTTCTCTCGCGTCCTGGGCAGGTTTCGGCAGATCTTTATAAATAGGGGGTTCAAGCACATGGACAAGATGAAGCTCGGCCTCATATTCCTGTGCAAGGCTGAGACCGTATTGGAAAGCGAGATTTGAATCCGGCGAAAAATCACACCCTATGAGTATCCGGTTGAATCTAACATCCTGTTCTGCAACAAGGTCAGGATATTTCCCATGCCTGTGTACCGCCAATAACGGGCAAGGAAGTGTCCTCATAAGATGTTCTGTAACTGATCCTAGCATGAGTCTTTTCAACCCGGAATGCCCGCGGGTAGCAGTGATTGTTAGGTCCACTGCCTTCTCCTCAGCTATTCGCGTCACCTCATCAGCTGCATTGCCTGTTGAGACAACAGGCTCCCAGTCAACCTGATATCCTTCCATTATCCGGCTTAACCGTTCCTGGGCATATTCCTCCATATGAATAAGCTGTGTTTCAAAGGCAAAAGTGGCATCGCCATATAATGTTGCAGAAGAAAGATCGATCACATGACATAGATAAAGTTTTGAATTGAATTCTTTGGCCAGAGAGACGCCGTAATTAACGGCATAATTTGCCAAATCAGAAAAATCGGTTGCACAAAGAATATTTTTTGCTCTTAATCTCATATCTTGTACCTCCTTTTTATCTTCTATTAAATTGCGAGAGTCATGCCTTCCCTGGCCCAGAAGACGTCCATCTTCCTGTCGTCTGCATGGTATTTTGATCTGTTTTCCATCCACAGATCATCCAGAAACTTATCCGAATGTTGGGGGTCGTGATGAAAAACAGCAAGTTGTTTGACATTTGATCTGAAAGAGGTATCAAGAAGAACAGGTATGGAGGAATGTCCCCATCCGATTTTTTCCGGATATTCCTCTTCCGTATATTGGGCGTCTGCGATAAGCAGGTCGGCATCTGCAATGAAATCCATATAATCTCTTGCAAGTGATTCATTTATCTCATTGTCTTTCAGGTTGTCGAATATGCGATTCAATTCCACATCAGTGGCATAGACGATTTTAGTGCCGTTTACGCTTATTTTATAACGGACCGAACCGCCGGGATGATAGACCTGTTCCTGCCAATCTATCACCAAGGGGCCGATCTGAATCACCTTGTCATCCATTTCCTTGATACTGATATCTGCTGCAAATGATGTCATGGAAACAGGGAAATAATCAAAGTCCATTTGCTCTTTTAGGATTGAGGCTAAAAACCGTTCCTTGCGATGACTGCCATAAATAATAAGTTTGGTGTTTTTATGATATGAAGGGAGAAAAAAAGGAAGACCCTGGATATGGTCCCAATGAGTATGACTTAAAAAAAGGTGCAATGACCGCGGATCTTTTTCTCTCTTGATCTCTTCCAGGAGTTCTATGCCGAGATTCCTGATACCTGTGCCTGCATCGAAGATAAGCTGCGTTTCATCACATCGAACACTTACGCATGGGGTATTGCCGCCGTATTTTTCAGTGATTCGCCCTGGAGTGGAAACAGACCCCCTGGTGCCCCAAAAAGTTACAAACATCTTCCCCTTCTTATTTGCCGTCATCGTCTTGCCTGACCTTTTCTTCTACAAATAAGATTTTAATGCCGCCGATCTCCAACACATCGTGTTTCCTCAAGACACATTTTTCAACCTTAACGCCGTTAACATAAATGCCGTTCATGCTGCCCAAATCCTCAATGCGGTATTCTTCATTGCAGTATGAAATTCGGGCGTGTCTTCTGGAGACATTATTAGCCATAATCTGGACGTCGCAGGCCGGAACGCGGCCAATAATAACATCATCTTCTCCCAGATTGATCTTTTTCTTTTCTTCATCCATGACCTCAAGAAAGGCATGCTGAACAGTTGGTATACTGCCGATAAATGTCTTCCTCGGTATCTCCTGTGTGCTTGAAAGACCCAATTTTTCACTTCCCAAAATACAGATATCTTTTTTGTTGGTAAATATTGTTTTTTCGCTATCCTTGGCCATTTTCTGAAAACCTTTGAGGTTTTTAAATAATGATATGGATCTTTAAGGCGCAAGACTCAGGGCCTGAAACCATTACTAATTTTTATTATTCGGTAGGAAGAAAGTATATCTTTATACAAAATTTCAGTCAATATAAATGACAACATCTTCCTTAAAATAGGTTTTATTTAAAATATTTACATAGCATATTTTGACCTTGTCCTATTGCGTTAATACATCGCAAACTCTCACTGCATATAAAACAACTTGACAGCAATTCCCCCTCCTGTATAATGAGCAGATATTCTACTCATAATGAGGCAACAATGAATGATCTATTTACTGGACTTATCGCTTCAAAAACCAGGATAAAACTCCTTGTCAGACTCTTTTTTAATCCGGAGGCCAGGTCATACCTTCGAGAACTCGCCAATGAATTCAAGGTCTCCACAAATTCCGTCAGGGAAGAACTGAACCAGCTCACTGATACCAAATTTCTTAAATCGGAAAAAGACGGCCGCCAGGTCTATTACATGGCGAACCGCGACCACCCTCTTTTTCCCGAACTCAAATCCATGGTCAATAAGGTAATGGGGCTTGACCAGGTCATAGACGGGATTGTAAACAGGCTCGGTGATCTTGAGCTTGCCTTTCTGATCGATGATTACGCGGAAGGAAAAGACACCGGCATTGTTGACCTGCTCCTGGTCGGCAATATCAATCAGCATCATCTTAATGACTTGAGCAGAAAAACTGAACGATATATCAAGAGGAAGATACGCTCCCTGGTTTTGAGCGTGGATGAATATGAGGATTTAAGGCCCAAACTAGATACAAGGCCCAAACTACTGATATGGGAAGCGAAGAAAAAATAATTGAAGTCCGGTCTGCAATCGGACTAGGATTTTTCAATTATCATATTTATTTTTCAAAATGTTCAATCAACCGCCAGAGTGTAATTCAAGGGGCGGAGCTGTATAAAAAGAGACTGAACGATCATGGTTTTCATTTGTCCGTTTTCTTAATTTGCCTGTTGAACAACTCTAACAGTTCTTCGTAATCCTTTTCCACTTTCATCTGGACTCATTCCATTGAATTTAAAATATTGTTCGCGCAAGAACTGAACCGTCTCAAGCCGCGTCTCAGCACTCATATTGAGGTAATATTCCTGGTCCTCCGCATGCGCCTCGGAAAAAGAAGATGTCTTTTTTATCCATACCTTTTGAGACATTTTAAATCCATTAATTAATTGAAGATAAATAAGTTATTAAAATCTACAACTTATTCAAATATACTATAAATAACCTCAACGGTAAAGTTGAATCCTTCTTGTGTCAGTAAAATAAACTATGAACTTTATATCTTTATTGACTTTTCAGCAGCATATAGCTATCTTTATAGCCATCTAATTTTGATTTATTTTTTATTAAAGGTAAAAAAATGCAAAAGCAGTATTCAATTTCAGAGGCAAAAAATAGACTTCCCTCTATCATACATGATGTAGAGGATGGAGATATCGCGCATCTTACCAGACGAGGAAGATCAGTCGCAATCTTAATGTCAACGGAAAACTACCAAAGTCTTTCAATGCCCAAAGAAGGCTTCTGGAGGGCATTCCAGGGGTTTAAATCGAAGATAGCGGATAAAAATGTTTGCACTATCGAAGATGAAGATTTTGACGGGCTAAGGGATAAGTCACCAGGCAGGGAAATACATTTATAATAATGAAGTATCTTCTTGACACTAATATTTTATCAGAACCGTTGAAGGCAGCCCCAAACAAATCTGTTCTTGCTAAATTGGAGTTGCATGGACATGAGGCCGCTACATCCACATTGGTATGGCATGAATTACTGTTTGGTTGTTACAGACTTTCAAAATCCAAAAAGCGCGCCTTAATTGAAAGATATCTTATGGAGGTCATCTACCCCAATGTGCCTATCTTGTCCTACGATGAACGAGCCGCTAAATGGCATGCACTGGAGAGGTCGCGCCTGTCATTAAAAGGAGAAACGCCCCCATTTGTTGATGGTCAGATTGCCGCAACTGCCGTCACAAAGAACCTTATTTTAGTCACGGGAAACCCCACCCATTTTAAATTTTTCAATGACCTGACCTTGGAAACATGGCGCAAGTAGAACTTAACAATTTCTATTTCATCAAAATCATAGAAAAATATAATCATGACAGCTTTAAAC
>Ga0153915_10006423_pt1 | contig 11027 bp, 7 predicted proteins | sample Opewatmetagenome_2_FD_107003 | JGI IMG/M metagenome (GOLD analysis project Ga0153915, IMG submission 107003) | Freshwater wetland microbial communities from Ohio, USA - Open water 3 Core 3 Depth 3 metaG | ecosystem: Environmental > Aquatic > Freshwater > Wetlands | place: USA: Ohio, Lake Erie...
AAATCTTTCCCCGCAGTTTGCGGGTTTGAAAAATGGATATTGAGGAGATGAGATTCTGATATTTCAATTTTATCCGACCCGGCAATTGAATTATATATTTTCCTTACATCTCTGAGATACCTGCTGATCTTTTCGCGGAACTGTTTTTTATCCTCATAACCAAGATATAAACTTAGTTTATCCGGTATCTCTCCCTTAGAAGGTATTGTATGAGTTTGAGTATCATTCATTAACTGAAGATAGTGTTCTGCTTTCCTGTAAAAAATATATGCGTCTCTTAATAATTCTGCCTCTTTATCTGAGAGCAATTTACTTTTTTGCAGCTCCTCAATAGCATTTAAAGTATTTCCCGTTCGAAGCGATTCTATTTTTCCCCCGTTCAATAATTGTAATGCCTGTGCAGCAAATTCAATATCCCTTATGCCGCCGGGTGCTAGTTTAATATTATCTTTGCTGCTTAAATTTTTCTCGATATTTAATTTTAATTTTTTTAATTGTTCAATGGGTGAGATTTTAAATGATTGTGGGAAAATAAAGGGTGTAAGATATTTTCTGAATTCAAAGAAAAGCTGTTTGCTCCCTCCTGTAAAATTACATTTGATAAGCATTTGTCTTTCCCAATCTTCACCCCGGATTTCATAGTAAGTCAGATAATCTGCAAGACTCTTGCACAGAGGGGAATTTTTACCGTCAGGTCTTAGACGAAAATCAACCCGGTAAATATAACCCTTACCCATGATACCGGATGCCGATTTTATAAACAAGAGAATCGTTTCAATAAGTATCTCCTGAAACTCTTTATTTCCCGGCAACAGTTCATTGCTGTCATAAAATAATATGAGGTCAATGTCAGAACTATAATTAAGTTCATCTCCTCCCAACTTACCCAGGGAAACCAAACAATAGCGATTCTCTGAAAGTTCAAGCTTATATTTATTCAGAATTTTTTTATAGCAAATACTGAATAATCCTGCTGCAATCACTTTTGCGAGATAACTTAATTCACAGGTAACTTCTTTAAAGCTCGTCTTCAAAAAAATATCTTTCGCACCGATTCTCAGTATCTCTTTTCTTTTTAATCTGCGCAGTGCATTTAATTTTGCTTCGAAAGAACGAAAAACATCTGTCGCGGAATAAACCAATTGAGAATACTCTTCCTCTTTAATGGCTTTCTCCAAAGTTACAGGATTGGCAATCCAATAAAAGTATTCAGGATTTCTGACCAGGATATCCGTCAGGTAATTGCTGTTTGAAGTGAGAGCGATCAATAATTCGATATAATGGGGATATTTAATACAATCAGACAGAAATGATACTCTATCAAATGTTCCGGAAATCACTCTTAGTAAATTCGATTCAGAGGAATGAGTAAAGAAATGCTTTCCCGCTTCCGCTTCAATCAATGAAAACAGGTCTGTCAATGCTGCCTCATTCAGAGAACCCGCAGCATACTCAATAATTCTGTTGATAAAATCTTCAGACAATATTTGTTTATTCCTGGATGACAATTTATTTTGATTACCTGGACTTCTAAATTAAAACATTGAATTCATTTAATAAATTATAAATATGATATATATTCTTTCTGATAAATTTATTAACCGGTAATTTTTGAGAGGCATACAATGAAAATTAAAGATTCAACATTTTTAATAACAGGGGGCAGCTCGGGAATCGGAAAAGCTGCTGCGAAGATGATTGTTGAAAAAGGAGGTAAAGCTGCAATAACGGCAAGAGGAAAAGACAGACTTATGAAAGCTGCTAAGGAAACAGGAGCATTCCCGATAAATACCGATGTATCTAAACCCGGTGATATTGAAAAAACCTACGATTTATTTCTCAAAGAATTCGGTAAACTTGACTGTTTAATAAATAATGCAGGCATTGCAGGCGGAGGTAACGTAAATGAGCTTACCTGGCAGGATTTTGAAAAAGTCTATTCGGTGAATGTTTTCGGGGCCGGCATGATGACACAGAAAGCTTCTGAAATTTTTATGAAACAGAAATACGGGAATATCATCAATATCGGTTCAACATCAGGAGTAAGGGGCTCAGCCGGAAGTTCTATCTATGCTTCATCAAAATTTGCACTGAGGGGTTTAACTTTGTCCTGGCAGGCGGAACTTCGGAAATATAATGTTAGAATTATACTCATAAATCCAAGCGAAGTAAGAACATCCTTTGGAGGGAGAGAAACCGATGAAGTAAGCAACAGGCTGAGGGGTATTGAAATTGCACACGCAATCGTTTCAGCTCTTGAAATGGATGACAGGGGATTTATTCCTGAATTTATGGTTTGGGCTACAAATCCTTTTTAATAAAAAAGCATACTCCGGAAAAGTACCGGGGTATGCTTTCTCAAGCAGCTAGAGATTTTTAATAACCACTTTTGTTTTCTGTCGAGGGTTTTGTTGACATACCTTTCCACCAATCATCTTTATAACTTGTGTACATTTTTTTCTGATTATCGTTTAATACAGCTTCTATTCTTGCGTCATATGTTGCCTGTATTTGCTCTCTTTTATCCGTGCTTATATTTTTAATTGCCTGCTGATAATCAACCAGGATACCCTGTATTCTTGTTTGTTGTTCCTGAGTAAGTGTTACTTTCTCATTAAGCTGATTCGTCCATTGTTTAGCGTTTATCATATAAACATTATTTTTGGGAGCATCCATTTTTGTAGGAGCTGTTGTGCTGTCCTGTGAATATGTGTTAGCCCCGGTCAGTATAATGAATACGAACACCAGCGTAGTAACAAGCATACTAAATAAATTTCTCTTAAGCATAATTACACCTTTTCCTTATTTATTATACATATTTTACAAATGAGAAAAATTCTCAGATACTATAAACTAAAAGACTGATAGATAATCAATCAGCACAAATCACATGTGATCTTTTTAATAAGAGATCAGATGGATAACCCGGTTATGTTTATTGTCATAAAATAATAGATCAAATTAAGGACATAATTTTTACGGGTAAGAGTTCTTATCAAAGAAGTCTGAAATAATATTCGTCGGATTTCAGAATTGAAACCAGATGCAACTGATTATCCGGTTTAGATTATCTTTTTGTACTAAATTTCTAACCCCAATTTATTTACATTCCGTAAAGTGTATAAATTCCGGTAATAAAAGGAACTTATTAAGGATTTGGGAGTCAAAAGAGGCAACTTCCTAAATTGCAATTCAAACATTCAATGTTTAATTTTGATATTCATTACCTATGGAGAAAATGAATTAATGCAAAATCTTATTAAGATGATCTTCGGTGATAAGCATACAAAAGATCTGAGGTCTTTATTACCCATTGTTGACGAAATTAACCAGGAATACGAGAAAGTAAAAAATCTCTCGGATGATGAAATAAAAGCAAAGACAGGAGAGTTTAAGCAGAAAATTCAGGAATATACTGCTGAGACAAGGAGTAAAATAGAGGAATTAAGAACAAAACTACAGTCCGATGAGGATTTCGACCGTAATGCTGCCTATGATGAACTGGATAAATTGCAGGAAGAATTAAATGAAAAATATGAAGAGATCCTCGATCAGATTCTACCTGAAGCATTCGCAGTAATTAAATCAACCTGTGAAAGATTGTTGGGACAGACATGGACAGTTGCAGGTAATAAGATTACCTGGGATATGGTTCCCTATGATGTTCAGTTGATGGGAGGGGTGGTGCTCCATCAGGGTAAAATTGCTGAAATGGCGACCGGTGAAGGTAAAACTCTTGTTGCGACCCTGCCGTTATACTTAAATGCATTAACTGGACGAGGAGTTCATCTCGTAACGGTGAACGATTATCTTGCTAAACGCGATAGTGAATGGATGGGTGAAATATTTAAATTTCATGGACTGACCATCGGGTGCATTCTCAATACAATGACCTCTGAGCAGAGAAAGGAACATTATAATTGCGATATTACATACGGAACTAACAACGAGTTTGGCTTTGATTATCTTCGTGATAATATGTCTGTTGATAAGGAATTTCAGGTTCAGCGGCCTCATAATTATGCAATCGTGGATGAGGTTGATTCAGTTTTAATAGATGAGGCAAGAACTCCTCTTATTATATCAGGTTCCGTTGATGTTGACGATCAGAGATTTAATGAGATGAAGCCTAAAGTTGAAAAACTTTACAGAATGCAATCAAATTTGGTATCCAAACTCGTACAGGATGCCGAAACAATGTTAAATGAAAACGGGGAGGGCAGGTCAAATTTAACTCAATGCGGAATATTACTTCTGCGTGCCAGCAGAGGATTACCCAAACACAGCAAACTTGCAAAGATTTTAAGTGAACCTGAAAACAAGAAACTTTTACAATCGACCGAAATGGAGTTCCTCCGGGAAAAAGCCAAGAACATGCATATTATAGATGATGAGCTTTATTTTGTAATCGATGAAAAAAATAATACGATTGATTTGACTGAAAAAGGAAGGGAAGAACTTGCGAGGGGAAGCGGAATGGAAAAGAACTTCTTCATACTTCCTGATTTAGGAACTGAAATAAGTAAATTTGAAAATGACTCCTCGATTTCTCCGGAAGAAAAAATAAGACAGAAGGATAATCTGTATCATAATTATTCGGAAAGCAGCGACCGGATTCATACCATTCATCAACTCCTTAAGGCTTATACTTTATTTGAAAAAGATGATGAATATGTCATAACTGAAGATGGGAAAATTGCGATCGTTGATGAATTTACCGGACGTATTCTCCCGGGAAGAAGGTATTCGGATGGACTGCATCAGGCAATTGAAGCAAAGGAAAATGTGAAAGTTGAGCGCGACAGCCAGACGCTCGCAACTATTACATTACAGAATTATTTCAGAATGTATAATAAGCTTGCCGGAATGACGGGTACCGCTGAGACTGAGGAAGCTGAATTTTTTCAAATATATAAACTTGAAGTCGTTGTCGTCCCAACGAATAAACCAGTTGTCCGTGACGATCAGGACGATGCTGTTTACCGGACTAAGCGTGAAAAATATAATGCCATTCTCAATCAGATCGAAGAACTTAAAAAAGAGGGACGACCGGTACTGGTCGGAACAACTTCTGTCGAAGTATCCGAAACGATTTCAAGGATGCTTAAAAGAAAAGGTATCCCTCATAATGTTTTAAATGCTAAACAGCATCAAAGGGAAGCAGAAATTGTTGCTCACGCAGGAGAAATTAGTGCTGTTACTATTGCTACGAATATGGCCGGTCGTGGTACCGATATTAAACTTGGCGCTGGTGTTCGTGAACGCGGTGGATTATTTATCCTTGGAACAGAAAGACATGAAGCAAGAAGAATTGACCGCCAGTTAAGAGGCCGTTCCGGAAGACAGGGTGATCCAGGTATATCAAAGTTTTTTATATCCCTTGAAGATGATCTTATGCGCCTGTTTGGAAGTGAAAGAATTTCTTCCGTTATGGGACGAATGGGGATTAAAGAGGGAGAGGTTATTCAGCATCCTCTGATTACAAAATCAGTTGAAAGGGCCCAGAAGAAAGTAGAAGAAAACAACTTCTCTATCCGTAAAAGACTTCTTGAGTACGACGATACGATGAATCAGCAGAGAGAGGTTATTTATACCCGCCGCCAGAGAGCCCTGCAGGGAGATAGATTAAAAAGCGAAATATTCGAATATCTTGATGAATATGGTATGGATGTCGTTGACAGGAATTTCGACGATGTCCTCGCTGATAATATCAAAGAGGAAATTCTGCAGAAACTCCTGGTTGAAGTAAAACTTGAACCGACAGAGTTTGAATCCCTCGGTAAAGAAGGAATAAAAGAACGTATAATTGAAACTGCAAAGTCTTTCTATAAGAGAAAAGAGGAGATGATCGGCTCGGATCTTATGGCGAGACTGGAAAGATATGCAGTTTTAAGTGTAATAGATCAAAAGTGGAAAGAACATTTAAGGGAAATGGATGACCTTAAGGAAGGTATCGGACTTCGTGCGTACGGTCAGAAAGATCCCTTGATTGAGTATAAAGGCGAAGCATTTAAATTGTTTGTTACTCTGCTTGAAGAAATCAGAAATGAAGTTGTCTCATTTGCATTTAAGTTCTTCCCGCAGATGCCTGATGAAGTACAAAGCAGAAGAAGACGTCAGCCGGCAAGGATGACTGAAAGTAAACAGAGTGCAACTAATATTGGTCTGGCTTCTTCAGGGAGCAGGGCTGCCGGACAAAGTCATCCCGAACAGGGAGGAAAACCCCAGCCTGTTCAGGTAGGAGCTAAAGTAGGGAGAAATGATCCTTGTCCCTGCGGCAGCGGGAAAAAATATAAAAACTGCCACGGCAGGTAGGGGGATTAATGAAAAAAATCGAAGCAATAATCCGGCCTTTCAAATTGGATGAAGTTAAAGAGGCACTTATCGAAGCGGGCATAAGAGGATTGACAATTACAGAAGTAAGAGGTTATGGAAGACAGAAGGGGCATACTGAAACTTATCGGGGAAGTGAATATCGTATTGAATTTATCCCCAAAATAAAAATTGAAATAGTGGTCGAAGAAGAGAAAGCGGAAAAAGTAATTGAGGCTGTTATAAGAACAGCTAAAACCGGCCAGGTGGGAGATGGGAAAATTTTTGTCTCGGATATCGAAGACGTAATCAGAATTAGAACTGAAGAATCCGGAGAAGAGGCATTGTAAAATCTTTTACCTTTTACTTTTTTCCATAGTTTTTTAGCTTATTTTATGCTTTTCAAAAGATTATTTCCCTGGTTATCCGTTTTATTTCTCTTTACCGGATTGGCTATTACTGGCTGCGGTATATGGAATACTTTCACCACGTATTTCAATCTTTATTACGATACTAAAGATATATTTGATGACGCCGAACAGGCTATTAAGTCCCAGAAAAAAGATATTTTCGCTACAGAAGAAGAACCTGCATCCTCAACTGTCAACCAGCAGCTCACGAAGGTAATCGATAAATGTTCAACAATTCTTCAGTTCCACTCAAATTCTTCTTATGTTGACGATGCACTCCTTATGCTGGGGAAATCATTTTACTATCAACGAAATTATTTAAAAGCATTAAGAAAATTTCAGGAACTGATAGCAACACAACCTCAAAGTGATCTTATACTCGAAACCGAATTATGGATAGGTAAAACACAGATGAGATTGCAGGAGTACGACGATGGATTGGCGATGCTGGAAACTGTTAAGCAGAAAGCTTCCGAAGAAAGTGAAGAGGATTTTCTGACTGAAGCATATCTTGAGGAAATAAAATATAAAATATCACAGGAGGATTATGCCGGTTCAATCTCTGCCTCAAATGATTTCCTAAAACAATCCGGTAATGATGAGATAAATGCTCAGGTTGTTTACGAACTCGGAATATTAGATGAAAAAATAAATAATTATGAAGATGCTATAATAGCTTTTAAAAGGGTCTTCGATTATTCACCTACCTATGATACACAGTATGACGCAAAAATTGAACTGGGTAAGGCACTCCGTAATGCGGGACATGAGGATCAGGCTTTGGCTGATTTTGAGGATATGAAATCCGAAGATAAATATTCAGACCATTACGATGAGATAGATTTTGAGAGAGGAAAAACTCTGTCTGACCTTAAACGTTACGATGAAGCTGTGGACGTGCTTATGAAGGTAGATACTACTTACAGGAACTCGGAAAATGGAGGACTGGCAAGGTATGAATTGGGCCGGATATTTGAAAATCATTACCAGAATTTTGATAGTGCCAATACTTATTTTTCACGCGCTGCAGCTTCCCCGATACCAAACCAGTTTAAAATAGAGGCTAATGAAAAGGCCCAGTTATTTAAGAAATTTATGAACGTGAGAAATTCTCTCAAACAGAATCAGGAAAAATTATATTATGCTGAAAATCCTGATAAGTACAAACAGGATTCCGTTGCATACTATGATGAAAGGAAGAATGTTGAGGAGCAGGTAATCGCCGAACAGGAATTTGCGGAAGTTAAAGCAAAAATGGATTCTGCATTGTTTGTTCAGGATACTACCGGAATGAAGATTGATACAACGGTCGTAAAGCGGGACAGCCTTGACAGATTCGGCAATAAAGTAGTGGATCAGTTTGGACAGGTAATCACAATAACTGATACGGTAATTGTTAATCCGATTGATAGTCTGAAGCAGAAAAATAAACTCTTGACGTCCATCCAGACTCCGAACTTTGAGAAAAGGGTTAAGGATCTCATGAACGGAAAAGTGCCTCCTTTGAAACCTGATGCTCCGGGTGATACATTATTATCGAGAATTATTAAATATAAATTCGAATTGGGTAATTTATATTTTACCGAACTGAATATCCCCGATTCGGCATATTCCTATTATTCCAGTATTCTTACTTTAAATCCCGGTCCTGATTATACGTCTCGCACTTTATATTCTCTGGGGAGTTACTACCTTACAAAGAACGACTCCGTCAAAGCCGACAGTCTGTTTGAAATAATTTATGATAATTATAAAGATAGAAGCATTGTAAATGCTGCCGCAGATAAATTGGGTAAGCCTGTTATAGACTTAAAATACGATCCGGCAGAGAAAATTTATGCTGTCGCCGAAAAAGAAATGCTCAATGAGCATTATGATTCTTCACTTATAAAACTGCAAACGATCTACCACCAGTACCCGGCTTCACCCTTGGCTCCGAAAGCTCTTTATGCCTCAGGTTGGATACTCGAAAATGAACTCAATCAACCAGATTCTGCAGCAATCCTGTACGATTCACTGACGGCAAAATATCCTACCACTGTTTATGCCGGTAAAATTGTTCAGAAAATTAATTTTTATAACCAGGAACAGAAGAGAATTGAAAAAGCAAGAGAGGACTCTCTTAAAAAAATCGCAGCTCTTAAAACTGACTCCCTTAACCGGGTGGATTCAACAGGTATCCGCTTACATCCCCAGGATTCTCTTAATGTATATAAAAATCTTCCTCCCAATAAGTATGGTGAACCTGATCTAAATCAGGGCAAACCGGGGAATGATTCTCTCCGGACAAGAGTCTCCGGTGAAATTGATAGTCTGCGACTTAAAGAGAATCAGTCGCTTCAGGAACTTCAGAAAAAATCTCAAACTAAAATTGATTCTCTTCCCCCGGGGAAGATAAGAAGGCGCGGCAGATAGTCGGTTCTTTAAAAATTACAGCAAAGTCAGGGATAAATTATGTTAGATACACAGTTCCCCGAAAATGAGCTGGGTGAAATCTTAAATAGGATTCTTCCGTCCTTTAAAAAGAAAAAAATAAGATTTTCTGTCTTATATATTATTTTCCTCATATATTTTAGTTTGCCTGCACTTCAGATCCCTTATTTTGAATATTATCATTTCAGAATTACATCACTGATGGAACAAAGAGCGCTTGATAATTATTTAATATATTATCCGGGGCAGTCCTGGACAACTATTGATGATGTAAATCCAAACCTGCTCAGGGCTGTTATTTCAATGGAAGACGGTGAATTTTTTTCTCACAAGGGAATTGACTGGAGTGAATTAAGTTTGGCTTTGCGGCAGAATCTTAGAAGGCATAGAATCTATCGCGGAGGGAGTACAATTACAATGCAGCTTGCAAAAAATTTATTTTATACAACTGAAAAATCTATATTCAGAAAAGGTAAGGAAATACTTACAACCTTGAGAATGGAGAAAGAATTAAGCAAGAAGACTATTTTGCAGGCTTATATAAATGCCGCGGAATGGGGAGAAGGTTTATTTGGGATTAATGCTGCTTCGAAAGAATATTTTCATAAAAAACCCGATGAATTAAATATAAATGAGTGTTCGAGACTTGCTGCAGTTTTACCTTCACCTTTGATTCATCCCCCCGATCAAAACTCCCGCTATGTGTTAAGACGATCATCGATTATACGTGGCAGGTTAAATGATATAATCTTGTTCCCAGATGAAAAATGAAAAGAAAAGTTTTTTTGGAAGTAATAGAAGAGGGCGAAGGTCCCCGGGTAGAATTTAAAAGAAGATTTTCGACTTCGGAAAAAATCGCCAGGGAAATGATAGCTTTTGCAAATACAAGGGGAGGGTATATCATTTTTGGCGTGGACGATGATAAAGAAATTGTAGGTGTGGAGAGTGAAAAATCGGAGGCTGAACTTGTGAAAGACGCAGCTGTAAATTATTGTGAACCGCCTGTCCAATATGAAATAGATTTTCTTGAGGTCTATGGGAAAGAAGTCGTAATAGTTTCTGTCCCGGAATCGGAAAATAAACCGCACAGGCTGCAGGACTATCTGAGTCAGCTGGATGTCAATAAATCAGTTGTGCTTGTAAGAGTAAATGATAAAAGCATACAGGCAAGTAAAGAAATGGTTAGAATATTGCGTGCACGCAGTCAGAATCTCAGTCTAAAAAATTATTCTATCGGTTCTAATGAGAAAACCGTCTTCGATTACCTGAATGAGAATGAAACTATATCCGTTAAAGAATTAAGTGAACTTGTTAATATCTCTGAAAGAAGGGCTTCGAGAACACTGGTAAAAATGGTGAGGGCAAACCTGCTGATGATTCATACAAAAGATAATGGGGATGAGTTTTTTACTCTCGTTTGAATGCTTTAACGGAATTATCAAAAATTTTCCTGAGCTCAAAAATAGCTACGCCATATGCAACTGCCACATTGAGGGATTGTTTAATTCCGTACTGAGGGATTTCAATTGAAAAATCACACAGATCGATCAGTTCTTGTGCTACACCGGTAATTTCATTTCCAATAATCAGGCATAAGGGGAAATCAGCTTTTGAAACCTGATAATACATTTTACTCTTTGTCGTTAATTCAAGTGCACAGATTTTCACCCCTTCTGTTTTAAGTTTCTTTACTACCTCAAGGGGATTCTTTACATATTCCCAACTGACACTTTCAGTAGAACCGAGAGCAGTTTTGAGGATTTCTTTTCTCCCCGCTGATATCAATTTATCTACTGAATGAGTCCCCGGTTTGTGAGGACAAGGTGTATAACCGCATAAAAAAAGTTTTTCAATCATGGCCCCATCAGATGT
>Ga0153915_10006424_pt1 | contig 11027 bp, 10 predicted proteins | sample Opewatmetagenome_2_FD_107003 | JGI IMG/M metagenome (GOLD analysis project Ga0153915, IMG submission 107003) | Freshwater wetland microbial communities from Ohio, USA - Open water 3 Core 3 Depth 3 metaG | ecosystem: Environmental > Aquatic > Freshwater > Wetlands | place: USA: Ohio, Lake Erie...
GACAGACCCCGAAGCAGGCTTCGGGGCTAACCGATGAGGAATCAATCCTTTTCGATGAGTTGGTCATCGAACTTATCGCGGTTGGCATTCCACCATTTTTGTGCCTGGTCGTAGGTATCGAAGTCCTGAGAAACGAGAAAAGTGATTGCTGATTTGACGTCATCGCGGAAATCAGGATTGGCGTCTTTGAGGCCCGTAATGAGGATATTCATAGCGGCGGGGCTGGAAACATCAATAAGCGAGGAGACGACGGATTCCTTGACGTCTTCGTACTGGCTGGCAATGCCGGCGTTGAGAACCTCCAGGCGGACAACGGGTTCCTTCTGGTCGGCGACCTGAATAGCGGCGGTCCTGACATCTTCGCTCTCATCAGCGAGGGCCGAAACAAGAACACTGCCGACAGCAGGGTCGGTGACATAGGTGCAGGCCTCGATTGCGCTTTTGCGGATTTGGGGTTCGCTGTCTTTCAGCGCCTTAGCGGCGACAAAAACAACATTCGGGTCATTGAGGTCTTTCATCGCGAGCATCTCCATAGCGGCGGTGCGAACATTGACATCTTTATCATCGAGGACATTATAAACCATAGCCGCGGCGGATTCGGGATGTTCGTCGGCATACTCTGATATAAATTCGATTTTTTCATCGGCGTCTTTCAAGGATTCAAGGGGCTTCAAATCCGCCGGCTGGGGCAGGGTCAACTCTTTGGGCTGTTCGGCAGCAACGGGTGGTTCGGTTTTTTTCTGGTCATCGGCAGCCGGCGGACTGACTCCTTTGGCGGGCGATTTGGCGACAGTGGTTGTTTTGCTATCCACAACGGGTTCAGCAGGTGAAGCGACCACATTGGGGGCATTAGCTTCATTAACTTCAACCACCGGCGTTTTAATTTGTGTATCCTGCTTAGGCGATTTTGTGTCGTTTGGGGCCGGAGTTGGGGCCGACTTATCCTGTTTCTTCGGGCAGCCGGCGGCCATAACCACAGCCAAAATCAACGTAATCATCAGTCCCGTTCTAACCGCCATCTCAAACCTGAATATCCGATTCATTTTTTGTAAACCTCTCAAAAATATGCCAACCAATAAAAATATATCGGCAGGTTTAGTTGATTGCAACAGGCATTTGAAGCAATGCGGCCTGACAAGCGAGGCAAGACGTTATTTGGCGTTCCACAGGGTAAAGATGGTATTCGCAATGTCGGTATTATCAATGTATGGGCCGCGGACGGGGTCATTTCCGTCGATGGTTTTAGTAAACTGTTCCGCCCCCCTGCCTTTGGCGAAGAAGGGAACAAGGGAATTGGTGTGATTCTTGCTGTGCCATTCGATACCGGGCAATCTGCCTTGCCCGTTATTAACGAGGTTATTCCAAACTGGCCCTTGGTCTGTTTGTCCTGAGCCGGGGCCAGTTAGGTGGCCTGTTTCGTTGTCTGCGGTAATAATGACGAGTGTTTCGTTCCAACTGCTGTTGGTATCAATCCAGCGGATAACGGCTTCGACAGCATTGTTAAAACCACTCATTTCTTCGATTAGCCGGCCTGAACGGTTGTTATGCGCGGCCCAGTCAACGGCGCCTCCTTCAATCATAACAAAGAAGCCGTTTGGGTCTTCGTCAAGAACATTCAGAGCCGCGAGGGTCATTTCCTCAAGGGTTGGGACGGTCTGAGTTAAAGGCACGACGCAAGGGTCGGCAGAGGCATTTCCGGAACGGCCTTGCTGGAGAGTTTCAAATACCTGCGGGACACCGAATACGCGTTTGGGAGTTTCGCCATTTGCCAGCGACTGGAATTCGGCGCAAGTTTGAATAAATTTCCAGTGGTCCGGTTTGCCATCGCCATCGGCATCACCGCCTGCGGAGCCGGACTTGAGAACTACCCACGCCGATGAGTCGATATACTTGTAGTTGGGGTTGGCGGTCTGACTGCCGTTGGAATCATAATCAGGATTGCCGCAACCCATTATTACCCGTGCATTGCTGTCGAAAATCATCTGCCGGGCGATTTCCTGATAATTATCCCTGTGCGGATTATGCACAGTAAAGCCGGCGGGAGTGGCGTGACTGAACGGGACGCTTGTAACAACGCCTGTTGATTTGCCTAATTGTTCGGCGCGTTCGACGAGATTTAAAACGGGTTTTTTATGAACGTCAACACCGATTGCGGCATTATAAGTTTTGACGCCCGTGGCCATCGCGGTTGCGGCGGCGGCGGAATCGGTTGCCCCCTTATCAACGTAATCGAATTTGCGCCAAGTACGACGAGGGTTATAACTGCCGCCGTATGGGTAGGTGCTCATCGCGAGGCAGACGGGAAATTGTTCATACGGCTGACAGAGTGAGCAGCCACAGTTGTAATAATCCGCGGATTTATAGTGATTGAAGCCGCCGCCATCGGCAATCATAATGATGACATTTTTGGGGCCGCTGTGATGAGCGCAAGGAGATGTCTGTTTAGCCGGGGGAGAGCAGCCGCAGACGCCGCCGAATAAAATCAGGCCGAGTAATATGTTTCTAATAAGCATCTTCATATCTGAATGACGATTATAATAACAAGACATTATATTTACCAGCGGGGGCTTCTTTTCCCCCGTAAAAAGCATATAATCCTGGGGTTTGGAGTAAGTTATGGGTTACTTTCGCGACAATATCGAGCAGATGAAGGGTTATGAGCCGGGGTTTCAGCCCCCCATTGCTTCGCTTTGCGAAGCAAATCGTGGGGGCAGGCAAATCACGGAGGTGGTAAAGCTCAATACCAATGAGAACCCTTACCCCCCTTCCCCGGCGGTTTTGAAGGCGATAGCGGAGATAAAGCCGGAGCAGTTGCGCAGGTATCCTGACCCGATGGGTAACGTGTTTCGCGAGGCGGCGGCGAAAATAAACGGGGTAGAGCCGGACTGGATTATGGTGTGCAACGGCGGGGACGAGCTGCTGAGTATGGCGTTTACGGCGTTTTGCGACAAAAAGAGGCCGGTCGCTTATCCCGTGCCAACATATTCGCTGTATCCGGTGCTGGCGCAAATTCAGGGCTGCAAAGTAATTGAAGTACCCTTCGATGAGGAATTTAATCTGCCTTCAAAATTAGCGAGGACCAAGGCAGCGTTGACGATTGTGTGTAACCCGAACGCGCCGAGTGGAACGGTTATAGAGACAGAGGAGCTTGCGGAACTTGCGGCGGAGATAAAAGGCGTGCTGCTGATTGACGAGGCATACGTGGATTTCGCAGAACGAAACTGCACTGAATTAGTCAAACAGTTCGACAACATAATTATACTGCGCTCGCTGAGCAAAGGGTATTCGCTTGCGGGATTGCGATTCGGATACGCGATTGCAAAGCCGGGATTGATAGAGGGACTGCTGAAGGTCAAGGATTCATATAACACCGACGCGATAGCGATTGCGGCGGCGACAGCGGCGATTAATGACCGGGATTATTTCAAGCAAACGGTTGAGAAAGTTAAAACCGAACGCAAACGATTGAGCGAGCAGTTGAGGGCGATTGGATTTACACTGCCGGAAAGCTCGTCGAATTTTGTTTTCGCAGAGCACACAACGCGCAAAGCGAAAAGTATTTTTGATAAACTCGTGCAGCGGAATATTTATGTGCGATACTGGGATTTGCCCGGCATCGAGAATAAACTGAGGATATCAGTAGGAACGCCGGAACAAGATGATGTTCTTTTGTCGGCGCTGAAAGAAATTGTAACCACGGATTAACACCCGCCCTTGGCGAGGTCTCGCCTTCGGCGGACGGATTTCCACGGATTCCTTGTACCACAAAACAAGACCGTGGTTTGTATTTACAACCGAAATAGCAGCAAGGAGAATCTGATATGAATTTTCACATAGAGAGATTGAGATTACTGCCTCAGCGAGCGGGCGAAACATGGCAGGGAGGACCGGTCCGGATGAGAACATGGATTCGGAAAAAAAACGACAAGCCCTATCGGCCATGGATGGGTATCTGGATAAGTTTGAAAACACATAAACTTCATTTTATAGCATCCCAAAAACCGCAGGAAAAAGATTTTGAATCGGCTTTGACCTGCCTTGTTGATTTTGCCTGCGATTCAACGCTTGCCGGTTACAGGCCCGATAGACTCGAAGTTGAGGATGCGGAATTCGCCGAGTATCTTTCCAAAACGCTTTCCGGCTTAAATATCACGATTGAAAAACGAAACAAGCTGTTCATTCTCGATGAAGCGATTGCTAAAATTGCGGAAGATATGGAAGATAAACCGATGCTACCCGGAGCTCTTGAAACAAAGGACGTTACGGTTGATGCGATGCGTGCCTTTGCCGAGGGGGCTTGCCGGTTTTACCAGGCCAAACCATGGGAACACCTGACAAATGAAGATGTAATCGAAGTTGAGTCGCCGCTTATTGAATCGTCGCTGCGATATTTCTCGGTTCTGGGAAATGGCGGGGAAACCTACGGACTGGGATTTTATGAATCGCTGAGTCAGTTTGAAAAACTTCTTCAGGGCGAAACAGAAGCTGAAAACCTGTTTTTGTCGGATAAGCACTGGATGATGTTATTTGGTCCCATTTGGGAGATGCCCTTTAAGGACGCGGATTTATGGGAAGATTATGGTCTGCCTGTTGCCTCAGATGATGCCTATCCGGTGGCAATGTGTTATACGAACAAAGGGAAAATTCGCCGGCCAAATCCGGATATTCTTGCTTTTATAGAGGGGTTGCTCATGGCGCTGGCGACAACCGACGAGGCACAAATGGATACAGGCAGGTGGACAAAAGCAGTCAACACGTTCAATGGACAGAAGGAATTCATTTTATCCTTACCATACCTGCTTGAAAGTAATAAAACATTATCGCAAAACAAGTCGCCGGCCGCCGGGATAAGACATAATCTTCGCTGGATGGAAGGAATGCAAAGCGATGTTCATCGTTTGCTGGAAGAGCAGGACTTTGCCAGTGAAAAAGATATGAAGCGGTTTATAGATGAAAATATAACCGGCAAAAAAGTGCCTCACAGACCGCCCCGCACGCCTCTTGAACAGGCACAGGACATTATTTATCAGGCGTTTGAGGCGAGTGGAAGAAAACAGCTTCAATTGGCACGCAAGGCGATGGAGATTTGCCCTGATTGCGCGGACGCGTATGTGATAATGGCCGAACGATGCAGTGACGTTCAAAAAGCTAAGGGCTTGTATAAGCAGGGTGTTTTGGCCGGGGAAAGGGTTTTGGGGAAAGATTTTTTGGAAAAGGAGGCCGGACATTTCTGGGGTATCCTGCAGACGCGGCCGTATATGCGGGCCAGACTGGGGTTTGCCCAATGCCTCGATGACCTCGGACAGCTTGACGAAGCGGCCGAAAATTATCGTGAAATGCTCCGGCTGAATCCGAACGATAATCAGGCCGTCAGGCATTTTCTGCTTTGTTGCCTTCTGGAAATGAACGCCAATGAGCAAGCCGAAGACCTTCTGAAGCAATATAAATATGACAATAAGCTTGCCATAGGCGCTTATGGAAAGGCGCTGATTGTCTTCAGAGAAAAGGGCAATACTGCCGCCGCACGCAAATATCTTGATAAGGCGCTGGATGCAAATGAATATGTCCCTGATTATCTTCTCGGGTATGAAGATATTCCGGCTTTTCCCCAGTCATATAGTTTGGGATCAGAAGAAGAAGCGGCTTTGTGTGCCGATATGCTGGGTTCTGCGTGGGAAAAAACGCCGGGGGCCCTCGACTGGCTCGATTCCCAGGTGTATATCGACGACGAAGAAGATGACTTGCGATGAAAATTTTGACGCTTGTTCACACGAACCTGCCCGGCATCGAGAATAGGCTAAGAATAAGCGTGGGGACACCGCAACAGGATGATATACTTGCTGGCGGCGCTGAAAGAAATTCTAACCACGGACTTGTAGCCACTCCCTAAGGGATGCCTTACGGCAGGATTAACACGGATTTTCACGGATTCTTTTTGAACCACGAAGTGCTCAGAGAACCACGAAGAAGATTGCCGCAAAAAAGCACAAAAGTATTCAGACGCTGATTTCGCAAACCGACACTGGTTTAAGTTATCGGGCATTACGCGAGAGATAAAAGAATTTCAGAAAAATGTTTGTCACGCCAGAACACTCTTGGGCACTGCGTCGCATACACTCGTTTTTTCATTGCAGATATTAGAATTTGAAAGAGTCTGTAACAGTTTCCAGATCCTTACCGTACCTTTGGTAGTTGCCGCCGAAAGTGATCACGTATTCTAATCCGTTATGAATCACTGATATCTTCGATGCAAGACACTCTTCTCGGTCTTTTGGATCTCGATATATTGCATCGACCACATTTTTTTCACCTGACAATTGTGCGTTTTCGATACCAAGCTGAATAACCTCATACCCTCGGTTATCAAGGAACTTCTCAAGCATAATCGCCCGGCGTTGAACTTTCTCCATGCCCCGAATCACATTGCCGCATGACACGTTGATATTTGCATCCTCGGCTTTTGGGGTCATGGATACCTTACCACCTGTAACCCAAAATATAAAACTCTTACGCACTTGCCGCCACCCCTCGGGTATGTCGAAAGAGAAACCGTATTTTTTATCAACGTACCTCATCAAGCAACTCCATATTTTGTGCCGAACGGCATAGTGTTGCAAAACGTTGTTCGACACTGTGTGATTCATGTGGGATCATCGTCCCACACCACGTATATCATCTCACTGCACTTGGAACAGCGTAATTCGATGTGATACGCGGCGGACTGGTTGAGGTCAATCTGTGCATAGAAGGCAACACTGTTCCCCCGTGCCGGCCAAGATGGCACTTTGACAATCCGGCATCCACAATGGGGACATCCAAATGGCATACAGGAGACACTATATACTTGCGGCTCGGTCAATTGTTGCGGGACATTCCTCTCGAAGATCATCTTAATCCAGATGTTCTCTACGTTAAGACTGGAATTTGATGTGAATTGTGGGTATCTTAACTTGCTTAATGCACCCCCAGCCATCCCACGGACTATATCGTTAGCCTCTTTTAGCAAATCTTCTAGTGGTCCAATAGCTTTCACGTTTCCCAGGTTGCCCAAAGCCCAGGCTGAAAGTGCCCGAACATCCGCATTCTCGTCTTTCAGCGCGGCAATAAGAGGCTCAAATGCACGAGATTCTCTCATCTCGCCCAACACCTTTGCCGCTTTTACCCGGAGAACTACGTCTTGATCTTTCAGGGCTATAATTTGCAATTCTACTGGGTTCATTCCTGCCTACCTTTACGACATAATATCTTGTGACGAACTACTGATGGTTTCCGTATAATACTCGACTGTCAGGTCTACCTAACAATGCTTATACACTCTTCATAATCCGACCATTGTAGTCCTTCCTTTTTCCCTAAGTAGGGGTAATATACCCCTAAACTGGAAAAGAAGTCAATCTTTTTCTCCCCACAATTTTACCCAAACCGCTTCCTTTCTACCAGTGGCAGATAAATCCGTGTATTTTGCTCGGCTTTTATCCGCCGCAGGAGGATAAAAGAAAAAGCCCGTTTTAGGGATTTGGTGGACGAAGCAAAAAGGGTATCGCAGATGCTCGCATCGAGAATACCCTTTGCCGAGAACACCAAGCCGAGCAAAAGCAGTGTTAATCCGTGTCAAACCCTTCGTGATTTTTCGTGGCCTTCTGCCGTAAGGCATCCCTTAGAGAGTGGCTTAAAAATCAGCGTCCTTTTGCGAAATCAGCGTCTAATCCTTTTGAGCATTTTTGTGGCTAAATTTTCTCTGCGTTCTTTGCGAACTCTGCGGTAAAAAAGTGTTAATTTAGGCAACTTGCCACTCACCCGACACACACAATAACCAATGACAACTAATGACAAGTAATGGCAACTAAAAAATCTCTAATAACATTGTTAGTTTTCCTTACGTCCCCCCTCCGCCTTTTTGCGGCAATCAAATCTGCGAAGCCTTGCGTAGCCCCCGTGTCTCGTTTTGAGAATCAAAACGGCGGGGGTGGCAATCCCTTCGACGCACTGCGTTTGCTCAGGGCGGGCTGTGTAAAAAACAGGTGAAATATATGTCAGACGTGGTTAAAATAAAACGGATTAAAAAAACAGTGTAAATCCGTGTTAATCCGTGTCTAATAAAGACAGTGTTAATCAGTGTCTGATAAGGGCTATGCTATGAAAAAGCGAACGGCGAAAATACACAGGAAGACAAAAGAGACGGACGTTAATATATCGCTGAATCTCGACGGGACAGGCAAATACGAAATCGATACGGGCGTCGGGTTCCTCGACCATATGCTCACGCACCTGAGCAAGCACAGCAAAATCGATACGGCCATAAAGGCCAAAGGCGACCTCGACGTTGACAGCCATCACACGGTTGAGGATATCGGGCTTTGCTTAGGCGAGTGCCTTGATAATGCGCTGGGGGACAAGAAAGGCATCAACAGATACGGCAACAGTTCGGTGCCGATGGAGGATTCGCTTGCGAATGTGTCGATTGATTTATCGGGCAGGCCAAGCTGCGTTTATAACGTGGAATACCGGACGAGCAAGATAGGCGAGTTCGACGTGGAATGCCTTGAGGAAATGCTGCGGAGCTTTTCAAACGCGGGCAAATTCAACCTGCATATAAACGTCCCCTACGGCACAAACGCCCATCACACCGCGGAAGCAATATTCAAGGCGATGGGCCAGGCATTAGGCGCGGCGGTTAAAATAACAGGTAAAGACATCCCCAGCACAAAGGGAACGCTGTAACCATTTATGATTTATGATTTATGATTGATGATTTAAAGACACAGATTTACACTGTAAATATTAGACACGGATTAACACAGATTTACACTGTTTATAATTTTAATTCTCTGTGTTCTCTGTGCTCTCTGTGGCTTAAAAGCTCTGTGGCTAAAACTCTTTTTGTTATAGAATCTTATTATTAATGATTGAAGAAGAACCAATAGAGTTTCGGGCGGGGATAGGAACTGATATTCACCGCTTGGTCGAGGGCAGGAAGCTGATGCTGGGCGGGGTGCTGATTCCGCACCCTATGGGGCTGCTCGGGCACAGCGACGGCGACGCGGTGCTGCACGCGGTTATAGACGCCCTGCTGGGGGCGGCGGGCCTGGGCGACATAGGGACATTTTTCCCAGATACAGACCCCAAATGGAAAGACGCGGACAGCAAGGAACTGTTATCAATCGTCAAAGAGAAAATAGCTGAGAAGAAATGGGACATCATCAACGTCGATGTAACGATTCACGTGGAGCAGCCCCGGCTGGAGCCATTCAAGGGACAAATAAAACGGGTTATCGCCGGGCTATTGGGAATCGATTTTAACGCGACAAACGTCAAGGCGAAAACGAATGAAGGTCTCGGCGAAGTCGGCGAAGGCACAGCAATAGCGGCCACGGCGATAGCGATGCTGAGAAAGAAAATCAAAAGGATATAAGATACCATTTCGGATTGCGGATTGCAGATTGCGGATTTGAAATTAGGAATTGAAGATGACTTTGAAATTATATAATAGTTTGACTCGCAGGACAGAAGATTTTAAGCCGGTAGATAAAGGCAGGGTCGGAATATATGTTTGCGGGCCGACGGTTTATGGGCATGCGCATCTTGGCCACGCGAAAAGTTACGTCAGCTTCGATATACTCGTGCGATATATGCGATACCTCGGCTACAACGTAACATACGTTCAGAACATCACGGACGTGGGACATTTGACGGACGACGCGGACCAGGGCGAGGACAAAATCGCAAAGGCAGCGGCAAAGGTCCACAAGCACCCGATGGAATTAGCAGAGACGTACACGAAGAGTTTCTTCGACGATATGGACAAGTTAAACTGCGTCAGGCCCGATATAAGCCCGCGGGCGAGCGGCCATATCGTCGAGCAAATAGAATTAGTCAAGACGCTTATCGCGAAAGGTTACGCATACGAGACCAACGGGTCGGTTTATTTCGACGTTTCAAAATTCGCCGAATACGGGAAACTTTCGGGCAGAAACGTCGAGGATATGATTGCAGGGGTACGGGTGGAGGTGTCGCAGGAAAAGAGAAATCCGGCTGATTTCGCGCTTTGGAAAAAGGCGGAGGCGAATCATATTATGCAGTGGCCAAGCCCGTGGGGACAGGGATTCCCCGGCTGGCACCTTGAGTGTTCGGTGATGAGCACAAAATACTTAGGGCAACCTTTCGATATTCACGGCGGCGGGCTTGAAAACCAGTTCCCGCATCACGAATGTGAAATAGCGCAGGCGGAGGCGGCGACTGGGAAGCAATTCGTAAAATACTGGCTGCACAACAATATGGTTACGGTCGATGGCCAGAAGATGGGCAAGAGTTTGGGCAACTTTATCACACTGAAACAGGTTTTTGCCGACTCGCCGGACGCAAAGCACGAGCGACTGAGCAGAAAATACGATTCGCTTGCGGTGAGGCAATTCATTTTAACCAGCCATTACAGAAGCACGCTTGATTTTTCAGATGAGGCGCTTCACGCGGCACAGAGCGGATACGACAAATTAACGGATGCGGTCATCGCGATTAGAAAACAAGCCAAAAACGCACCCAAAGGGCCAACAGCGGGAGATGTTGAATCACGCCTGAAGACGTTGAAAGAAAAATTCGAGAAGGCGATGAACGACGACCTCAATACGTCGATTGCGCTGTCGATTATGTTCGAGCTGGCGGGTTTGGCCAACGAGCAGATTGCCAAAAACGCGACGGGTGAAACGCTTGCGGCTATTGATAATATGTTTACGAAACTCGGCGGCAACGTGCTTGGTATCATCAAAGAGCAATACCAGCGGCAAGACGAAGGCAACGAGGCGTTGCTCGATAAGCTGGTGGCTGTTTTAATCGAGCAGAGAAAAACTGCGAAACAAAACAAGGATTTCGCGACAGCAGACACACTGCGGAAAAAAATTGAGGAAATAGGCATTGTTCTCGAAGACAAACCCGGCGGAGTAACCGGCTGGAGAATGAAATAAAAAAATGTCGGCGGGGTAAACCCCGCCCTACGACTGGATTCCCGCTTGCGCGGGAATGACATGAGGCGC
>Ga0153915_10006425_pt1 | contig 11025 bp, 9 predicted proteins | sample Opewatmetagenome_2_FD_107003 | JGI IMG/M metagenome (GOLD analysis project Ga0153915, IMG submission 107003) | Freshwater wetland microbial communities from Ohio, USA - Open water 3 Core 3 Depth 3 metaG | ecosystem: Environmental > Aquatic > Freshwater > Wetlands | place: USA: Ohio, Lake Erie...
TGGGACCGCCATGGTTCCGGAGATGAAGAAGAAAGGTTACGATTTTTAGTGTAACGTAGGCGCAGTTGCTTCATCATCCATCCCGGGTCCGATTATTCCTCCGAATATCTTGATGATCATAGCATGGGTTATTGCGAAGAAGAATTGTCTAAGAAGAAAGAAACGTTTCACCTTCGGCAAGTCGTAGGATCGATTAGACAGAATCGAGGGAAGATACGATAGCATTCGAAATAGGAGTTTGTTCCATCTTGGAGGCCAGGAGATGAAATTGTTTGAGAGTGGGAAAATAGGGAATCTCACTATAAAAAATCGGATTGTCATGGATGCGCTCAACATACAAATGGCGACTCCCGTAGATGAAGCAGCGCTTACCCAGCGTGCCATAGACTTTTATGTGGCTCGAGCTAAAGGCGGAGTAGGGCTGATTAAGACAACTTTTATGCGTCCCAATCGGAAACTTGAGTTTTCTATTGGAGAACCAGTGGTCAATAGCGAAAGGTGCGTTTCTTGGCTTAATGACCTCGCTGAAGCAGTTCATGACTATGGGGCAAAGGTTTGTGTGCAAATGACCCCTGGGTTGGGGCGAATCCCGACTCCAAAACCATGGCTTCCTCATGGAGGTCTTGTTGGACCATCACCTTTGCCCAGTTTTCGGGATCCTAACGGCCAATTACCACTTTTAGGTCCGGGACGATACCCAGCTCGCGGGGAGAAGTATGTGATGACTCGTGAACTCACGACGGAGGAGATAGAACAATTAGTAAAAGACTTTGAATATAGTGCCAAAATCATTCGCCTTGCCGACATCGATGCTATCGAGATCCACAGCCACCAGGGATATCTTCTTGATGAATTCATGACAGCCCTTTGGAACAAACGAACCGATAAGTATGGAGGCGATCTCGACGGCAGACTTAGGTTGGCTTTAGAGCTTGTTGAAGCGGTGAAAAGGGGAGCGGGACCAGATTTCCCTGTACTCTTTAAGTATCCTTTAACTCATTATTTGGAGGGAGGGCGTGAGATCGAGGAAGGTCTTGAGATAGCGAGACGTCTTCAGGCAGCGGGAGTCGATGCCCTTAGCATCAATGCCGGTTGCTACGAGACTTACAACCGTGCCCAACCCCCAACCACTCACCCTCGGGGATGCTGGGTCGAACTGACGGAGATGACCAAGAAGGTGGTGAAAATCCCCATCATTGCAGCGGGAAAACTTGGATATCCAGATTTAGCAGAAAAAGTATTGCAGGATGGAAAGGTGGACTTCGTCGGCTTAGGCAGATACCTACTTGCCGATCCGGAATGGGCCAATAAAGTCAGGGAAGGGAGACCCGAAGATATCATTCCCTGCGTTGGATGCCATGAGGGATGCATTGCCAGGGTTCGGAAGTTTCAGCGGATCGGCTGTGCCGTGAATCCAGCGACAGGGGTGGAGAAAGATTTAGCCATCCATCGGGCTATCAAGACAAAATCTGTGCTGGTCATTGGGGGAGGACCTGCTGGAATGGAGGCAGCCAGGGTCGCGGCTTTGAGAGGCCATCAGGTCACTCTCTGGGAGAAGCAAGACAGATTAGGCGGGAACCTGGTACCTGCTGCCGTCCCTGGTTTCAAGGATGATTACAAGCTTCTGATGGATTATCTATCGACGCAGATCAGAAAGCTCGGTGTCGCCATCGAGCTGAACAAGGAAGCTACTTCCAAACTCACTGAGAGTTTTTATCCCGATGTCGTTTTCGTTGCTACCGGTGCCATCCCTGTCATTCCGGAGATTGAAGGAGTGGAAGAAGGGATAAAAGAGGGAAGGGTGATTACGGCCGTGGATGCCCTTTTGGAGAAGGCTAAGATTGGGAAATCGGTAGTCGTGATGGGTGCCGGTTTGATTGGCTGCGAAACGGCCCTCCACCTTGCGAAAAAAGGTAAGAAAGTAGCGATCGCAGGAGGAAGGCGGCTGGCCCATGATATGGTGTGGGGAAATGCCCTCGAGCTTATTAAGTTATTGGATGATTATAACGTTAAGATATTGATGAACCACCGCGTACACAGGATATGCGAGGCAGGTGTCGATTCAGCCAATGGGCACCTCGATGGTGACACCGTTGTTTTGGCAGTCGGCATGGAGTCTTGTCGAGAGTTTTCTGCAGAAAGTCTGATGAATAAGATACCTGAGGTTTATGCCATTGGTGATTGTGTAGCACCTCGTCATGTGCTGAGCGCCATCTGGGAGGGATATCGTACCGCTTATCTGATTTAATGAAAGGTTAATGATCATTATGAGCAGGTTGAAACTCAACATGGGGACTAAGATTAAGAAACTTCGTAAGGCTAAAGGGATGAGCCTTAAAGAAGTTTCTAAGAAAGTGGATTTATCCCCGAGCCTTCTCTCCCAAATAGAAAATGATAAGGTAACTCCTTCTATTGCCACCCTTTTTAAGATTGCAAATTTTCTTGGTAAAAAGACGAGCTTTTTTCTTGATGATTATACAGAGGAGAAAGAGGGTGAGTTTCCTGTTGTAAGAAAAAAAGAGAGGACAATCCTTCACAGCAAAAATAGCAAGATTCGTTATGAACTGTTGAATCCTAAATTGAGCAATGCCAGGGTGGAGTTCCTCGAGGTGATCGTGGAGAAGGGATGTGAAACGGGTACCTACACGCATGATGGGGAAGAGTATGGGATTGTTTTGACCGGGAAATTAGAGGTAATCTTGGATGGAAATCATTACATTTTAGGTCGAGGAGACAGTATCGCTTTTGACTCTTCACAGCCCCATGAATTCAGGAACTTGAGCAGAGGAGAGACCAGGGTCATCTGGGCTATTTCACCCGCTACTTTTTAAGAAGTTAATTCAAGACCATAAAGGAATAAGGAGCAAAAAATGAAGAAAGGCGAAAGCATGGATATCAAGAAATTAGTTTTGGACCTGAAAGGGATCTTGGGCGAATCTTTTGTGTCCGATGATATCTACGAGCGGGTCACTTATGCTAAGGACCCGATGCCTTATGATATTGAAGATAAAAATATTCCCTATGTTGTCGTGAGGCCTGGGTCAACCCAAGAGATTTCACAAGTAATGGCTTACCTTAACAAGAAGAAGATTCCTGTTTACCTTCATGGGTCAGGGACAAGCCTTGGAGGCCATTCGAGACCGAAGATGAAGGGCGTTGTCCTTGTCACGAATCGACTGGCCTGGATTGATATTAATGAGGAGTACATGTTTGTCGAATGCGGGGGCGGAACGATCTGTGCGGACCTTATGAAGGCGTTGGATAAAAAAGGATATTTCTTGCCCATGAATCCAGGAAGCCAGATCGTGGCCACGATGGGAGGTCTGGTGGCAACCAATACCATCGGCCATATGATTGACGTACATTATGGCCGACCGTCCCACCGGGTCCTTGGTCTGGAGGTCGTATTACCTACAGGGGAGGTTATCGAGACAGGTACAAAGAGCCTTCGAAGGCCTGCAGGGATCGATCTGACCCGTTTTTTTGCTGCGTCAGAAGGTCTCTTTGGAATCATTACCAAGGTCCGTATGGACCTGACCCCTAAGCCTTTCATGAAGTATGTAGCCGCCTATTTTAAAGAACCCGAATTTCCTGCCTATGCCTTCATGAGAATGTATCGAGAGAAGATCTACATGCCCCTCTACGGAGAGTTTTTAGGTGAAAATTCTGCCAGAGTGGGATTCGAGACGAAGGGACTTGAGCCCCCAGGAGGTTGCGTGGCCTTAGCGACGAGCATCGGGAGAAATCCGGAGGAGGCGGCTGCCAATGCCGAGATCGTTCGTTCCATTTTTGAGAAAGAAAAGGCCTTTCAGGCTATGGTTCTTGAGCCTGGAGAGAAACAGGAAAAAATCTGGGCATCTCGGGAATTCATTCTTCACACCACTCAGGGGAAAGGAAATTTTGTGGCAGTTGAAACAGTGGCAGCAATTCCCCATCTCGCCAAATTAATGACGGAGATACATCAGGTTCCAAAGACGATGAAACTCCTTAAAGGTGAGCCATTTTATACATACGGTCATCTGGGTGCTCTTTCCGTTCACGGACTCTATGTCATCCCAAACGAGTGGACGGACGGAAAAAAGAAAGCTGCCATGCTGGAGATCATGGAGGTGGATAAAAGGTTAAACCTCAAGTATGAGGCTGCTGGAGGGGAATGGGGCCAGATGGCTGTTCGGGTTCCTTTCTTTCGGGAAAAATATGGAGAAAAAGCCCACACCTTGGTGAAACAGATGAAAAAGGTTTTTGACCCCAACAATATCCTCAATCCAGGAAATGTCGATGGCCTGTGAAGGAGGCTGAAATGAAAAAGTTGCAAAAAAAAGAAGTGAACAAAATGAAGAAGGAGTTGTTGCTGGCAACCCAACAATGTATCGCCTGCGAATTTTGCGTGCCTTCATGTCCCCTGTATTCTGGCTGGCTCACCGATTCTGCTACCGGGAGAATGCAGTCCCTCCACTATGCGATCAAGCAAGGGATGGATTTTGACGAAAGGCTTCAGAACATTTTGTATTCGTGTACCACCTGCGGGAATTGTGAGTATAAATGCAAGAGTTTCTCCCAAACCGTGAAAGTGACCGAGATTGTGAAAAAGGCCCGCCAGGTATTCATGAGAGAGGGAAAGGAGCCCATCCCTTACCACAAAAAGATGCTGGAGAGTTTAAGAAGCATGGGTAATCCTTTAGAGGAGCCTTCTGATAAGAGGAAGGATGTCTATCCTTCCACCTTCAAGAAAAAGGAGCATGCAGAGACCCTTCTTTTCTTTGGTTGCGTGACCTCCTTCCAGGATGTCAATATCATTCCAAGTACCCTTCAGATTCTTGAAGGAGCCGGTGCGGATTATACAGCTCTCGAAGCAGAAGAGCACTGCTGTGGTTTGATTGCCCATTTGGTGGGAGCAGAGGAAGACTTCGAAAATTACAGGGATAGAAATAAGGAATTATTTTTGAAATTTGGATTGAAGCAGTTGGTAACCACGTGTGCCGGCTGCTATCGTACTTTCAAAGAGCTATACCCGAAGGATACGTTTGACGGGGTGAGCATTCTTCATGCGGTACAATATATGGACGCTCTCATCAGAGAGGGAAGAATAACGTTCAAATCGACCCCTGCCCGCAAGGTGGCCTATCATGACCCGTGCGACCTGGGAAGACATTCAGGTGTTTTCGAAGAACCACGGAGTATCCTCAGACAAATTCCTGGGGTTGATTTGATCGAGTTTGAAACGAACCGTAACAACGCGGATTGTTGCGGTGGGGGAGGAGGTTTTAAAGCGGTTAATCTCGAAAGGAGTTTGGAGGTTGCTTCGAAGCGGGTCGGTGAAGCGGCGAGCGCTGGGGCGGAGGTCATTGTCTCGGCCTGTCCCTCTTGCAAGGGAAACCTTCAGGTTGCAGCCGCCAGGACGAGGAAGGAGGGTAAGTGGAAAGGTCGGGTCATGGACATCACGGAATTCGTCGCTCGAGCGATGAACCAAGATTGATAAATCTGTATCAATTGAGCTATTTGAAAAAATGAATCTCAAAACCCAAAAAATCAAAAGAATCACCGTAAAATCCCCCTTTATCCCCCTTTTTCAAAGAGGGAAACCGTGATCTCCTCCCTTTGTAAAAGGGAGGTTGGGAGGGATTTCAAAGCGCTAAACTGTTACGATAAATCTATTCTTGATCGGTTGGAAGGAAGAAAAGATTCGTAAGCCAAAATTAAAAGTGGTTGTGATCGGAAATGGAATCGGGGGATTCAGTGCGGGGTCAACCATCCGTCGCCTGGACGACCAGTGTGAAGTGACCTTAATTGCTTCCGAGGCCCATCCTCTTTATTCGGCATGTGTATTACCGGATTACATCTCTGGTAAGATTTCTCGAAAACAGGTCTTTGTGAAATCGAGGAGCGATTATCGGAACCTCGGCATCCGTGCCTTCTGGGGTCTCGAGGCGAAGGAGATTGATCCTAATACTAAGAAGATCTTCTTGGATGATGGCAGAGATATTGACTTCGATCGACTCATTCTTGCGACAGGAAGTGAGGCTCTTTTTTTTGGAGAGCTTAAGAAGGGCCTATTCAAGCTTAAGACTTTGAAGGATGCTGATGAAATAAAAAGACAAAGAGGAAAGAAGGCGGTTGTCATCGGAGCCGGCCCAATTGGTGTTGAAATAGGAATCGCCCTTCTTAAGCGGGGATATGAGGTTACGATCGTCGAGATGATGGACAAAGTATTGCCTCTCGGATTGGACACGAAAGGGGCCGAGAAGGTGAAGAGCATGCTCGAGGAGCGCGGGATAGAAGTATTGTTGAATGAGCGGAGCGAAAAGGTTCTGGGGAGCGACCGGGTAGAGGGATTGGTAACCAGCAAACGCCAAATCGACTGCGACACGCTCCTATGGGCCGTGGGCATGCGACCGAGAGTGGAATTGGCGAGAGAGGCCGGGATTGTATTGGGAGAGAGGGGTGGGATCAGGGTGAACTCCCACATGGAGACAAATATAGAAGGGATTTACGCCTGTGGCGATTGTGTGGAGTCCAATGACATGTTAACAGGAGAACCCTATCCCAACCTCTTTTGGCATAATGCAAACCGCCAGGGCATGGTGGCTGGCCGTAACTGTTTAGGGAAGACCACGGACTATCCGGGCTCCCAGAATATCCTGAATGTCGATGTTTTCGGGAATCACGTGGCAGGCTTTGGATTTACCGAAGCGGCATTGCATCGATTCGAAAATGTCAAAGGCATGGCAGGGAAGCTTTCGGACCTATCGATCATTGAAAAGGAGAAAAATGGCAGTTATTATCGACTCGTCATCGTTGGAGACCGCTGCATGGGGGGCCAGTTTATCAACATGAGCCAGAATATCGGGATGCTCTGGAGCCTCATGATCAGAAGGCGAGGTATGAAGGAGCTTACCAACCTCCTTGGGAATAGGGAATTGCTTTGTCGAAAACCATGGTTTTATCCCATCAAGCCCTTTTTTGCTTAGAGGAAATCGTCGTTTAGAGAGAGGAGAGAAACGTAATGAATCGGGCCTTAGTCATCAATCCAGAGAGGTGTACAGGATGCCATTCGTGCGAAATGGTTTGTTCTCTCATCCATGATCGGGAATGCAATTTGAATCTGTCGAGGATTGGGATCATGAAGACGAATGGGGGTGGCTCGAATGAGAATATTCCTATGGTTTGTCAACAATGTCGAGATCCCTTTTGTGCCGATGTCTGTGTGATGGGTGCAATCTCCAAGAATGAACAGACAGGAGCATTGGTCGTAAAGGAGGACCTGTGCGTGGGTTGTAAGACCTGCGTGATCGCCTGTCCTTTAGGGGGTGTTCTATTTCATTATATCAAAGAATGTTCCATGAAGTGCGATCTCTGCAACGGCGATCCAGCGTGCGTGAAAGTTTGTCTCTATGGAGCCTTGGAGTTTTTGCATATGGATGAGTGGGGAAGAAAGAAAAGACTGAAGGGAGCGGAGAATTTAACCCGATTGCTCGATGTGATCTATAAGTAGAAAAAAGATAACACTTTAGCGTTTTGAAAATCCCTCCCGACCTCCCCTGCCTACTGGCAGGCAGGGGGGATCAAGGGGGATTTTACGGTGATTCTTTTGATTTCTTGGGTTTTGAAATTCATTTTTTCAAAAGGCTAAATTGATACGAGAAAAGGAGTTTTTGTGATGAAAGTAGGTGGCTATGCTGGGCAGATGTTGTTCATCGACTTAACGAATGAAACGATCAAGAAGGAACCCCTGGATCTGGATCTGGCGAGGAAATTCTTGGGTGGTTTTGGCTTGAATTGTAAGCTTGCATGGGATCTCCTGGATCCCGGGGTCGATCCTTACTCTTCTGATAACACGATCTTTATGGGCATGGGGCCAATGGTCGGCACGGCCGCGCCTGTTTCCTCCAAGCATTCAGTGATCAGTAAGTGGCCCTCCACAGGGACGATCTCCACGGGCACGGCAGGGGGTGATTTTGGGATCAATGTCAAGTTGTCGGGTTATGACGAAGTCATTGTTAAGGGGAAAGCGAAGAGGCCCGTATACATCAAGATCAGTGGAGATCATGTTGAAATTTGCGATGCCCAAGATCTTTGGGGGAAGGACACCTATGAAACGACCGATCGATTGTGGGAGAAGCACGGCAGGAATTATGCTGTTCTTGCCATGGGGACAGCGGGTGAACGTCTGGTGAATACCACCATCTGTCTTGTCGACAAATATACATCCTGGGGGAAGGGCGGATTGCCGGCTATCATGGGTTCTAAGAATGTCAAGGCGTTCGTGGCCTATGGGAACAAGGGGATCCAGATTGCCGATCCGGAGAGGCTGGTCAAACGAACCAATATGATTTTGGAACGGTTCAAGAAACATCCAGACTATGAGAAGCTGGTAGATTTGGGGACGATGGATGGCTTTGCAGGTTGGGCCGACATCCATGGGATGTCCATGAATAACTGGAATGGAAGATTTCCCACAGAGGAGGCCTACCGTCTCTATGGCCCTGAGTATTACCTTGAGAATATCAAGGCAGGGAGATGCGCGGATCCGACCTGCCCTGTTGGGTGCAAGGACCATGTTAAAATAAGAAAGGGAGAGTACGCGGGAACAGAAGCCTGGGTTTCGTCGTTTTATGGGCGTGTGGTTCATATGGCAGCTCGCTGTCAGGTGGGGAGCTATGAAAGAAATGTAAAGGCTCAGGAGTTCTTCCAGCGGACGGGTCTCTGTATCCATTCATTTACCGCCCTCATTGACTGGGCAGTTGATCTTTACGAAAAAGGAATCCTCACGAAAGAGGATACCGGGGGAAGAGAGCTGAAGCATGATTTTGAAACCACCCTGTATCTCGCAGAACAGGCAAATAGGCACGAAGGATTAGGAGGAATCTTGTCCCAGGGCTATAAGAAGGCGATCCAGGACATTGGCCGTGGCTGTGAGAAGCATGCGGTTCACGTTAAAGGGATGGAGCCTCTTTATGATCCACGGATCAACCGGCTCTCTGGGCCTGAATTCAATCAAGTTGTCAATCCAAGGGGAGCCCATGCGCCCCAGGGGTGCATCACATTGTATATGTCCCGGGGGTTGCCTGCCGAGGCTTTCCGACCATGGCTCGAGGACAGAGGCGTTCCAAAGGAGGCTTTAGATCGCATCTTCCCAAGACCAGGCTACTTCAACATAGGACGAATGACCCCTTATGGAGAGGACTGGGTCCAATTTATGAATTCAGTCGGTATGGGTTGCTTGAGAGGCCGTGTCGATAACTTCTTCAAAGGCGAAGATTGGGCTGAAGTCTATTCGGCAGTCACGGGGTATGAGACGTCTCTCGAAGAGTTAAGAAGGGCAGCAAGGCGGAATTACAATTTGTATAAGGCTTTGAATGTGAGAGCTGGGTTCTCACGAAATGAGGACGTATTTCCGAGTAGATGGTTTGAGCCTCTCCGTACAGCGGACAGGGGAACCTTGATGCTCTGCGACTATTTCGGGACACCACTGACCCGGGAGGACTGTGAAAGGCTGCTGGATGATTACTACGATGAGCGAGGATGGGACATTAAGACCGGCATTCCCGCGGAAAAGACTCTGAACGAACTTGATCTGGCAGACGTCGCCAAAGACCTCAGGAGAAAGAAGTTCATAAAATGAACTCATCAGGGATTCCATCTGATGTCAAAGCCACCCTGGTTTCATCCATTGAGAAAGTGGCCAAGGATCCCTCCGTTGCTTCGAAACTGGCGAACCTCGGTATGGTTCAGGACTTCGAGTCCCCAGATAAGCTTCTGGAACGAATGAGGGCAGAATATAAAATCGTTGAAGAAATAGCCAAAAAATCCGGGATGATCAAATAAGAGGACAAAGTAAACCCCGTTAGAAATTCCAGCGGGGCATTATTTCTAACGGGGTAAAGTTAGTGAGGATTTTAAGGAGGAAGGTCAATGGCAGGTCCAGTCGTTCTTTTTGCTGAGGAGGATACGCTCTTTCGACTGATGGAAACAGCTCTCAACCGGACGCTTTCACCGAAGGCGGAGAAGGCCCTTCACTATTTCTTCGGGGAGGATATCAGCAAACCGGTCGATTATTTAAAGAGTCTCCAATCAAGCCTTGGTTTGCCGGCCGACATTAAAGGCGTTGTATGCGAACAGGAAGAAAAGCTTGAAGAATTTTTAAAGGATGCCGACTTCTTAGTCGTGGAGCGACCTCCCATCACCCGTGAGATGCTCAAGAAATGCCGTGGCCGGCTCAAACTTGTTCAGAAATTCGGCTCCGACTATAAGGAGATCGATATTGTTGCTGCGAAAGAAATGGGGATCCCCGTGTCCAAACTTCTGCGGGTGAGCACGATTTCCGTTGCCGAGCATGTGATTCTTCTGATCCTCTCATTGGCGAGGAACATCGTTAAAGCCCATCAGGCGGCCGTGGCCCGGCGTGATGCCAAGGATGGGTCGAAGTCAGAAGGTCCACCCAAGGCATTATTTAATTGGGGTCGGGTTCCAAATATCCAAAGGATTTACGGAAAGACCCTGGGACTCATCGGTTTCGGAGAGAATGGACAGCAGGTGGCATGGCGTGCCCATGCCCTCGGAATGAGAATCAATTATTACCAGAGAAGTCGGGTGGAGAAGAGTATCGAGAAGAAAGTGGACGCCCAATACGTGCCTACTCTCTTCGAATTGATGGAGAGATCTGATTTTGTATCTGTTCATGTTCCCTATGGCCCACCCACAGAAAAAATGATAACCTACGAAGTCCTGTCTCACATGAAGCCAAGCGCTTACTTCATCAACACATCGAGGGGTGGGTTGGTGGACGAAAACGGCCTCTGCAGGATTCTCTCTGAAAGAAAGATTATGGCCGCGGCCCTCGATGTCTACCGTTGGGAACCCATTCCCATTGACAGCCCTCTGCTCGGGCTCGACAATATCGTCTGGTCAACACACAATGCAGGCGGAGCCCCGGAGTTCATGTTGGAGGAGACTCCCGACGTGCTGCAGAACATTGGACGGGTACTCAGAGGAGAAGAACCAGAAGGTTGGGTCAATAAACCATAA
>Ga0153915_10006427_pt1 | contig 11024 bp, 9 predicted proteins | sample Opewatmetagenome_2_FD_107003 | JGI IMG/M metagenome (GOLD analysis project Ga0153915, IMG submission 107003) | Freshwater wetland microbial communities from Ohio, USA - Open water 3 Core 3 Depth 3 metaG | ecosystem: Environmental > Aquatic > Freshwater > Wetlands | place: USA: Ohio, Lake Erie...
AAGGGCGAGAAGGTCGACCTCGAGATCGCCAAGGAGGCGTTGAAAAGTCTCCTCGACTCCATGAACGCGGTCATCTCTGTGGAAAAGATCCAGAAACTGGTCTGCCATCAGTTCAAGATCAAGCTGGCCCAGCTCAAGTCCAAGAACAACTCCCCCAAGGTGGCTTTCCCCAGGCAGGTCGCGATGTACCTTTGCAAAGAGCTGGCCAAGATGAGCCTGCCGGAGATCGGCAAGAAGTTCGGTGGAAAACACCACACCACCGTGCTGCACAGCGTGAGGAAAATCGAGAAGCTGCGGCGCAAGAATCCCGAATTCAACAAAGAAATCAACAACCTGATCGGCCTTATTCAGTAAAACTGTCAATGGCTTAGCGATGATTTGCACATTTCCAATTGCTTTTCTTCTTCTTCTTAAATACATTAACTTTCTAATAAGACAATAAAGAAAGAATAATAGTGTCTCGAAGAAAGGTGGAAAAATGAAATTCACCGTAACCAAAGAAGTCATCCTCGACGAACTCCAACTTCTTCAGGGCATTGTCGAGAAAAGGAACACGATGCCCATCCTGGCCAATATCCTGGTCACCGTCGGTGAGGACAGGGTGGAAATGACGGGGACGGACCTGGAAGTCGGGCTGAGGACCCATTTTCCGGTCAAGGCCGAGCAACCGGGTGCGGTCACGGTCTCAGGCAAGAAGATCTTCGAGATCGTCAAATCCCTGGCCGACGGGAGGATGATCACGTTCGAGGAGAGCGATGACCTGATGATGGAGATCAGTTCGGCGAAGAGCGAGTTCAAGGTCCTCTGTCTGCCCAAAGAAGATTACCCCATGGTGCCGGAGACCGGGTTCGAGAAAAAGATCCAGTTGCCCTTGGACAAATTCAAGGAGATGATCGACCGGGTCTATTTCGCCATCGCCCAAGAGCAGCGGTATTATCTGAACGGCGCGCTGCTCATCCTGAAGAAAGGCGGTTTGGAGCTGGTCAGCACGGACGGCCATCGGCTTTCCCATACGGCGACCTCTGTCGACGGTTTGGACCCCGCGCAGGAGATCCGGGTCATAGTGGCCAAAAAATCGCTGGGCGAGCTCCGCAAGATGACGGACGATGCGGTGGAGTTCGACCACGATGAGAACAACCTCTTTTTCCGGGTGGGGAACCGGATGCTCATCTCCCGGATCATCGAGAGTAAGTTCCCCAATTTTGAGGCGGTCATTCCCAAAGACAATCCGCATCATCTCCGGGTCGACAAGCAAGAGTTCAGCGACGCTATCCGCCGGGTTTCTCTGCTCTCGACCGAACGCTCCCGGGGCGTGAAGTTCTCGATCGGGAAGGGGAGCCTCAAACTTTTCTCCTCCAATCCCGAGATCGGCGAGGCCAGGGACGACCTTGACGTCGACTATAAGGGAGCCGACCTCGAGGTCGGCTTCAACTCCCAGTACTTGCTTGATTTCCTCCTGTCCATCAGCTCGGAGCGGGTCCGGCTGGAGCTCAAGGACGAGAACAGCGCCGCCATCCTGAGGCCGGACCTTGACGAGGATATCAAGTACACCTATGTCCTCATGCCGATGAAGATCTGAGGCCTGGGAAAGTCTGTCCCAAACATAGAACCCCATGGCCATCGAAATCCGCGAGGTCAAAACCCAACGGGAGAGGAAGGCCTTTATCTATCTTCCGGAAAAGCTCCATAAAAATCGCCCCAACTGGGTCCACCCGATTTATATGGACGAGAAAAAGTACTTCAACCCCAAAAAAAACAGGGCGTTCAGCTATTGCCCCACGATCATGCTTCTCGCCTTTCGGGACGGCCGGCTGGTGGGCCGGGCGATGGGCATCATCAACACACGCTTCAATGAGTTCCGGAAGGAAAAGCTGGCCAGGTTCGGCTACCTGGAGACGGTTGAGGATCAAGAGGTCGTCCACGCCCTGCTCAGCCGGGTGGAGGAGTGGGCACGCAGCCAGGGAATGACCCGGATCGTCGGACCGTACGGCTTTTCCGACCAGGACCCCGAGGGCTTCCTGATCGAAGGCTTTGAGCGCCGGGCCACCATCGCGACCTATCATAATTTCCCATGGATGCCGAGGATGGTCGAGAACGAAGGCTACACGAAAGACATCGATTACTTCGTCTATAAACTCGATGTCCCGCCGGAATTGCCGGAGTTCTACCGCAAGATCTTCGAGCGGGCCAAGAAGCACGGGAATTTTGAGGTGCTCGAATTCCGCAAGCGCCGGGAGATCAAGCCCTGGATCCGGCCGATCCTGACGCTCATGAACGAGTGTTATACGAACAGCAACATTTACGGGTTCGCCCCCCTCGAAGAGAAGGAAATGGACGACTTGGCCAAGCGGTATATGCCGGTCCTCGACCCGAGGTTCATCAAGGGCGTCACCAAGGGCGGTGAGCCGATGGCCTTTGCCATAGGCATCCCCGACATGACCGCCGGGATCCAGAAGGCCCGGGGCCGTCTCCTGCCCTTCGGGTTCATCCACGTCCTGCGGGCGCAAAAGAAGACCAAACAACTCGACCTGGTGCTGGGTGCGGTCAAAGAAAAATACCGGGGCATGGGGCTCGATGTCATGATGGGCTTCCGGATGCTGACGGCGGCCCGGGAGGCGGGGTTCGAGTACCTGGATTCACACCACGAGATGGAATCCAACGTCAAAGTGCGGGCCGAGATGGAAAAAATGGGCGCGAAGGTCTACAAGAAGTTCCGCGTCTACCAGAAAAACCTCTAATCCTCGCCAACAGCGAGGCGAGGGGCAGCGCACGAGAAACCCGTATGAGGAGTGAGGGGGCAGGCTTTCTCGACCGCAGGGAGAGAAGAGCGAACGACGAATCGAGCCCGTTTTCCTCGCTGGGGAAAACGGGCGTGGTTTCGAGGGCGCTGCCCCGAGCCCTTATTTGCAGTCGCCCCAATTCTTCCCCCAGCCGAGGTGGGCCTTGAGGGGGACGCTCAGGGGATAGACGTTTTCCATCTTATCCCGCACCAGCTCTCCGATGACATCCTTCTCTTTGGCGGGCACTTCAAAGACCAGCTCGTCGTGGACCTGAAGGATGATCTTGGTGCTCAAGCCGCGCTCCCGGACCTCCCTCCAGATGTCGATCATGGCCTTCTTCATCAGGTCGGCGGCCGACCCCTGGATAGGGGCGTTGAGGGCGATGCGGCGGCCGGCCTCCCGCGTCATGCGGTCCTTGTGCTTGAGCTCGGGGACCTGGCGGACCCGGCCGTAGAGGGTCTCGGTATAGCCCCGCTCCTCGGCCTTGCGGACGGTCTCCTCCAGGAACTCGGCGACCTTATTGTGCTGGGTGAAATAGCGGTCGATGAAATCTTGAGCTTCGTGCTGGGTGGTGCCCAGCTCCTTGGCCAGCGAGAACGCCGAGGTCCCGTAGACGATGCTGAAGTTGATGACCTTGGCCTTGCGCCGGAGCTCGTCCTTGAGGTCGGGCAGCGCTTCGCCGAAGACCCGGCACGCCGTCTCCTCGTGGATATCGCGGTCGGCGGCAAAGGTCTCGATGAGGGCCCGGTCCTGGGAGAGATGGGCCAGCACCCGGAGCTCGATCTGGGAGTAGTCGGCCGCCAGCAGCAGATGCCCCGGCTCCGGGACGAAGGCTCGCCGGAAGCGCAGCCCCATATCGCCGCGCATCGGGATATTCTGCAGGTTGGGGTCGGAGCTCGACAGCCGGCCGGTCGAGGTGACCGTCTGGTTATAGGAGGTGTGCAGGCGGCCGGTCTCAGGGTTGATGAGGAGCGGGAGGGCGTCGGCGTAAGTCGACTTCAGCTTGGCCAGCTGACGGTATTCGAGGGCATGCTGGGCCAGCGGATGGAGGGGCGCCAGCTCCTGCAGGATGTCCAGGGACGTAGAATAATGCTTGGTGATCCGGGTCCGGCGCGACGGCCGGAGCTGGATCTTGTGAAAGAGGACGTCGGCCAGCTGCTGCGGTGAGTTGAGGTTGAACTCGCAGTTGCTCAGCGCGAAGATCTTTTTCTCGAGCTTCCGGAGTTCCGCGCCGAGCTCGGCCGAGAGAGCCGCGAGCGCCTTTTCATCGACCTTGACGCCCCAAATCTCCATCTCGGCCAGCAGCTCGATGAGCGGCTGCTCGAGCTCGCGGTAGAGGCGGTCCAACTTCTGCTCTTTCACTTTTGGCCAGAGCTTTTCGCTCAGGGCGAGGGCCATATCCGCGTCCTGGCAGGCGTAGGGCATGACTTTCTCCAGGGGGACGGCGTTCAAGGGGAGCTCGTTCTTTCCCTTGCCCGCGACTTCCTCGTAGGGGATGGCCTGGGTCTGGAGATAGGCCAGCGCCAGCTTCTCCAGGTTATGTTTGCCCCAGTTGGGCTCGAGGAGGTAAGAGAGGAGCATAGTGTCCTGGTCGATGCCCCGGAGACGCAGCCCCTCTCTCTTGAGCACGATGTAGTCATACTTGATGTTTTGCCCGATCTTCCGGATCCCCGGGTCGGCCAGGATATCTTGGAGGACGCTGTAGGCCGCCTTCTTGGCAATCTGGGCGGGCGCTCCGGCATAGTCGTGCCCGAGCGGAAGGTAAAGGGCCTCTCCTGTCTTCAGAGCGAAGGACATCCCGACGAGATGGGAGCGGGTGGGCCAGATGTGGTCTGTCTCCGTATCCAGGGAGACGAATCCGGCCTTCCGGATCCGGGCGGCGAGCTCGCGGAGCACCGTCTCGTTCACGATGGCCCGATAGTCCTTGCCGGCGGCCTGGTCCAGCCCGCTGATTATTTCGGAGAGGAGCGAGGTGAACTCCAGCTCCCGGAAGAGGTCCGCCAGCTCCTTGGCGTTCGGGGGGGACAGACAGAAGTCTTCAAGGTCAAAGGAGACGTCCAGGTTTTTCTCGATCGTCACCAGCTGCCGGCTGACCTCGAGCTGCTCCCGGTTCTGGGCGATCTTCTCGCGCATCCGGGGGTTCTTGACTTCGTCCAGGCGTCGGAGCAGGTTCTCCAACGATCCAAACTGCCTGATCAGTTCTTTCGCGGTCTTCTCTCCGATCCCCGGCACGCCGGGGACGTTGTCAGTCGGGTCTCCCCAGAGGGAAAGCACGTCGACGACTTGAGAGGGCTCGACCCCGAAGACCTCTTTGACCTGGGATTCGCCGAGGTACACCTCTTTGGCGGGGTTGAAGATCGTGGTGCTTTTGTCGACGACCTGGAGAAGGTCCTTGTCCGTGCTTACGATCACGGCCGGGACCTTCATCTCCTCGGCTTTCCGGGCCAGGCTGCCCAGGACATCGTCAGCCTCGTAGTTCTCGAACTCGAAGAGGGGGATGTTCATCGCCTTGATGACCTTCTTCAGGACGGGGACCTGGGGAATGAGGTCATCGGGCATGGGCTTGCGGTGGGCTTTGTAGGCCTTGAACATCTGGTGGCGGATGGTCGGCTTCCCAGTGTCGAAGACGATCCCCAGATAGTCCGGTTTCTGCTCCCCGACGATCTTGCGTAAAGTGCTGATAAAGCCGTAGATGGCGTTAGTCGGGAACCCCCGCGAGTTGGAGAGTCTCCGGATGGCGTAGTACGAGCGGTAGAGGAGCGAGTTGCCGTCGATGAGGAAGAGCCTTTTGTCTGAGGCCATCAGCCCTTGTCGGGTTTGGGATTTCTCTCTTGCGGGCTCAGATGCTGGTCGAGCTTCCCCTCCGCGATCTCCCTGAGGACGGCCGCGTGCTGTTCCTCCATGATCTGCTGGACTCTGGCCTGGAGCTGGGGGTTACCCAGGGAAGAGGTATAGTCGGTTTTCCTCGAGGCGACGACCCGTCCCGACTTGTAGATGAGCGACTCGACGCAGCGGGCTCCCGGCCCCATGTCCTGGGTCTGGACATGGAAGACGGCGGCCAGCCGCTTGACCTCGCTGTTGAATCCGGGCATTTGCCTCCTATTATACTGATCAGGTGGAGGATATCAAGCCGCCCCCCCGCCCTGGTACCTTTCATTATCCAGGGCGAGGGAGAGTGGCGGAGAAACCCGTATGAGGAGTGAGGGGGCAGGGTTTCTCGACCGAAGGGAGAGAAGAGCGAACGACGAATCGAGCCCGTTTTCCTCGCTGGGGAAAACGGGCGTGGTTTTGAGGCCACTATCCCGAGCCCTTTGCGTTGACTTTGAGGGGAGGGATGGTATAATAGAGTGAATTTTTGAGAGAAAACCCATGCGCGTTGATGTCGATAAAATCCCTAAAGAGGGGCTCGCCGTCTCCCGCGACTTCGAGTTCCTCAACGTCGACCTGGTCGAGGAGGACACCGTCTTCCTGTCGCCGGCTCATGCTGAAATGACGGTCCGCAGGGTCGGCGACGAGGTCTGGATCAAAGGGAGGCTGACCGCGCGGCTGAGCTTCGTCTGCAGCCGCTGCCTCAGCCCTTACGAGTTCCCCGTCGACTCCACTTTCGACCTCGTCTACCTCCCCGAAGAGCTCGACCTCATGAAGGAGGAGCTCGAGGAGGACGACCTGGGCCAGGTCTTCTACCACGATAATCAGATCGACCTCCGGGAGGTCATCCTGGAACAGCTCAACCTGACTTTCCCCCTGAAGCCGCTCTGCTCCGAGAGCTGCGAGGGGATCTGCGCCGTCTGCGGCAAGGTCCGCCGCAACGGGGACTGCCGCTGCCAGGTCAAGGAGGAAGACCCCCGGCTGCTTAAGCTAAAAAATTTCGCAAGAGACAAGAGTTAAATGCCCAACCCAAAACGCCGTCACTCGCCTTCGCGCAAGGGAAAACGCAGGGCCCATGATGCCCTGGCCCTTCCGGCCTTTTCCGTCTGTCCGAACTGCGGTACCCCCAAATTGCCCCATCGGGCCTGCCCCGAATGCGGCTTTTATCGCGGGCGCCAGGTAATCGAAGAAGCGGAAACGGAATAAAAGAGGAACCCGTGCTGACCGCCCCGGGCGTGAGGGTGAATCCTTATCCCCCGCGGGGACGCTCCCGGCACGGCAAGGAGAGCCATGGAGATTAAGGCGAACCCCATGTTCCCGGGCGGAACCGCCCTGGTCACCGGCGCTTCCCAGGGCATCGGGGAGACGATCGCCCTGGGCCTGGCCAAAGAGGGCCTCACGGTTTTCCTGGTCGATGTCCAGCGCGAGAAGCTCGAGGCCGTGGCCGCGAGGATTGCCGGAGACGGCGGTCGGGCCATTGTCCAAGTGGCGGATGTCTCACGCTTCGACCAGGCCGCCGAGATCGTCGCCGGCATCGTCAAAGAGCACCAGCGCCTGGACTACCTGGTCAACAACGCCGGCATCACCCGGGACAACCTGCTCATGCGGATGCGCGAGGAGGAATGGGACGCCGTCCTGGCCGTGAACCTGAAAGGCGTTTTCAATTTTTGCCGGGCGGCCGTCCGGCCGATGGTCAGCCAGAGCTTCGGCCGGATCGTCAATATCTCTTCGGTCGTGGGGGTCATGGGGAACGTCGGGCAGGCCAACTACTCCGCCTCCAAGGCGGGAGTTATCGGACTGACCAAGTCCCTGGCCAGGGAGGTAGCCGGCCGGAATATCACGGTCAACTGCGTGGCGCCGGGCTACATCAAGACCGCCATGACCGAAGCCCTGTCCGAGGCCGTCAAGAAAGCCTTCCTGGACATGATCCCGATGAAACGCATGGGTACGGCGGAGGACGTCGCTCAAGCGGTCAAGTTCCTGCTGTCCGAACAGGCCGCTTATATCACAGGTCAAGTCATCCACGTCAACGGTGGAATGTACACCTAACGGCAAGAGATTAATTGAGGAGGTCAGAATGGAAAAAGAAGAGCTTTTGAAGAAAGTCCGGGCCATTGTCGCCGACAAGCTGAGCATCGGCGAGGACCAGGTAACGGAGACCGCGTCCTTTATCGAAGACTTGGGTGCCGATTCGCTGGATACAGTGGAGCTCGTCATGGCCCTCGAGGATGAATTCGGCCTGGACATCCCCGATGAGGAAGCGGAAAAGCTGACCACGGTCGGAAAGGCCCTCGACTACATCAAAACACGTCTCTCCAAATAAAGCGCCCGCTTTATGAGCCCAACTGGCTTGGCGCCGGGGTCCTCTTCCGCCCGGCGGGTCGTGATCACGGGGATCGGACTGGTCTCCCCACTGGGGATCGGAACCCGCACGAACTGGGAAGCCCTGCTCCGGGGACAGAGCGGCATCGGGCCCATCACCCGGTTCGACGCTTCCCGGTACTCCACCCGGATCGCCGGCGAGGTGAAGGATTTCGACCCACTTGCCTTCATCGACAAGAAGGATGCCCGGAAGATGGACCGCTTCATCCAGCTGGCCATGGCCGCGGCGGGCCTGGCCGTCGAGGACGCGGCCATCGACCCGGCTTTGCTCGAAGGAGAGCGCACGGGCGTCCACATCGGCTCCGGGATCGGCGGGCTTCAGACGATCGAGGATAGCCATAAGAGCCTGATGGAGAAGGGGCCCGACCGGGTTTCCCCGTTCTTCCTGGTCTCGATCATCATCAACGAAGCGTCCGGGTACGTGTCCATCAAGTACCGGAGCCGTGGGCCGAACCTGGCCACGGCGACGGCCTGCGCGACGAGCACCCACTCTATCGGCGATTCCTTCCGGCTGATCGCCCACGGCGATGCCGACCGCATGCTGGCCGGCGGCGCCGAAGCGCCCATCACCTCGCTGGGGGTGGCCGGGTTCTGCGCCCTGCGGGCCCTGTCGACCCGGAACGATGAACCGCAGAAAGCGTCCCGTCCTTTCGATGCCGAGCGCGACGGGTTCGTGATGAGCGAGGGGGCGGGTATCGTGCTCCTCGAGGAGCTCGGGGCGGCCCGCCGCCGGGGAGCCCGGATCTATGCCGAGATTGTCGGTTTCGGCCTGAACGCCGACGCCTTCCATGTCACCGCGCCGGACCAGGACGGCCGGGGCGCCAGGGGGGTTATGAGGCGCGCCCTAGCGGACGCCGGCCTCGACCCGGCCGAGGTCGACTATATCAACGCCCACGGCACGAGCACCCTCTATAATGACAAGATCGAGACGATGGCCATCAAGCAGGTCTTTGGCGAGCACGCCCGCCGCCTGGCGGTGAGCTCGAGCAAATCGATGACGGGTCACCTTTTGGGCGCAGCGGGAGCCATCGAGGCCGGCGTCACTGCGCTCAGCCTGGCGCATCAGGTCCTGACCCCGACCATCAACTACGAGCGCCCCGACCCGGAGTGCGACCTGGACTATGTCCCGAACGCCGCCCGGCCGGCCGAGATCGAGTATGCCCTGAGCAATTCTTTCGGGTTCGGCGGGACGAACGGCTGCCTCATCCTGAAGCGCTATGCGGACTAGACCGGTTCTCCCGATACATTTCCAGAGGAGGGGATAATGGACATCCTCGTTTTCGTCAAACGGGTTCCTGACACGGAATCGAAGATCCGGATCCGGCCGGAGACGAACTCGATAGTCGAGGAGGGGTTGAGTTTCGTCCTCAGTCCTTATGACGAATACGCCGTGGAGGAAGCCCTGCGGATCAAAACGGCCAAAGGGGGGAAGGTTGTCGCTGTGACCGTGGGCCGGGAGGAATCGCTGGTCATCCTGAGGAAGTGCCTGGCCATGGGGACGGACGAAGCCGTCCTCATCAAGGACCCCCTTCCCGAGACCTATGACGGGCTGCGCACGGCCCGGGTCATCGCCCGCTTCGTCCAGGCCAAGTATCCCGAGGCCAAACTGCTCCTTTTCGGCAAGCAATCCGTCGGGGCGGACAACTCCCAGGTGCCGTCGATGGTGGCTGAGCTCCTGGGGATCGGCCAGGCCAACGTCGTGGTGAAGCTGGACATCGAGGGCGAGACGGCCACGGCGCTCCGCGAGATCGAAGGGGCCCAGGAAAAGGTGTCCCTGACGCTTCCGGCCGTGATCAGCGCGCAGAAGGGACTCAACGAGCCGCGGTACGAGACGCTCAAGGGCATCATGATGGCCAAGAAAAAGGAGATCCCGATCGTCCCGATCGAAGGGCTCGGTTTAAAGGCCGAGGAACTGGCGCCCTGCCTGGCGGTTGTCAAGATGGATCAGCCGCCGCCCCGGCAGGCCGGACGAGTGGTGACGGGAGAGGCGGTCGAGACGGCCCGCCAGCTCGTCGAGTTCCTCCACAACGAAGCCAAGGTCATCTAAGGAAGACGACCATGATCCTGACTTACGTCGAAACCAGAGAGAAGAAGGTTAAGAAGGCCTCTCTCGAGGTGCTGTCCGAGGCCAAGCGAACGGCCGCCGCGCTGGGGACGGAGGCGGCCGCCGTCATAGTGGGAACGGGGCTGGAAGGGCCGGCCGCGGAGCTCCATTCCAGAGGAGCTTCCCGGGTCTATTGTCTGGAAAATGCGGCCTTGGACAGCTATTCGACCCAGGATTACGCGGCCGTACTGGCCGACCTGACGAAAAAGCTCAACGCGCGGGCGGTTTTCTTCTCCGCCACCGCGATGGGCAAGGACCTGGCGCCACGGCTGGCGGCCAGGCTGGGCGTGGGGCTGGCTTCGGATTGCACCCGTGTATCGGCCAAGGACGGGGCCCTTGAGTTCACCCGGCCGATCTTCGCCGGCAATGCCCTCCTGACTTTCCGGCTGACCTGCTCACCCCTGGTAGCGTCCCTGAGACCCAACGTCTTTCCAGTTGCCATCGCGGCGGAGGGCGCCGGGGAAACGATCCGCGAAACCGTTGAGCTTCCCGCGGCGCGCACCAGGGCCCAGGTCTCCGAAATCATCCAGGAAGGCGGGGCGGAGGTCGACGTCGCCGAGGCCGACGTCGTCGTTTCCGGGGGCCGGGGAATGAAAGGGGCGGAGAATTTCGCGCTCCTGCGGGAGATCGCGGAGCTTATCCCGCGCTCGGCCATCGGGGCCTCCCGGTCGGCCGTGGACAGCGGCTGGATCGGCCATCAACATCAGGTCGGTCAGACCGGCAAAACCGTCTGTCCCAACCTTTACCTGGCCTTTGGCATCTCGGGCGCCATCCAGCATCTCGCCGGGATGTCGTGCTCCAAGGTGATCGTGGCCGTGAACAAGGACCCGGATGCGCCGATCTTCAAGGCGGCGGACTTCGGCATCGTCGGGGATCTCTTCCAGGTCCTC
>Ga0153915_10006428_pt1 | contig 11024 bp, 6 predicted proteins | sample Opewatmetagenome_2_FD_107003 | JGI IMG/M metagenome (GOLD analysis project Ga0153915, IMG submission 107003) | Freshwater wetland microbial communities from Ohio, USA - Open water 3 Core 3 Depth 3 metaG | ecosystem: Environmental > Aquatic > Freshwater > Wetlands | place: USA: Ohio, Lake Erie...
GACAGCAAATACCGTAATCTACATTGAAACAGATCCTCTTAAAATGAGGGGATTGCCAAACGGACTGGACGGAGCTATGCTTAACACCTTAATGGGTGGGCCTACGATTCCCCGTGAACATTTTTCTGCTGTCAATGTGTTGATGATGCAGGATGATGAACCTTACCAGATCATGAATGCAGCCGAATCACAATTCCTGATGGCAGAAGCTCTTGAGAGGAGCATCGGTACAGGAATTACAGGTACTGCCGAAGATCACTACAAAGCAGGAGTTAAAATGGCAATGCAGATGTATACTGTTTATGATGCTTCCTTTGTTGTTTCCGATGCGAGAGTGGATCAGTACCTGACACTGTATCCATACGGAGTTACAAAACCCAAGCTGGAAATGATTGGTGAGCAGATGTGGGCATGCAAATGGATGAACTGGTGGGATGCATGGTCAGACTACAGAAGAACGGGTTTCCCGACGCTGATACCTACCAATTATCCTGGTAACGCAACTAATGGGCAGATCCCGACAAAACTGATGATTCCTGCTTACGAAGCTACAGGTAATCCGAACTATGCTTCTGGTGCAACACAGCCTGACAGGCTTGTGGGTAAAGTCTGGTGGGATGGCGGACCAGAATGATAAATTAAGAACTAAAAGTTAAATAATTTTAAAAGGGGCTGTAATTAGCCCCTTTTTTATTGTACTCTTAAATCACCTGCCTTGCTTCGTCGTAGCTACTACATTACGGCGCAGAAGTGAACTTATATTTTGGTTTTAAAACCCCCTTTTGGCCTGCCCTGACCGAATCAAAGATCTCCGACGAAACACCGTTTGTCGGAGCAGGCCTGACCGTAGCGTCAGGAGCGTCAGTGGGGCAGTTTAAGCAATTGGTTGGTGGCAAGTACCAGGAACATAAAGTTGGTTTCCCCGCCACCCATCACATATTCGGTTTGCTGCCACAGGAAGCTCCAGTTATCTTTTAACTCGGGAAGGTCCGGTCTGATGATTGCAGTACCCGAAGCAACACCTCCTGGAATATAGGAGAGGTCTGCCCTGTTAACTCCATATGCAGCCGTTAGTGATTTATTACCTACACCCGAGGCAAAAGAAGCTGTATTCATACCGGGATGGCATCCCAGAACGAATTGCAGCGCATTGTATATCCTGTCTGGTTTGAATACTCCCGGGAACCCCGTTATCAGAAAATATTGCTGAACGCCCAGATTCTGTATAATCCACCCGGCTCCCCAGATATCCGGCTTGTATGGAATACCAAAAGGAGTCTCGCCATTTTCTTTTTCCACGAGAACTGAGAAATCCTTTACAGCCTTATCCATTTCCCTTCGGAATGAGGGATCAGTTATATCCTTATAAACCATACCAACTGCCCACGCAGTTCCTTGCATATGAGCAAGAATAAAATCCTTCTGTCCTGTAATTGCATCCAGGTAATTTTTGTTTTTGGTAGTTAAATAAAGCTCAGCGGCTGCATGTATCCGTTCATTTACCATATCCTTCTGACTGGCTGTCACATAAAGGTTTTCAGCTGCCTTTAAGCATTCATCGGCCATTTCGGGACGCCATTTCTTTAAAACACGGGCTGCTGATGCAAGCGAAGCGACTCCAGTCAGTTCGTGCCTGGCATTATCTTCAGTAAAGACCCAGTTATCATCCATTACTGCTGACTGGTAAGCGGTTTTTGCATTCTCCGGTAAATCGCGGCTATAGATCAGGTTATCAGTCTGTGCACTGCCATCACCCTGAAGACTGTATTGCTTGCGGGTTGGATTTATCATACCCCTGTAAAGTCTTCCCATTCCCTTATAGCCTCCAAGTATAGTGAGCACGCCATGCTCGACCTGCTGAAGGGCATCTGGTATACCATCAGGTTTATGAATTGTAACAATCCTTTTCTCCTGGTCTACTGTTGTGGCATCAAAATCAATGTTGAAAAGCTCGTACATTCGGGCCAGACGCCAGGTTGTAACCGCTTGTGATTCAATGCGAAGATCATAATCACCGGCATCGTGCCAGCCTCCGCGGTCGAGGTAGGGGACATGCTGCGGATGTTTAAATTCCGTAAAGGTCTCAGGTCCCTGTTTGTAGCCATCGAAATGAACAAGATTAGTCGGTGCCATGAGCGCATCATCAAGATGACACCAGTCATGCCATACTCTTGAACCCTGTTCAATACGCATATGGCACATCTGAACAGGCAGGAAATATTCAAGGGTGGGCTGCCAGACATACCTTTCGAAAATATCCTTGCTGATCTGAAAAAGATTGGATGAAACATCCCTGTATTTTATCATATAAATCCCCGGATCCCTGAGATTGCTGAAATCACACACTGCGTAACTATACCTGAGATACTTTCCCCACAACACAGGAGTTGAGGTAAACACCTTTGATTGCGTTCCGTCCGGATTTATCTTCATTATTTCCATTATCCCCGGGCTGGACGTATGTTTGTCCAGTTCGATTACCGCCTTTTTCGGTTCATCGGGAAGATATCCTACCTGGCTGACCTGGATGACCGGCTTATATTCATAATTATTTAAAGGCAATGCTTCTATTTCCCATTCGATGACATTTTTAGTCTGATCCGCCGGGATCGATGTTCTTACAACGAACCAGCCGGATTTTGAATCTTTACGTCCGTCGATAAGCTGAATGCTTCCTTTCAAGGCTCTGATAATTAAACGTTGGCTTTCGGTCTCCGGCGCAACTGAAAGAACCTTTCCCTCAGCATATGGTAAAAGGTCGGTACCGGTCATCGGACCGTAGGAATCAGTGGGGAAAAACCCGCTTTGATTATCCATATTCCAGCTCTTGCCAAAAAGTACAGGGGGAAAGAGTTCAATCTGGAACCAGGCTTTTCCTATCCATTCGGGCGGTAAAGACCTGGCCAGATCGGCTGTTACTTTTATCTTTTGTCCATCAGCCTTAACTTGTACGGAATATTGAAATGAAATGTCCGGATAATTTAATTGTGCCTGGATAATACCGGCGTTCCGGTCTACCTTTTTTGGCCCTTTTTCAGAATAGGTACCAAGTCGTATATCACCATTTGCCGCCACGCGCATACCATTTTGCACAATGGTGATTCCACTCTGATGGCCGCTTGGATAATAATCGTCAAATACCATAACATCGAGGCCAGGCATTTCAAAATAGCCCTGATCGTTGATCGACAGCTTCTCTTGTCCACGGGATATCGTGAATACTCCCTGGCATATAAGAAGTGCAAGGCAAATGAATACGGAAACCAGTGTCTTTTTCATGATAGAATAATTAAGTTCGAGATAACATTACCTGATAAAGTTAAAAATAAATAATCCATCTTATTTTAAGATAATCTGTGCAGATGACAGAATTTTTCCAGATCAGTATTTACAGGCGCTATTCCAGATTGCTTATGAGAATTAATTCATATTTTTACTTATTACTACAGGTTTGGAAAGAGATTCCGGAAACATGTAAATAAAGTATGAATAAGAAATTTGTATTTCCGCAAATTCTGGTTTATATACTTGCGGCATTATTAGCAGCGGGCTGCAATAAGCATAATGAATCGCTTAAGAATATTTCGCGTGAGCCGGTTATTGAGCCGGATTATTCGGGTGTAACTATTCCATATAATATTGCTCCTCTAAATTTTAAAATTAACGAAAGCGGAAGGTTCTTCAGAATGATTGCTGCATCAGGAAATGGTTATAAAATATCTGTAAAATCTAAAAACGGAGTTATCCGGTTCCCTCAAAAATCATGGAAGAAACTGCTGTCAGACAACAAGGGAGGTAAAATCAGTATTGATATTTTTTCTGAGGATAAAGAAGGAGTCCGGACGAAGTTCAATCCCATTAACCTGTTTGTTGTTAATGATCCCATCGACCCGTATTTATGTTACAGGCTGCTTTATCCAGGCTACGAAGCTTATTTGGAGATAAAAATTATACAAAGAAGTACAGAAAGCTTTTGGGAGAGATCCCTGGTTGAGAATCAGTTGCTTAAGAATAATTGTATCAATTGTCATTCGTTTTGTAAGAATGATCCAAATAGATTTCTTATTCACGTCAGGGGTTCATTGGGTGGTACCTATTTCGCTGAAGGTAATAAAATTATCAGAAGAGATTTAAAAGCTTCTGAAATGAAATATGGAGCCGTATATCCTGCCTGGCATCCAAATGGGAAACTTGTTGCTTTTTCCTCAAATAGCATTGTCCAGAGCTTCCATGCCTCCCAGGAATATAATATTGAGGTTACTGATCTGGCTTCATCGCTTGTCTTATACGATATTGAAAAGAATGAAATGTCTCCTATCGAAGAAAATGATTCTGTTAAATACATGGAAACATTTCCAGAATGGTCACCGGATGGAAGATACCTTTATTATTGCAGGGCCATACAGACAAATGACAGTTCGGATTTCGCAAGAATAAAATATGATCTTGTCAGAAAAGCCTTTGATCAGGCATCATTTACTTTCGGGAAAGCGGAAGTTGTTTTCAATGCACTTTCAATTGATAAAAGTGTTTCTTTCCCAAGGATTTCACCAGATGGTCAAAACCTGGTATTTACCCTTCATAATAATGGCAATTTTTCCATATGGCATAAAGAAGCTGACCTGTATCTTCTCAATGTTCAAACCGGCAAAACCGATCGAATGAATATTAACAGCAGTGAGACAGAAAGTTACCATAGCTGGTCATCAAATGGAAAATGGCTTGTCTTCAGCAGTAAAAGGGATGATGGTTTAACAGCCAGACCTTATTTTGCATATTTTGGCTCGGCTGATCAGGTCGGAAAACCGTTTGTTTTGCCCCAGAAAGATCCCACACTATACAAAAGACTGGTTAAAACCTTTAATAAACCGGAATTTGTCAAGGGCAGAATCAATGCAGGACCACGTGATTTCGAAATTGCTGCGAAAAAAACAGCCGAAAAAACAAAATGGTCTGGAAATAAAAATTAGAACTGATTTTATGCCCGGGCCAATGAAATATGATAAATACTACTTGCTTGCCTCAATTTTTATTATTTCAGGTCTTTATTTTTATCTGTTTGGAAATTATGTTTTCTTTTATCAGGAAAACCTGACTTTATTTGTTTTTTCCTGCGATTATCTTAAACAATTTACCTCAAAACCAGGTGGATTCCTGGAATATATCGGCCATTTCATAAGTCAGGGCTATTTTAGCAACCTTTATGGTTCCATAATCCAGTCTGCAATTTTTACCTCAACTACAATTATTTTTCTGAAAATAAATAAAAAGCTGTCAGCAGACAAATCAATCTCATTGATATTAGCTGCAATTGTATCCTGCATTCTCGTATTAATGCAGGCAAATTTTAATTACTTGACGCATAACAACCTCGGGTTTATTATAACAGGTTTGTATTTTTTGTTTTCAATTTCCTCTGATAAAAAGATCTCCCGTATTTTAATTCTTGCTTTTTTCCCTTTATTTTTCTATTTAGCTGGTGCCTACGCCTGGATTTTCCTTGGTATGTTTATGTTATATAACCTTTTAAAGAAGGAACTTCTTTACCCAATATGCCTCCTGATAATTGCCGGTGTATCTCTTCTCCTTTTTAAAGTGGTTCTCTTCCTTCAGCCATGGTCTGAACTATTATATTATCCACTGCCTTTAAAAGATTATTTTAATAAACCGGTAATAGTATGGTTGTTATTTCTATTTTTTATTTTGTATCCTTTACTTTTAAGACTCATAAGCATAATAAAAATAGGAAAGTATAATATCAGGGCTGCTTCAAATTATTCTGTTCTGTTTATACTGGGGTTGACAATCTTTTTTTTAACAAAAATTTACAGTCAGGATACCTCATACGTATTTAAGCTCGAAAAGATGTTTTTTACCAGGGACTGGAACGGGGTTATTAAACTCCAGGAAACCTATCAGTCCAGGAATCTTGTCGCGCAATACTATTATAATACTGCTCTTTCAGAAAATGGGATATTATGCGACCGGATGTTTTTTGCACCTCAGGACTATGGTACAAATTCAATTATGATCCCATGGAATTCACAGATAAGTATCAACAGAATGTTCAGGGCGGTTTATTTTTATTATTCCATCGGCCTGATAAATGAAGCACACCGCTGGGCATTTGAATCAATGGTAATACAGGGTTATCGTCCTGAAAACATAAAATTGCTCATAAAAACAGAGCTGATTAACGGACATATTAAGATGGCTGAAAAGTATATAAATGTTTTAAAGAAGACCCTCCATTACAGAAATTGGGTAAAGAAATATGAGGCAATGATAATGAACCCGGAATTGATTAAATCCGATCCGGAATTAAGCGAAAAGGTAAACCTGAAACCAATGGATGATTTCCTTATAAGGATCAGAAATCCGGAAAAAAATATTATCAATTTATTACTGTCAAATCCCGGGAATAAGAGAGCATTTGAATATAAGCTGGCCTGCTTCATGCTCGAAAGAAACATTGAGGGGATTGTAAATGATATTAACAGGTTTGCAACAATGGGTTATTCAAGGATACCAAGACATATTGAAGAGGCAGCAATAATATTCAGGGTAAAGACCGGACTGCTCCTTGACCTGAATGGCTTGAAAATAAGCGACGAAACCGAATCCCGTTTCTCAAAGTATGAATCTTCAATGAGGTATTTCAACAAAACCAAATCAATTGAAAATTCGGGAATTCAAAAAGAATTAAGAAACACTTTCTGGTACTATCTGGATGTTAAGTAACTTCCTTACTCGTGCTGGCCTCATGCTCTGGCAGCTCGGAGGTGACACTTATTTAGACGGACTGGTAGAGGCCATTTATGCTGAGAAGTTAAGGCTCAAATAGACTAATGAGTATTGACAAGGTTCCCAATTTATCACCCTGTAATCTGATTATCACTTGACTTTAGTATCTGGAAAGTGTAATTTTACTTATGCGTTCCAAGGTTAGCCCGTCTTTGATCCCCTGAGAATGTAACAAAAGTATCAGAAAATGGAACAAATGGAGTAGATTTTGATAATCGTCGTGCGGAACTTTGTTTTTGAAAGCATTAAACTTCCGACAGATGAAAAATCGACTTGTGTCTCTGGTAATTGGCTTGATACCAATTGTAATCCCTTCCTCAGGATGTGCAAGCACAACCCTTCTGACAACTGCTCCAACAGGAGCAACAGTTTACGTAAAAGATGTTGCACAAGGTACTACACCTTACCGTTACTCCGATACTAAAGTGGCCCTTTCATCAACACCAATTACATTCAAAAAAACCGGGTATAAAGATTTAAATATCGTTCTTAAAAGGAATGAACGCCCGGCAATCGGAGCCATTATTGGAGGAATTATAGCTTACGTCCCTCTTCTGTGGTTTGCTGAGTACAAAGAGAGTCATTTCTATGAGCTTGAAAAAATTGACGCACTTCTCCCTGACACTGGAATGGTTCCCCGACCTGATTCGATATCTGCCTTTCATTCTGACTCAGTAATAATTGGGAGAAATACTGATCAACTAATGAAAGATACAATTTCTGCAGCTAATTCCACAGGATTATCAGATACTATATCTGTACAGGCCGTTCCGGGAATTGATTTAACAAAGAGAACAAATTCGCAGTTTGGAGCCGGATCAGGTTTTTGTCTGAAGGGGATGTTTATTAGTCTTAATTATACATTCATAGGCACAAAGAACTGGGGAGTTAGTCTTGATTATATTTTAAATCCTTTCAAAGCTAAAAATATCCCTATCGATTATGATCGTCCTTTTACTCCAAAGGATTTTGTAAACATAGTATCAGTTGACCTTCTCAGAGCGTTCACTGCCCCAAAAAGAAACTACAGGTTTCGTATTGAAGCCGGACCATCATGGGTTAACTTCAGTAAGGCAAAAATAGAGCTGAATCCTAATTATGATCCAAATTATGACAACGACCAATCATGGTTCTGGAACATGTGGAATGGCAAAGTCGGCTATCAATATTCCAAATCGCATAGTGGAAAAAGTACTATAGGCGCTTCAGTCACGGCCAGAATGGAGTTCCTTTATGCTGCTTCGGGCAGCATCGAGCTTGTCCTGTTTACAAACATAAATGGTCTTCATTCAATTACCGGTTGTGGTTTATGTATGAATTTTGGTGATGTAAGGGATTAAGTAATAATTTGACAAACCAGGAGGGCAGTTTGATTAACATGCTCCACAAAATAATCCTGTTATGAAAACAAAAAGATCAAATTTGAAAAATGAGGACAATGATAGAATAAAGCAGGAGCCCCTGGATCACTTTGAGGGTACTAAACGGAAAAGATCAAAATGGACTAAATGGCTTCTGAATATTATTGATAACATTGTTACAACCTTCTCATAGTACACAAAGCATTTCAGGTCAACTTTCGGTTAAAGTGCCAATTTGAAGGGAGGTAACCAGCAGCTTCGGCTAATAAGTTGATAAAAGTGCTTCTGACTATTATTACTTTATTACTTTTATAAGCAAACTGTACTCGTCGATGGTATAAAAGACGAAATGAGTAAAATATTGAATACAAAAACGGATACTAAATGAATTACAATAAAAGAGCAACAGCCTGGATATTTACTATACTGAGAATTTTAATCGGATGGCATTTCCTTTACGAAGGAATAGTCAAATTATTTAATCCGAACTGGTCATCAGCTTCATATCTCATGGAGTCCAAGTGGCTGTTTTCGGGTTTCTTTCACTGGCTTATCAGCAACGGTTCTGCATTACAGGCAGTTGATTTTCTGAACACATGGGGGTTGTTAATCATTGGCTTATGCTTATTTATCGGTGTCTTTACCAGGATTGCAACTATTTCAGGTGCCCTGCTTCTTCTGATGTACTACATAGCCAGTCCTCCGTTTGTATATTCATCCATACCTTCCACGAGCCATTTTTACTTAATTAACTATAATCTCATTGAAGCACTTTTGCTACTTGGATTGGCAATATTTCCAAAAGGATACCTATGGGGTGTGCAGAGATTTATTCTGTTTTCCCAGTCAAAACGAAAAGAAAAGAAATTCCCTGCTGTAGAAAATCACGAAAAGCTGGAAAACTTTGACACATCACGTCGTGAACTAATAAAAAACCTTGCTGTAATTCCTGTTTTCGGTGCAGTTTTCTTTGGTATGGCAAAAAAAAGAGGCTGGATCAGTTTTGAGGAGACAAATCTTACTGCTAAAGTTGATGGAGTATCCAGTGCATCAATGATGGTTGCTAAAAACATTGACATCAAAGAATTGAAAGGGAAAGTCCCCACTGGTAAAATTAAAGATGTGGAAATAAGCCGTATGATAGTTGGTGGTAATCTTATTAGCGGATTTGCCCACGCACGAGATCTTATTTACGTTTCTTCCTGGCTTAAAACCTATTTTACCGATGAAAAGGTAATTGAAACATTATGGTTGTGTGAGGCATGTGGTATCAATACTGCAATATTACGTACCGATGAAAATACTATCAGGATTCTTGATAAATACTGGAAGCGTGGAGGTAAGATCCAATGGTTGGCTCAAACGTATCCTAAAGGTCAGGATATAACAAATGTAAAATCCGCAATAGACAATGGAGCAATTGGAGCCTTTGTCATGGGAAATATTGCTGATCAGATCATTCTTGAAAACAGGATTGATGATATGATAAAACCTGTTGAGTTCATCAGGAGCCAGGGATTAATTGTCGGCACTGCCGGTCACTCAATGACAGTTCCGGTAACCTGTGCGGAAAAGGGGATTAACGTTGACTTTTTCATGAAGACATTTCATCACAATAATTACTGGTCGGCTACACCGATTGATCCATCAGAACCTTATCTTCCGGAACAGGGTACCCAGCATAACCAGTCTTACGATAATATCTGGTGTATGAGCGATAAGGCAGTAACTGATTTTTTCAGGAATAATACTACTCCATGGATAGCCTATAAAGTACTGGCTGCAGGTGCAATTAAACCTGAAGATGGTATCAGGTATGCGTTCTCCAGTGGTGCTGATTTTACATGCATTGGCATGTTTGACTTCCAGGTTATTGAAAATGCCAATATCGTTTCCGGCATTCTAAATTCAGGTCTGGAACGTGAACGGAAATGGTTTGCCTGAACATTTACCTCTTGTCCATCAAGGTAAATATTTCCTCAGAAGGTTCTGCGTGTTGCGCACTCCTTCGTCTTCAGGCTGGTTTAATCCTTCGTACTCGATTCCGATATACCCTTTAAATCCTGATTCTTTGACTATTTCTAATAATCTTTTATAATTCAGCAATGGTTGCTCTCCCTTATCATCAAAGTCATATGTTTTGGCGCTGACTCCTTTTGCATACAGAAGCAATTGCTTTACACCACTATAGATATCATACATTTCTTTACATCCCTCCTGAATGGTTCCCCACGGATGAGAAATACACCAATTTCCAAAATCAGGAAGCGTCCCGATATTTTCCCTGTTCACCTGTTTCATGACATCTGTCAGCCACTCCGCATTAGAAGTAACGCTACCGTGATTCTCAACGACAACATTAATCTGCATTGGTTTGGCAAAGTCTGACAAACGGTTGAGTGAGTCAATTGATGCTTTTTTCCTGTCTTCCGCCGAACCTTCACCATGAAGATTAACGCGAACTGTCAGGCAGCCAAGGGTTTTTGCAGCTTCTATCCACTTTTTATGATTATCTACCGATTCAAGTCTCTCTTTTTCGTTTGTTGTAGAAAGAGGTCCTTCGTCATCACACATCAGGAGATGGTTAAAGACGTCTGCATCCTGGCTCCTTTTCAGCAGTTCATTCAGATAAGTTCTATTTTTTGCGGCTTCCTTAAAGTTCATTTTTGTTCCACCGAAAAACCCGTTAACATATTCCACTGCTGATATACCGAACTCATTTTTTGCTTTGGCCGGGAAATCAAGATGATCCAATTTACCGGCAAAGAGTGCCCTGTTAAAGGACCATTCCGCCAGCGAAATTTTAATATTTGGGTCTGAGGATCCGGGCAGCCTGAAGGATGATACTGTCATTAAGGC
>Ga0153915_10006429_pt1 | contig 11023 bp, 12 predicted proteins | sample Opewatmetagenome_2_FD_107003 | JGI IMG/M metagenome (GOLD analysis project Ga0153915, IMG submission 107003) | Freshwater wetland microbial communities from Ohio, USA - Open water 3 Core 3 Depth 3 metaG | ecosystem: Environmental > Aquatic > Freshwater > Wetlands | place: USA: Ohio, Lake Erie...
ATATTCCTACCCCCGGCGTGGACGCTCAAGCCCTGGGTGAGTTTTTTCGTCAAGCTTCCGGTTCATTGTTCGGGATGTATGATTTGTTTGTAGGGGGAGCTTTCAGTAAAGCGACTATTTTCTCTCTTGGTATTATGCCCTACATTTCCGCCTCGATTATTTTCCAGTTGCTGGGCGCTATCGTACCTTTCCTTCAGCGGCTGCAAAAAGAAGGAGAAGAAGGTCGTCGCAAGATCACCCAATATACCCGTTACGGAACGGTTGCAATTGCCGCCGTACAGGCGTTGGCGACAGCCGTATTCCTCGAATCGATTACCACCAGTTCCGGTGCATCGGTTGTTCCTTATCCGGGTATATTCTTTAAATTCCTCACCGTGATTACTTTCACCAGCGGCACGGTTTTCATTATGTGGCTGGGTGAAAAGATCACCGAACGCGGTATCGGCAACGGTATTTCTTTAATCATCTTCATTGGTATCATTGCCAGATTTCCGCAAGCCGTTGTTGATGAAGCCAGAATGGTATTGGGCGGACAGCGTTCGATTATCATCGAATTGATTGTTATAGCCATGATGCTGTTCGTTATCGCTTCTATTGTGGCGGTTACCAGAGCCCAACGCAAAGTACCGGTGCAGTATGCTAAAAGAGTCGTTGGCCGTAAGATGTATGGCGGTATGAGCACTCATATTCCGCTATCTGTCAATACTGCCGGTGTTATTCCGATTATTTTCGCCCAATCGATCATGTTTGCCCCCACTACGCTGACATCATTTTTCCCTAATTCCGATATGATGCAAACGGTGGCTTCATGGTTTAATCCGGGCGCGGTTTTATATTCTATAGTTTACGGCCTCTTGATCGTTTTCTTTGCTTATTTCTACACTGCTATAGTTTTTAACCCAGTTGATCTGGCGGATAATATGAAAAAGCAGGGCGGCTTTATACCGGGTATTCGTCCCGGCCAAAAAACTGCTGAATATATCGATTATATCCTGACCAGAATAACTTTGCCGGGTGCTTTATTCTTCGCCATCATCGCTTTACTGCCGACTATTCTTATTAATCAATTAAAAGTCAGCTTCTATTTCGGCGGTACCGGTCTTCTGATTGTTGTGGGTGTGGCCTTGGATACGTTACAACAAATTGAATCTCACCTGCTGATGAGACATTATGATGGATTCATGAAAAAAGGCAGAATGAAAGGCAGATATTCTTGATGCGTTTAGTCTTTTTGGGGCCTCCGGGTTCAGGTAAAGGTACACAGGCTAAAATATTAGCCGGTAAAAAAGGTTTAAAACATATTTCCACTGGAGATGTGCTTCGTGAAGCCATTAAAAATGGCACTGAACTTGGTAGAAAAGCTAAACAATTCATGGATGCCGGAGAGTTAGTCCCCGATGATATAATTCTGGGGATGATAAAAGAAATATTGCAAAAAAACAAAGATGGCTTTATATTTGATGGTTTTCCGCGTACTGCCGCGCAAGCGGAGGCATTAGATAAACTAATGGCCGGTTTATCTATTACTCTGGATGCAGCGGTTAATCTGGCGGTCAATGATGCCGAAGTATTGAACCGGCTGACCGGCAGGTTTTTCTGTTCTAAATGCGGAGCCGATTTTAATATTAATACTCGCCCTCCGCGCGAAAGCGGTATATGCGATAAGTGCGGCGGCGAGCTGAAGCAGCGTGATGACGATAAAACCGAGGTAATAGCTAACAGGCTTAGGGTGTATCGGGAGAAAACGAAACCGGTAGAGGATTATTATCGTTCCCGCAATGTGTTAAAAAACGTTGACGGTGCCCGGAGCTTTGATGAAGTTACCGCCTCGATTATCGGGATTTTAGGCTGATTTATGGTTTATTATAAGTCGCCGCAGGAAATCGAAAAAATAAAAGCGGCCGGAGCGATTGTCAGTAGTACATTGAAAATGCTCTTTGAAAATCTTAAACCCGGCATGACTACTAAGAAATTAGACGAGCTTGCCGAAGAGTATATCCGCTCGCATGATGCCGCGCCATCGTTTAAAGGCTACAATGGCTTTCCGGGCAGTATCTGCGTTTCCATTGATGACGAAGTCGTACATGGAATTCCCGGATCAAGAGTGTTCAAGGAAGGGCAGATTGTAGGAATTGACGTTGGCGTGCTAAAAAGCGGCTATCATGGCGATTCGGCCTGGACTTACCCAATTGGCGATATTGATGATGAAACAGAAAAGCTGATGAAAGTAGGGCAGGAATGCTTGAAACTTGGAATTGCCCAAGCTAAAGCGGGTAATCGTCTCGGCGATATCGGCCACGCAATTCAATCTTATGCTGAAGGGCAAGGTTTTTCGGTGGTTCGCGATTTGGTCGGTCATGGAATTGGCAAAAAACTTCACGAGGAGCCGCAGGTTCCTCACTATGGCAAAGCCAATACTGGTCTGGAACTAAAACCCGGCTTGGTTATTGCCATCGAGCCGATGATTAATGCCGGTGTATTCCGGGTAAGAATGTTGGATGATAACTGGACTATCGTTACCTTTGATGGTAAGCGATCGGTTCATTTTGAACATACGATAGCCGTTACGGAAAACGGTCCCATGATACTAACGAAGTAGTTTGAGGGTGAATGGCTAAGGAAGATGTAATCGAGGTAGAGGGTAAGGTTCTGGAACCTTTACCTAACGCGATGTTTAGGGTGGAATTGGATAACGGTCACCAGGTGCTGGCACATATTTCCGGCAAGATGAGGATGCATTTTATCAAAATCCTCCCCGGCGATAAAGTTACTTTAGAACTTTCGCCCTATGACCTAAACCGCGGCCGAATAACCTACAGACATAAATAAGACTTGTTGAGGAGTTAAGAACGTGAAAGTACGGTCGTCTGTTAAAGTGCGTTGTGAAAAGTGTAAAATAATCAGGCGCAAAGGTGTAGTCAGAGTAATCTGCACTAACCCCAAACATAAGCAGCGCCAGGGTTAAGAAGGAGGTCTCGATTGGCTCGTATTGCGGGTGTAGATTTACCGCGTAACAAGAGGATCGAAGTCGCATTGACATATATATTCGGTATTGGGCAAACTACTGCTAAAAAGATTATCGAGACAAGCGGTATAAACCCTGACATAAGAGTTAATAAACTCACCGATGATCAAATTGCGAAGTTAAGAAGCGTAATCGAACAGCAGCATAAGGTCGAGGGCGCTTTACGCACCGAGATCAATATGAATATCAAGCGGCTGATAGATATCGGATCATACCGCGGCTTGCGTCATCGTCGCGGCTTGCCGGTCAGAGGACAGCGCAGCAAGACAAATGCCCGTACGCGTAAGGGTCCGAAGAAAACCATAGGCAGAAAAAAGAAAGAATAAGATAAACGGAGGATAGATTGGCTGAGCCTTCTACCAAAAAAAGAAAAACTAAGAAAAAAGCTAAGAAAGTTGATGCTCGTGGCGTAGTCCATATAAAAGCATCATTTAATAATACCATTATCAGTATCACCGACAGTAATGGTAATATAATTAGCTGGGCAACAGCCGGTAAAGCTGGATTTAAGGGTTCGAAAAAATCGACTCCTTTTGCCGCACAGGTTGCCGCACAGGCCTGCGCCAAAGAAGCTATGGATATGGGTCTGAGAAAAGTTGAAGTTAAAGTAAAAGGCCCCGGCGCCGGACGTGAGGCGACAATTAGATCGTTGCAGGCTGCCGGACTGGAAATCACTGCTATAAGAGATGTTACGCCTATTCCTCACAACGGATGTCGTCCGCCGAAGAAGAGAAGGGTTTGATGTATGGCTAGGTATCGTGACGCTAATTGTAAACTCTGCCGCCGTGAGGGCATGAAGTTGTTCCTTAAAGGTTCCCGCTGCTTGTCGGAAAAATGCGCTTTCGACCGCCGCGGCTATGCCCCCGGACAACATGGCCAGAGAGGACGCCGCAAAGGTTCGGAATACGGCCTTCAGCTTCGCGAAAAACAAAAAGTACGCCGTATCTATGGCGTTTTAGAAAAACAGTTTAGCAATTATTTTGAAAAAGCGGCTAGACGCAAAGGTATCACCGGCGAAATCCTGCTTCAGATGTTGGAATGCCGCCTTGATAATATGATTTATCGTCTCGGATTTGCGCCATCACGTAAAGCAGCCAGACAACTGGTTAAGCATAGTCATTTCACGGTCGATGGCCAAAAAGTAAATATTCCGTCTTATGAAGTCAGACCGGGAAATGTTATCAGTGTTCGGGAAAGCAGCCGTAATCTGGATATTATCCATCAGGCCCTCAAGGATACAACTAAAGGGACTGATCTTGATTGGCTCAAACTCGATAAAGTTAAAATGGAAGGCCAGTTGTTAGAGGTGCCATCACGCACCCAAATTCCTGTTTTGGTACAGGAACAAATGATAGTAGAATTATATTCTAAATAGGCGACAATTTACCGTTATTTGGAATTTTGGAGGCTTACTGCCTATGAAGTGGAAAAGTATTCAAATGCCCCGGGAGTTGGTGGTTGAACAAGATGCCGCTAATAAAAGGTATGGCAAATTCATAATCGAACCGCTTGAACGCGGTTTCGGTCAAACTATCGGTAATGCGATGAGACGAGTATTATTGTCCTCGATCCAGGGGGCTGCTTTCACATCCATGCGTATCGATGGCGTATTACATGAATTTACTACAATCCCCGGCGTTTACGAAAACATTACTGATATTGTTCTCAATGTTAAAAGAATCAATCTAAAGCTGAATGGCGATGCCCCCAAAACGGTGCGCCTAAATGTCAAGGAAAAGGGTGAATATACCGCCGCCAGCTTAGAACATGATGGTGATTTGGAAATTCTTAATCCCGATCAACATCTTGTTACATTAACCGAAGACGCGGTTTTTAAACTGGAGCTTGAAGTTAACAGCGGTCGCGGGTTTTCTGCCGCCGAAAGCAACGCCAAGCCCGATCAGCCAATCGGCGTGATTCCTTTGGATTCACAATTTTCGCCGGTTACTAAAGTCAATTATGAAGTCGAAAATACCCGTGTCGGCCAACGCACCGATTTTGATAAGCTAATTATTCACATCTGGACTAACGGTGCCGTTACTCCCGATGAATCTTTATCATTTGCCGCCAAACTACTTAAGGACCATCTTAGTGTATTCGGCCACGCCGAACAGGAGATGGAAATTGCCGAGGAAGAGAAAGTCGATGAGGAAATTCTAAGGATACGCAATCTTCTGAAGATGCGTGTTGATGAACTCGAATTATCCGTTCGTTCATCGAACTGCCTCCACGCCGCCAATATCGTTACTTTGGAGGATCTCGTTCATAAATCGGAAAGCGAGATGCTTCGGTATCGCAACTTTGGCAGGAAATCGTTGAACGAACTTAACGGTATCCTGGGTGAACTCGGTCTGTCGTTTGGAATGGATATTGACAAGTACAAAGAAGATAGCACTAAAATTAAGGTTCAATAAACATGCGTCACAGAAGATCAATCCCAAAACTCGGCGTTAAAACCGCTCATCGCAAGGCCATATTGTCGAACATGGCGACATCGCTTATAAATCATGGCCAGATCGAAACTACGGTTTCCCGCGCTAAAGCGATCATTCCCGTAGTTTCACATCTGATTACTCTGGCCAAAAGAGGCGATATCCATGCCCGTCGTACTGCTGCCCTTACGATTAAGGATAAAGCGGTTTTACAGAAGCTCTTTAGCGAAATAGCCGGCGAATTTAAAAGCAGAAGCGGCGGTTATGCCCGGCTGATTAGATCAGGTTTTAGAAAAGGCGATGGCGCTTCTTTAGCGGTTGTTCAGCTTCTTATCGAAAAGAAAGTTGAAGAAAAAGAAACGGCTAAGGAAAAAGGCGCAGCCAAGGAAAAAGACGACGCTAAAGATAAAGGCGCTGCCGCAGAAAAAGGCGCCAAGAAAGAAAAAGTAGCTAAGGAAAAAGGCGCTGCTAAAGAAAAAACGGCCAAGAAGAAAACCTCGGCTACCGCCAAAAAGGAATCGAAGAAAAAAGAAGAAGCCGCTAAATCTTGATTTGGAACCAAAGCTTTTTCTGATTGCGATAGTTTAAAGGCGGGCATAAGTTCCGCCTTTATTTTTTAATCTTTACTTTAAGTCGTAATAATTATAACTTTATCATCATGAATAGGTTTAATCGTGTCTGTTTATTAATCCTTGATGCTTGCGGAGTTGGCGAATTACCTGATGCCAATAGATACGGCGATGTTGGCTCGAATACGATCGGCAACACCGCCAAATTCATCGGCGGATTGAAAATGCCTAATATGGGTAAATTGGGATTAGGCAATATCATTCCTATATTGGGAGTACCGCCAACTAATTCGGCTTTGGCTTACTGGGGTAAGATGGCCGAACAATCGGCTGGCAAAGATTCGACTATGGGGCATTGGGAAATCGGCGGATTAATCAGTCGCGATCCCTTTTCGTTATATCCGCATGGTTTTCCCGATGAGGTGATCGATAAGTTTAAAAAACTAACCGGTCGCGGTGTGCTGGGTAATAAGCCTGCTTCCGGCACGGAAATCATTGCTGAGCTTGGCGAAAAGCATCTGCAAACCGGTGATTTGATTGTTTATACATCAGGTGATTCGGTTTTCCAGATTGCGGCGCATACCGATATTGTCCCTTTAGATAAGCTTTATAAATATTGCCAAATTGCCCGCGATATGTTAACCGGCGAACATGGCGTTTCGCGAGTGATCGCGCGACCGTTTATCGGTAAACCGGGGACTTTTGTCCGTACGCCAGATCGTAAGGATTTCTCTCTGGAACCGCCTGAAGATACCCTTCTGGATAGGCTAAAGAAATCCGGCCATGATGTCATTACGGTCGGCAAAGTTGATTACTTATTTGCCGAACGCGGCGTAACTAAAGCCAATCATACTAAATCTAATGCTCATGGTATTGGCGTAACTATTGATATCCTTAATACTATTGATTTCCACGGTCTTTTGTTTATTAATTTAGTCGATTTCGATATGCTTTGGGGGCATCGTAACGATGTAAAAGATTTCGCCGATGGACTGGAGTATTTCGATAGCAAACTGCCGGATATCCTCGGCGTATTACGCAAAGATGATTTACTGATTATCACCGCCGATCATGGTTGCGATCCGACTACAGCTTCAACCGACCACTCCCGCGAATATGTCCCGCTTCTTGCTTATTCTAAAGTTTTTAACGATACCGGTAAAAACCTGGGGGTCAGGGATACTTTCGCCGATATCGCCGCTACGATTGCTGAGATATTCAATATTAATGAGATAAAAAATGGGCAAAGCTTTGCGGAGAAATTAGTATGAGCGATGTGGAATTAATCGAAGCAGCCAAACAAGCGACCAAAAATGCTTATGCGCCTTTCTCTAAATTTAAAGTAGGCGCGGCTTTACTGGGCAGCGATGGCAGAGTATATACCGGCGTTAATGTAGAGAATAGCTCGTATGGGCTGACTATCTGTGCCGAACGCACCGCCATTTTTAAGGCTGTCAGCGAGGGGTGTACTAAATTCGCCAGAATTGCCGTCTATTCGAATTGCACGCCGCCTGCTACGCCCTGCGGCGCCTGTCGTCAGGTGCTTTACGAATTTTCGCCTGATCTGCAGGTGATCTGCGTTAATAACCAAAATGAAATCGTCCGTTTCGATCTAAAGCAGCTTTTACCGGAAGGTTTCAGATTAAAAGGAGATTAAAATGAATTTAGCTTCTTATATCGATCACACATTGTTAAAGCCTACCGCGACCCCCGCGCAGATCGAAAAGCTGTGCCAGGAAGCGATGCAGTATAAATTCGCTTCGGTATGCGTCAATTCCTATAATGTAAAACTCTGCGCTAAAATTTTCGGATCACAGGGTATTGCTGTCTGTTCCGTAGTCGGTTTTCCATTGGGAGCAAACACTATCTCTACGAAAGCTTTCGAAACTGAAACTGTTATAACCGATGGCGCCACTGAAGTCGATATGGTGATGAATATTGGGGCGTTCAAAGCTGCTAATTATAAATATGTGCATGATGATATAAAAATATTGAAAGATATCTGCGGCCAGTATATTCTGAAAGTCATTATCGAAACGGCCTATTTGAATGACGATGAGATAATCAAAGCTTGCCAAATTTCCCGCGATGCCGGAGCTGATTTTGTTAAAACCTCCACCGGTTTTGCTTCTGCCGGAGCTAATTTCGAGCATGTCGCCCTAATGAAAAAAACTGTTGGCGATACTATGAAAATTAAAGCTGCCGGTGGTATTAAAACCAAAGCGGATGCCTTAACCATGATCGAAGCCGGCGCCAACAGGCTGGGAACTTCATCATCAATTATAATAGTGGAAGGTTAACCGATGAATGCCGTCGAGATTATAGCTAAAAAGCGCGATGGAAAAATACTGAACAATGATGAGATCAAATTCATCGTTGATGGTTTCACGGCGGGCGATATTCCCGAATATCAAATGTCGGCTTTTCTAATGGCCGTGTATTTCAAGTCGATGACTTCGGAAGAAATCGCTACGTTCACAACCGCTATGCTGCAATCCGGCGAGCAGGTGTTTTTCGATCCCGCGAATAAGCTATATATCGATAAACATTCATCCGGCGGTATTGGCGACAAAGTCTCGATCATTTTGGCGCCGTTGATGGCTGTCTGCGGTTTAAAAGTGCCAATGCTTTCCGGGCGTGGATTAGGACATACCGGCGGTACTCTCGATAAGCTTGAGGCGATTCCCGGATTTCGTACTAATCTTTCGATTGAAGAATTTAAAACCGGGGTTGAGGAAATTGGCTGTATTATCACTGGCCAGACACCGACTATCGCTCCGGCTGACCGCAAGATGTATGCGCTTCGTGATGTTACCGCTACAGTCGAATCGATCCCTTTAATTTGCGGCTCGATTTTATCCAAGAAATTCGCCGCCGGACCAAACTCAATTGTGTTCGATATTAAGTGTGGCAACGGCGCTTTTATGAAAACCGCTTCCGATGCCGAGAAGCTTGGCCAGAGCTTACGAGCTATTTGTCAGGCAATGGGCAAAGGTTCGGCGTATCTTATCACCGATATGAATCAACCATTAGGTTTAACCGCCGGTAATGCTCTGGAGATCGATGAATGTATCGAGGCGCTTAAAGGCGATGGCCCCGCTGATCTGATGCAGATAACTTATGCTCTCGGCGAAAGTATGCTAAGTCTGGGCGGAATAACCTCCGGTAACGAGGCAATTCTTTTACAGATGGAGAAAATTAACGATGGCTCGGCGTTTGCCAAATTTATAGAGATGGTTGAATATCAGGAAGGCGACACTAACGCTCTAACTAAAGATGGCCGCCTGAAACCCGCCGCCAAAATATTATCTGTCAAAGCTGCTCGCAGCGGCTATATATCGGCTATCGATACTTATCAATTGGGGCGGCTAATAATCGAGTTGGGGGGAGGCCGTACTGTTGTTGGCCAGCCGATAGATCATTCTGTGGGAATCGTTATTAAAGTGAAAATTGGCGATAAGCTGAATGCCGGTGATTTATTGATGGAAATACATTCGGCGGGTAAACCGGATGATACTTGTCTAATCGACTCGTTTTCTGCCTGCGTAAAATTTAGCGATCAACCGGTTACTCCGGTTGAATTGATTATAAAAAAATCCGAATAAATACTAAAGCAGTTCTTGAAATTTCATCAACAACACTGTCAATATCAGTATAATATATTTCCAAATTAAAGTAGGGCGAATCGTATTCGCCCTTATCTTTGATATTGTTAAAACCGATTCTTCTTGGTATTGCCCTGAACTTTAAACCGTTCTTCTTCTTCGCGTTTGGGATTATCGCCCGAATGCCTTAACGTGCATTGTGTTTTCGGCAACGTTGCCTCGGTGAAAATATCCGTAACTACCCGGCTGCATCGGGAAGTTGCCAGTTTGCCGGAATCCAGACAGACCGTCGCCGTATATATGCCATCAGGTACTGGAAAATCAAGCATCGGCAGGCTGTCATGCGCCGCTATCATAAACTCCGTCCATATCGGCAGCGATGTCGTAGCGCCTACCTCACCTTTGTAAACGCCTATCTGCGTGTAATCGCTATAACCCAGCCAGACACAGGTAGTCATCTGCGCCGTGAAACCGTCAAACCAATTGTTGGTAAAATCGTTAGTCGTACCGGTCTTACCGCCCGCAGGATTTTTAAATCCCATGTTTCTGGCGGTTATTCCGGTGCCGTTATCAACTACCGACTGCATCATGTTTGTCATAATATAAGCCGTTTGAGGCGATAGCACTTCCTCCTGATCGGCTTGCTCGCGATGTTCCAGGATATTACCGTAACGGTCGCGGATTTCCGCTATGAACCAGGGCGTTTTCTTGATGCCGCCATTAGGAAATACCGAATAAACCGTAGCCATCTCCCAAAGGGTAACATCGCCAGCCCCGCCAACGGCTAAAGTTGGATATGGCTGCAGGGGAGAGTTAATCCCCATTCTCTTGGCATAAGATATTACTTGTTCAGGAGTAACCAGCGGGTTCATAATCAGCTTGATAGAGATCAAATTGCGTGACCGTCTTAAGCCTTCACGTAATGTCATCTCGCCGTCAAAAGTTTCATCGAAATTGCTTGGCCGCCATTCCTTGCCGCCGGCTTCCAGCACTATCGGTGAATCGACAAGTAAATCGGAAGGGCTAAATCCATTGTCGATAGCGGTTGTATATACTATAGGTTTTATAGAGCTTCCCGGCTGACGTTTAGCTTGAACTGCATGATTATATTTATTCACCGTAAAATCTTTGCCGCCGACAAGAGCCAATATGCCGCCCGTAGCATTATCCACACAGATAAGTGCGCCTTGAAGCTGTTTGTATATCCTTTTTGTCGAACCGGGCTTAGCTGTATCTGGCACTACGACGGTATACATCTTATATTCCGGATGCCCCGGATAGATGATTGATTCCGTGCGCTCCTGAAGTTCATTTAGTTTTGTTATAACCGCTTTTTCGGCAGCCTGTTGAAGCTTCAGATCGATAGTAGTGGTAATTGTTAGCCCCGAATTA
>Ga0153915_10006430_pt1 | contig 11022 bp, 9 predicted proteins | sample Opewatmetagenome_2_FD_107003 | JGI IMG/M metagenome (GOLD analysis project Ga0153915, IMG submission 107003) | Freshwater wetland microbial communities from Ohio, USA - Open water 3 Core 3 Depth 3 metaG | ecosystem: Environmental > Aquatic > Freshwater > Wetlands | place: USA: Ohio, Lake Erie...
GCACGGAGTTGACGATTGTCTCGCCGTCCAGCCGAAGTAAAATCCTGAGAACGCCATGAGTCGCAGGATGCTGCGGACCCATATTCAAGACCATGTCGCTCTCCAGCGGGTCCTCCACCAGGATGCTTGTGTCCTGATCTTCGAGGGCCTTCAGAATTTGGCTTTTGTGGATTTCGTCGGGCTGCATTGAACCAGTGTCCCCAGTCACTGAGCGCGATTTAGGGATCAATCAGGTTGGGGTTATTTCTTCGGAAGTGAAAGAGAACCTGGAATGCCCATCAATGGGAAATCCTTGCGGAGAGGGAAGTATTCAAACTCATCCGGCATATACAGACGGCGAAGGTCTGGATGCCCTTCGAAGACTATCCCAAACATATCATACGCTTCACGTTCGTGCCAGTTCGCAGTCGACCACACTGTGCTGACCGTCGGGACTTTCAGATCTCCTTCGTCCACCACTACCTTCAATCGAAGACGAAGTTTGCTCTGCAAAGAAAAGAGGTGATAGACGACTTGGAACCGGTCGGTCGGTGTGTACATGTCGACGCCGCACAGGTCTTCGAGGAGATGGAACCTAAGCTCGTCATCATGTTTCAGGAAATCACAGACACGAACAATATGTTCCTTCGTGACAACAACGGTAAGCTCGCCGCGGAACTCGTTGACTGAGAGGATGGAGTCTTTGAAGTGCGTATTAAGTATCTCGAGGACTCGATCGTTGGTGGTGCTACTCATTCGATGGTCACCGGCTCCTTTTCACCGACTTTGGCGCCTTGCTGCACTTTTTCCTGGAGCGCCATGAGGCCCTTCAGCAGATTATCGGGTCGGGGTGGGCACCCCGCAACATACACATCAACTGGAACGAACAGGTCAATTCCCTGCACGACGGGGTACGACCGATACATGCCTCCCGAAGATGCACAAGCACCCATGGCGATGACCCATTTCGGGTCCGGCATTTGATCATAGATTTTCCTGACGACCTTTGCCATCTTGTACGTCACCGTTCCTGCTACAATCATCACGTCTGATTGCCGGGGAGAGAAGCGCATGACTTCTGACCCAAAGCGCGCAATGTCGTGTCGGGGATCGCCCGTGGACATTAGCTCGATTGCGCAGCATGAGATCCCCATTGGCATGGGCCACAGGGAATTCTTGCGGCACCAATTGATCATGGCTTGCAGTTTTGTCGTCATGAATCCTTCGGATGACAGAGACCCTAATCCCATCGAAGCGCTCCTTTCCGCACAACATAAAAATACCCAAGGAAAAGCACAGCTATAAATATGAACATCTCGATGTAGGCGAAGATTCCGAGCTTCCGGAAGACCACAGCCCACGAGTAGAGGAAGACCACTTCGATGTCGAAAATGATGAAGAGCATTGCTACGAGGTAAAACTTCACTGAGAACCGCTCTCGCGCAGTCCTCACCGGCTCCATCCCGCTCTCATACGTCGACAGTTTCTCCTCGGTTGGATGTCTCGGGCCAAACCATTCAGACGCCTTCGACATCACCAAACCGAAAGCGACCGCAAAGACAAGCATCAGAATGATCGGGATGTAGCTTTCAATCATGATTCCCAGACTGATCCATGGCAGAAGACGAATTGCACCGTGCAGGACAGTACCAATCTATCAAAAAACGCTGGAAAAGTCAACCTAATCCAACGAAGGCCGCGCCACAAACAAGAAAAGCACCGGGTCATATGTCCCGATGCCTCCCATTCCAATCAGAAGTGTCTCATCCTACTCGTATCGGAGTGCGTCAATCGGATTGAGTAGCGACGCTTTCCTTGCCGGATAGAATCCGAAGAACACGCCGATGGCCGCCGCAAACAGCGAAGAGAGACCTACGGAGAAGCCTGAGACGAGCACCGGCCAACCCGCAGTAGAGGAAATGATGTAAGAGCTCGCAACTCCTAACGCGACACCGAGGAGTCCGCCAAAGAGACTCAACACGGTGGCCTCGATAAGAAATTGGAACAGGATATCTTTGCTCCGAGCCCCGATCGACATTCGGATTCCGATCTCGCGGGTGCGCTCGGTCACGGAGACGAGCATGATGTTCATAATGCCGATGCCACCCACAATCAGAGACACCGAAGCAATGGCTGCAAGAAGAACCGTCAAGGTCTTCGAAGTCGCTTCAGCGGTGCTTGCGATATCGGTCTGATTGCGGACTGTGAAGTCGTTGTCCTCCCAAGGAAGCAGTCGGTGCCTTGAACGGAGGAGGTCTGTGATTTGATACTGAGCATCATATATGGCAGCCTGACTCGTGGCCGAGACGTAGATGGTATTTGCCCACGTAATTCCGAGGATCTTTTTCTGCACTGTCGAGAAGGGAGCAACTATGAAGTCGTCCTGGTCATGCCCCCCAGCATCTTGCCCCTTTGCCACGAGAACTCCTATGACCTTAAATGGCTGCTTGCGAATGCGAATTGTCTGTCCAATCGGGTCGACGTTTTCTCCGAACAGGTTTTTCACAATGGTTTGGCCAAGGATACAGACTTTCGTCGCACCCCTGACATCAGAATCTGTGAATGCACTTCCCGATTCCAGAGGCCAATCCCTGATAGTCAGGTAATCGGGCATGGCACCCTGGATCTGAGTCCTCCAATTGAGACTCCCTGCAATAATCTGTTCAGACGAACGGACGATTGGAGAGACGTATAGTACTGCAGGGCACTGGTCTCGTATAGCAATCGCATCGTCGTCTGTCAAGCGAATTGAAGTTCCTGCCTCAAAGCGAACACCACCTTGCGAGGAGGCGAACGGGAAAACTATAAGCATGTTTGTGCCCAGACTCGCTATCTGCGATTCCACAGCGTAGCGCGCCCCCTGTCCAATCGCCAACATTGCAATAACTGCTGCAACGCCGATAATGATGCCAAGCATCGTCAGGATTGAACGCAACTTGTTTCTTCCCAAAGAACGCGATGCAACTTTCAGAACATTAAGAACGTTCATTATCATCCTCCTCGGAGACTACAGGCATCGACTTCAAGATTTCCATTGCGGACACAGGGGTTTCGATAGAAATGTCCCCTCGTATCTTCCCGTCTTTGAACGAAACATTCCGTTTCGCGTATCGTGCGATGTCTGGCTCGTGAGTAACCAGAATGATGGTAATTCCAGTCACATTCAGCCGCTGAAAAATCTCCATGATCTCCACGCTCGTACGGCTGTCGAGATTTCCGGTAGGTTCATCGGCCAGAATGATCGATGGCTTCGTCACGAGGGCACGGGCGATCGCGACACGCTGCTGCTGACCTCCCGAGAGCTGGTTTGGAAGATGGTGGGCGCGATCACCGAGGCCAACGGCGTCTAGAGCTTCCATTGCAAGAGCCTTGCGGTCCTTGTTGGAAAGATTGCGGTAGAAGAGAGGAAGCTCAACGTTTTCCAATGCCGATGTGCGCGACAAAAGGTTGAACCCCTGGAAAACAAACCCGATCTTCTCATTCCGAATCCGCGCAAGCTGGTCTTTTGATAATTGAACCACCGGAACGCCCTCGAGAATATATTCACCACCGCTCGGGACATCAAGGCAGCCAACGATGTTCATGAATGTGGACTTGCCCGATCCGGATGGACCCATGACGGCGACAAAATCCCCGCGGACGATGTCGAGCGTCACGCCCCGGAGTGCGTGTACCTCAACATCCCCCATGTGGTATACCTTCACGAGATGTTGGGTTGAGATAACCGACCCGTTTGTTGATGCGATAATCCTCATTCCCATCGTTAGAATCTCCGACCTCCTCCGCCCAGAGGGTTTGGGGCCTGAGGTGCTTTCGCCACCTCACTGACTACTCCCACGACTACCTCATCCCCTTCCTTGAGTTTGCTGTCGACGATCTCAGAAGAAGTCCCGTCACTTAGACCCAAGCGTACGGAAACTGGCTTCAACTTCTTGTTTTCATCTAGTGTCCAGACAAGAGACCGATTGCCACCGAACCCACCTCGTCCGCCGCCAGCGCCCAACCCCGCCGACCCCGGCCCTCCACCCCCTTGCCCCCGCTGAGCAGAGAAGCGCGCTCGCATCTCTGCCCATCGCGTGGAGTCCGCCGAAGGAGTCCTCCCGGACATCCCTTTCCACCGTGTCGAATCCATTCCTCTTCCGCGCGCTGAGTCACTGGCTCTTGCCTGACGAAGTACCTCAAGCTCCTTCTGATCCGGCTGAAATCTCAAGGCGAGGTTCGGGAGCTTCAGAGCATTCTCCCGCCAATCCACCAGGACTGTAATCGTCGCAGTCATCCCAGGCATCAGCTTGAGATCCGGATTAGGAGCTTCGATAATGACGGTGTAATTGACCACATTCTGGATGACATTCGGCTGCAGCCGAACTTGGCCCACTTTCCCCTGGAACTGCTGATCAGGGTATGCATCGACTGTGAACTTCACATTCTGGCCGACGCGGATCTTTCCGATGTCTGCTTCATCAATGTTCGCCTGCACTTGCATTTTTGTCAAGTCATTTGCGATCATGAACAACACGGGTGCTGCCAAGCTGGCCGCTACAGTCTGACCGACATCAACATTGCGTGAAATCACAACGCCGTCAATGGGTGCTCGGATCGTCGCGTATTTCAGATTGATTCTTGCACGATCAAGCGCAGCTTGGGCAGACTTCCGGGTCGCTACGGCAGATTCATACTCGGTCCTTGCAGCGTCATAGTCAGCCTGAGAGGCCAAGCTCTTTTTGAAGAGGTCCTCGGTTCGCTTGAGATCTCGCTGTGTTTGATTGACCTTCGCTACGGCACCCTCCAGATTCGCCTCAGCATCTTGAACCTGGGTCTGCAGAAACGTCGTGTCAATGACAGCAATCACTCGCCCCTTCTTGACAACGGAGTTGAAGTCAGCATAGAGCTTGGCGATCGTTCCGGACACTTGAGTTCCGACCTGTACGGTAGTGTCTGCACTGAGCGTCCCGGTCGCAGTCACGACAACAGAGATGTCCCCCCGTTCGAGTTTGACCGTTCGGTATACAATGTCGGTGCTCTTACTGCTCGTGAACACGATCACCACGGCGGCGATGAGAATGATGGCAAGTACTCCAAAGATAATGTTCCTTTTCTTCTTCATTTATCTACTCCTTGCTATTTCTTCTGGAGCCAAGCAAAGTCCTGAGCACCTTCTGCCCTGTTCCCCTCGGCCCGTGTTTCCTACTGTCCTCGGCGCCCCTCACGACCTCTCCATTGCCCACGCTCTGCCCTTGCAATCTCCTGAAGATTCGGAACTAGGATCGACGCAAACTTCTCCTTTTGTTCTTTGTTCAACTTCTTCTGGATCTCCTCAACGAGAGCATCAACCTTCTTCTGACGTCCCTCCCGCTCGGCTCGGGCCTTCTGCATCGATTCTCTGTTAAATTGCCCTTGCCCTGACATGAATTGTGCTCGTATTTCATCCCGGATCTTCTTATCCTCGTTGACGATGTTTTGAATGTCAGCGATCTTCGACCTTATCGAATCTTGCTGCTTTTTCGAAAGTCCTAAGTACTCGGTCACTTTCTTCGCGTCAAGCAAGCTGATCGAATCCGCCTTTGCCACCTGCTTCTGTTGTGTTTGACTGGAATCAGCCTTTGTGGCCTCCTTCTCCTGGGCTTGAACACCCTCGAACAAGAAGCCCGAGCCGAGGACAAACACCGCAGCCATGAAGACAATTCGCTTTTTCATCGGTTCTCCTGTTAGTAGGTTGTTATTGTGATTAGACGCTTTGCTCCGACAAGAGGTTCACACTGAGCTCTTTGCATCTACGGTTTCGGCTCGTGTGGCCGAGCTCGCCGTGGGGTTCAACACCCGGGCATAGAGCCCTTCCATTTTCTCAGTTCGCAGTCTCAAGTCGAAGAGCTTCTCCACTCTCTGCCTGCCAGCCTCTCCGAAGAGTCTCCGACGCTCATTATCTTGGATGAGCAGCATCAGTGCATTTGCGAGCGCCCGCGCTCCCCTTGGTGGAACTTGAATCCCAGTCTCCCCGTCAATGACGATATCGAGCACTCCGTCGCAATTCGTTGAAACCACCGGCAGCCTCATCGCCATAGCCTCTATCAGGACATCACCAAATGCTTCTGCGTGCGATGGGAATGCAAGAACGTCCAACGCTGCCATGACGTTGGGGATGTCAGCCCGAAATCCTCTGAACGTCACGACCCCTTGGGAAGCAAGCGGCTTGGCGTTTTCGAGGATTCTCTTTCCATAGTCCTCCTCACCATAGCTTGGCTCTCCGACCACCAGAAACTTGATCTCTGGCAGACTAGAGTGGATAATGCTTGCCGCCTCGAGAAACTCCTCATGCCCTTTGCCAGGAGAGATCCGTCCAACCATGCCGATGACAAAGTCACGTTCCCCAATACCAAGCTCTCGGCGTGCTGCCTTTGGGTCAACTCGACTCGGGTCAAACCGATCGAGATCGACCCCGTCAAAGAGCGTAACGACACGGCTCACGTCTACAGGACAAGTGTCGAGGACATTCTTCCGTATGACCTCAGAGATCGCCACCACAAGAGAGACATGACGGTACAACCACCGGTGGAACGGATCCTTCTTGCTGATGAATGAGCCAACTCTTTTCGTTAGCACAATTGGCGGAGAGGTCGGGACAAAAACTGCTGTTGCCACCAAGACTGAGAGATCTTGGGAAATCTGAGCGTGAACGATGTCTGTCCCTCGGCTGGTCAGGAATTTCCGAAGGGCTCCCAGTACCATTGGGTAATTCGAATAACGCAGCTCCAGAGGCAGTGTCTCTATGCCCGCTCGGGTTGCTTCCCCCTCGAGACGGCTCTTTGGAGTGCACAGGAGTATGATATCATGGCCGCGAGCTTTCAGCTGCGTGCACTCGAGCAGAGCTTGCATCTCCAGTCCACCCCAAGAACGAGAACTGCATGACTGCAGAATCTTGTACTTTGATGTCTCGTTGACGACTCTTGCCCCTCTCTTTTTTTGCGCAGCCTCTGCCTCAAGTATTGGATGTGATCCGGAGCCAATTCGTTTAATGTCGTTAGTACTCATTCTGAACCAGCTTCGTTCGGCTTCAGCTGCTTGTTCCCCCGTTTTACCCTTTCTTCAAAGATCGTGTAGATCGTCGGGATGAAGAGAAGCGTGAGGAAGGTTGAGACCGTCAAACCCCCGATGACAGCAATCGCCAGGGGAGCTTGCGAAGATTCTCCCCCAATTCCCATCGCTAATGGAATAAGGCCGAGCACAGTCGCAAGTGTGGTCATGAGGATCGGACGGAGCCGAGTGCGACCTGCGCGGATGACGGCAACGTGCAATTCCTCGCCTGCACGTCGACGGTGATTGGTATAGTCCACAAGCAGAATTCCGTTGCTCACGACAATCCCCACCATCACAATGACACCTTGGAAGGACGTCACTGAAAGAGTCGTGTTGGTGAAAAAAAGCATCCAGAGAACACCAATGAAACCCAGAGGAACGGTGAACATGATGACAAATGGATCAAGGAGCGACTGGAACTGCGATGCCATGACCACATAGACAAGAAGAATCGCAAGCGCGAAGGCAAGAAGCAGGTCAGAAAATGTTTTTCCCTGCTGTTCGATGTTGCCGGTCATTCTTATTTCGAAGCCAGGCGGGATAGCGATCCCCGCCAACTTGGCGCGAATGTCATTTGCAACGCTGCCAAGGTCTCGTCCGGTGACGTTTGCAGTCACTTCAACCAAGCGCTGCTGATATTTCCGATCAACCTGGACTGGGGAGTTTGCTTTTTCAATCCTAGCCAAGCTCCCGAGGAGGACCGGCTGACCGCTTTGTGTCGTTAAAGTCAGGTTCTGAAGATCCTCAACATGCGACCTGTAGTCTTCGTTCAAGCGCACGAGGATGTTGTACTGATTGCCGGTCACAGGGTCGGTAAAGACCGACGCATCAGTTCCGTTGATGCACGTTGTGATTGTATTCGAGATCTGAGAAGCCGTTATCCCAAGAATGCCCGCCTTGTCTCGGTCGATCTGCACTCGGAGTTCAGGGAGATTATCCTCACGGGAGATCAATGCGTCAGTCGCGCCGGGCGTCTCACGGACGATGGCTAGGATTCCCCTCGCAAGCCTCATGCCTGCGTCAAGGTCATATCCACGGACCTCCACGTCAATCGGCGCGCTCGATCCGAAATTTAGCAAGAAGCGAAGGAAGCCGCCGGGGTTGATGTACGCCTGCGCGCCCACGAGCGTCTGCAGCTTAGGACGAAGAGCGTTCACCACCTCGAACACACTCCGTTTCCGTTGACCCACAGGCACAAGAGCAACCTGGATGTTTGCTGCATGACTGCCAGAATTCCGACCAAACAGATTGCCGCCGCGTCCCGAAGGTACTCCAATATCAGTAATCATCGCCTCCATCTCGGGGACATTGGCCTTGATGATGCTCTCCATCTGCATGGCGATCTTCTGTGTCTCTTCGTCCCTTGTGCCGACAGGGGTACGAATGGTGATGCTAAACTGCCCTTCATCTTGGTCAGGAAAGAATTCAGTCCCGATGAATTTCGTCCCAAGCACGACCCACATTCCAAGGGTGACAGCCGTTCCCCCGGCGACGCCAAAGACAACTGTTCTTCGGTGCTTGAGCGCCCACTCAAGGTTCCTTTGGTAGATGGCTTCAATGCTCTCAATTACTCTGCTTGTCGCGATTCCGATCCGGTCAGAGAGTTTAGTTGACTGAGGATCTCTCACTCGCTCAGGTGGGAGGAAATTCAGACACATCAAAGGAGTGATCGTCCGAGAGACAAAGAAAGAGCCAAAAAGAGAGACTGCAATCGTGATCGTAAGAGGCACAAACAAGAGCTTCGCGACTCCCGTCAGAAACACGACCGGCAGAAACACGATCACTGTTGTGAGAGTCGAGACGAAGATCGGTGAGGCAACTTCCTTTGCTGCATCCAGCGTCGCTTCGAGTTTTGTCTGTCCTACCCGCATGCGACTATAGTGTCGGGAGATTACCTCGAGCTCGACAACGGAATCGTCCACGAGCCGTCCCACAGCAAGTGCCAACCCGCCAAAGGTCATGATGTTGAGCGTGACGTCGCCGAACCGGAAGAATATGAACGTGATCATGATCGCAAGCGGAATCGCTACAAAAATAATCGACGTTCCTCGAATGTTTCTCAGAAAAATGAGAATGACGACCATCGCGAGAATGGCTCCCAAGACTGCCTCATGCTGCAATCCCGAGATCGACTGTCGAATATACAGGGCTTGGTCAAATGAAAGTGAGAGACGGATTCCTGCCGGCACGTTGTTCAGCTTCGGGATGGCTCGAATGACCCCGTCCACCACATCGATGGTGTTTGCATTCGCGAGCTTCTGCACCCTGAGGATGACGCCGGCCCTTCCATCTACTCTGATAACCTCCGTCTGCTCCTGATATGAATCTTCAATACTAGCGACATCCTTGAGCCGAATCGGAACCCCATTGACAGTCTTGACCACCACATTCCCCATCGGCTTAACCACATTGAATTGGCTCTCCGTCTTCAAGGAGTAGTCAAACCTTCCAGTCTTCAGGTCTCCAGAGGGGAGAATGAGATTGGACTGAGCGACGGCGTCCACAACTGAGAGGATTGGCAGCTGCATCGCTTGCAGGCGGTTCCGATCTACAGTGACATGAATCTCGCGAATTCTCCCGCCTGTGACCTGAGCAAACGCTACTCCCGGAAGGTGCTCAATCTGCGGCTCGATAACGTTGTATGCAATGTCATACAAATCACGTTCATCCATATCCCCAGAGACAGCGATTGCGCATACGGGGAGACTCGTGATATCGAATCGGAGGACAATCGGTTGATTGATCCCCGTCGGCAGGATATTCAACACACGGTTAATTCGTTGGACCACATCCACCATTCCAACGTCCGTGTTTGCACCCCAATTGAAATTGACACGGACTTGGCAAACTCCCTCCCGCGTCGTCGACTGGACGTAATTGACGTCATTCACAGAACTAACGGTCCGCTCTATTGGGACTGTGACTGTCTGCTCCATATCGATTGGCCCGGCCCCAGAATAGAACGTGATCACCGATACGATTGGAATAGTAATGTTGGGAAGGAGGTCAACTGGCAACTGCGTAAACGAGACTATCCCGAGGATAAGAATGGTGATCGCGATGAGCGCCGTCGATACCGGATACCGAAGTGCGAGCCTGGTTAGCCACATACTCCTTTTCGTCTCCTACTTTGATTGCTGGGTCTGCCCAACTACCCTCACCGCGACGCCATCGCGCAACTGCTGCTGGCCGGATACAACGATGTCTTCGTTTCCACTCAGGCCTTCGGTGATTTCAAGCCGGTTGTTTATTTCCCACCCTGGTTTGACGTACACCTTCTTGACCTTACTATTCTCTACAACAAAAGCAAACTGTCCCTGATCATCGGAAAGGATTGCCTGAACGGGCAGAACAAGAACGTTTTTGTGCTCCTCGGCCGAAAGCGCGACCGTGGCAAACATCCCGGGCTTCAGTTCGTGTGACGCGTTTCGAATGTCAATCTCAATCGGCATCGTTCGTGTATTCAGGTCGACCGCTTGGCTCAGCCGTGAGACCTCACCCTGGAACACTTTGCCCTGAAGCGCATCCACAGTGACTTGCGCTGATTTTACCTTTTCCAGGGTCGGCACATCCTTCTCCGGAACCGACGTAATGACCTTGACTCGCTCAAGATCCATTAACGTGAAAAGCGTGGAGTTATTAGAGGTAACAACGGCTCCCGGATCAAGGTTTCTCTTTGTGATTATCCCTGAAAACGGAGCGGTGATCCGAGCATAACTCAGTTTCGTGACAGCGTTGTCATAATTCGCCTTCGCGACTGTCATTGCAGCTGACGCGTTATCAAGATCCTGTTTTGCCAGAAGGTTCTGCGCCGCAAGCTCTTTTGTTCTATCGTAATTGATGAGAGCATTTTGGTAGGTCGCTGAGGTCTGGAGTGCTTGTTGGACCAGTTCCGTTGAATCTATCGTGGCGAGCAGGCTGCCCTGTCTCACAAAGTCACCCATGTCTACGTAAACCCGTTCGAGCGTGCCC
>Ga0153915_10006431_pt1 | contig 11021 bp, 11 predicted proteins | sample Opewatmetagenome_2_FD_107003 | JGI IMG/M metagenome (GOLD analysis project Ga0153915, IMG submission 107003) | Freshwater wetland microbial communities from Ohio, USA - Open water 3 Core 3 Depth 3 metaG | ecosystem: Environmental > Aquatic > Freshwater > Wetlands | place: USA: Ohio, Lake Erie...
TAAGAGGATTCCAAAACCAACTGGTGTGGTACCAATTCCTGGAATTCAAGAGAGATGGGTGGGTAATTTCTTCTTTCTTCAACCGAAACGTTCGCCCCGAATGATTTGAGGGTTTTCCCAAGTGTCTCCGCCTTTTTAAAAGAGAGATTTTTTTTGAGGATGATGGGACAACGGTCAACAATTTTTTTTATAAGTGGGAGAGGGATACTATAATTTTTGGAAAGGTTATGACAAAAGGAGTCTATTTCTTCTTTGCTATTTCCCCCAACACCTAGGAGGAGGACTCTGTATCTCCCTTCCTCTTGATCTAATTTGTACATGGTTTTCTTTCTATACCGAGTGGTTTATCCTATGTTGTATCAAGGGAGATTTCTAGTCCCTTTCTAGAGAAGCCAAATCTTAGGACCCCCTCCCGGTTACGCCCAAACAGGGCTGATTCATTTTCTTCCTCTTATTTTTAAATAATTTTTTAAAATAGTTCAACATATTTTTTATTTTAGGTCTGTAGTTTTCAAAAAATTCATTTTAAATAACCTAGGCTTTTTACTTTCCCACCTCTTTTAACAATGTCGTTAATCTGCCAAAGTCTTTATCATCAATATATTCAAACTTTAATCCATATCGGTGTTCTCCCCAACTTTCTCTGGCTGCCATATCAGACCAAACCACTTTAACCACTGCTTTAATTGTGTCCAATTCTAATCCCCTTACATAAAATAGTTCAATTTTCAATAAAGTCCCTATTTCGATTCTTTCTGGTAAATAGACGAGGAGGCCACCTTCACTTGCATTCGCGACCATCCCTCCGAAAGTCCCCTTCCCTTCTACACGGGAATAGTCAAGTGGCAATTCAACACTAAACCTCGGGTGTTTCCTTTTCTCAATAGCGAGGACACCCATTTTGTTATGTGGATTAGATTGATTATTTCGGTTCATTTTGTTAAGCCCCTATTAAATTTGCATTTTTAATGCCATTTCTCCCCTCTCTGTTACAGCCTACTCTTTTCATTCAAACTTTGGTCAATATTTTATCAGTTCTAATTAAAATAAATATTAAGCAAAAAAGATACCAATTCAATCACTTTTTAAAGTTTGCCACAAATTGTCACATTTTTTTATTAAAAAAATGATTTTGGAAAAGGATTAAAGAGAATATCTCTTTAAAAAATGAGGGGTTGTCTCTTTTTGAATTGGTTTTTATTGATTGGATACTTTTTATCTACCCTATGTAATATTTTCACTGGTTTAACCATTCAGGCTTTGCTTTATAGAGTTCAGCTTCTTCTGGTATCTTTTTGTCTAACATGTTTTTGGCTTCATCAATTTGGATTTTACATTGATCCATTCCATTCTTAACCTGATCTCTTTCCCGTCGAAGATTTCCTCTCTCGGCCGTGCTCTTTGAATCATTGACCCTCTCCGTCAATTCATTATATTTAATCCTCAGGACCTCCAATCTTTCTTGAGAGTCTTTTAATTTATTTTTCCACCCCTCCACTCTTCCCTTCCAATAGTCTTCTCCCCTTCCTAACCGATCTCTATAAGCCTCCTCTTTCTTCTTGGATGTTGATTCTCCTTCCCCTTTTGTTTCTTCTTTCCCTTCTGGCAACTCCATTTTTTTAGCTTTGGGTCGAAATTTCTCTGGAACTTGGAGGATGTCATCTGTAAAATTAACCACTCCTTTTTCATCCACCCATTTATAAACCTCTGCAAAAGAGATTCCAGAAATAAAAACGATAAATAAAATAATCATTAATAATTTATTCATAACTCTTACCTCAGCAAATCTTATGCCAATCATTTTCTAAAGTTTGATTTTTTTCTCATAATATATTATTATTAATTCAGCCGGTACATCAATCCATATCACCTCCTTGTTTCACCCCCATTTGATGTACTGGTAGGGATCAGTTATAGCCCTCCTCTAACTGATCCCTTTTGAATTTATTAATAAAATTAATAAGTTTTGATTGTTTCCCACATTTTTTGTGAATAGCCTGTTGAAAACCTCTATTTTTAAACTAAAAATGGCCTATTCTACATTTTTCTAGCAAAATGCCTAATCTCTAAGCATTATAAATCTTAATAATTTTTAGAAGTTATTTTCATTTTTGTCCTAACCCGTTTCTTTTTACCCCTCTCACTACTTCGGATGGAAATCCAAGTTGTGATACAAATTCCCTATGAAATTCTCCAAATCCAATCTCTTCTAAAAAGGGTCTGGCCATAACACCCCTACATCCTGCTAAAAGTGGAGGTTTTAATTTATAAATTCCTTCATAAATTTGATTTAACCATTTCTCTCCTTTGGTCATGTTGACTAACACCATTCTGCCTCCATCTTTTAGAACTCTTTTAAATTCCAAAAGAATGGGAATGAAATCCTCAACCGGAAGGATGTCCAAGAGATACTGGTTCATGAGCACATCGAATGTTTCATCTTCAAAAGGGAGATGGCGGCAATCGCATAGATGAAGGGTATAATTATTTTGTTTAGTTTTAAAAATTCTTTTTCTTGCCTTCTCCACCATTTTCATGGAGACATCGATTCCATCCACCCATCCGTTTGGATTCCTCTTTAGTATCTCAACAAAATTAAGTCCTGTTCCAAGGGCGACTTCTAAAATTTTTTCTCCATTTTGAATCGCAGCGATCTCTAAAGCTCGTTGGCGGGCTTTTGCTTCCATTAAGATTCCGAACAAATCATAGATCGGGGCAATCCAATTATATTTCCGGATAATCTCTTGATGCGTATACCTGGCTTCCAAGATCTTTGAATTCATTGAACATCTCCCTTAATCAATAGGAAGGCACGATCCTTCCTTTCCCCACTCCTCAATAAAGAGAACATGTTATGAGAATAAATTACAGGTTGGAAGGATAAGAGTCAAGAATTTTTTATATGCGCTGGATTAAAATAATCCCTGATCCTTCCGAGAACAATATGGGGGATATCTTCTTTTCGTTTAACTGTATAGATGCTGATGTTTTTCTTCTTCTCAACGGCCTTTTCAAATCGGGCGGCATAAGGATTGTCTCCAATATGAACAGCCGTTACTCGATTTTGGATCTGCCCAAAAAATCCGATTAATGTCTCCAGATTAGTAATTTTCATGTCGGTAATAATGAAGAAATCGAGGTTTTTTCTCCCTTGGATCAATGGCATCAAATCCTCTAAATCCAAGGCCGTCCCTCCACCAAAATATTTACAAAGAACCCGGTAGAGGTCCTCTCGCCGATCGGTATAATCTAAGATATCCTTTCCCCCCATTGGGGCATCGCTGAAATTATAGACCGCTACTTTTGAATTATTTTGGAGATAGGCATTGGTGGCACAAGCTGCTCCAAGGACGGCATAGGAGAGACTCTTTCGAGGATTGATCATGCTTCCTGAAGAATCGATGGCAATTAAGCAATCCGGAGAACCTTCTACCCTCCCTCTCCCTTTCCCCTCCTTTTTAGTCCAAACCTGAGTGATACCCGGCATGATCTTCCCGAAACTAGTCCAAATATCCACATCTTGATAGGGTGACCCAATCTCCCAAGGGGAATGAGCATGGGGATGCAGAGATCCTTTTTCATTCAGAGGGAGTTTCTTCAGAGGAATCGAATAATTTTCTGCCAATTTCATATAGAAAAGGACATCCGCATCGATGGGATTCCCTTGACCTCTTCCCATTCCTCCTTCCATTCCGTAACCCGCCCCTTTTAATTCATCAGAAAAATCGTCTACGACCTCTTTAAATTCAGAGAGAGCCATGGTCTGTTTTGCATAATCTCTCAGCCCTTGATCGATCTCTTCGTTAGAATAGTGGTTTAACTCATGTTCCCCCTGAGGATTCCGTTCTCCTTTCCCTCCCTTGGTCTCTTTCTGTTCTTCAAGGAGAAGGGGTTTAAGAGAACGTGCAAACTTTTTAATACTCTCTCCCCACCGAGAACGATCCAAATAAGGAATTCGCGCAAGTCGTCTGACAATATCTCCATGTCCTTTTACATTCATTTTGGAAGGAGAAATTCCCAGGTCGATTCCCCAAATCTTTTGATAAAGGAAGGCGATCACTTCCTCGACGGTCCCTTTTTTTAAATTTCGATGCAGTTCTGGAATTTCGGTATGCCTCTTCCTGACACAATGCGTATCCGCTATGACATCGATAAAATAATTGGCCACCTGTTTGGCCAATTCTTTATCCCCTGTCACTTTCTTGGCCTCAGCATAAAGCATGAGATGGGTATGGAAATCCCATGGACAAAAGGTGTAATGGGTCATTCCATGATCGAGAAGAGCTTCAATGATCCGCTGCTCCGGCATCTTGTCTTTCATTCGTGAAACAAAAGGTCCATTGATGGTCATCTGTTTCTCTTTCATCTCCAACCCCACGCCTTCGGTCTCTTCCGCTTCACCCTGTTTCGGATCCGTAGCTTCCCTTATCCTGGGGATAGGGATTTCAGGGTAGAGATGTTTTTTCTTCAATTTGGGCCAAATCCCTTCAATGATTGATTGATAGTTTTGCTCTTCCATCCTTATTTTCTGATGTTCATCTAAATCTTTTCATTAATTTTTAATAGTAAAGATTGGGATACCTCGCTTTACCTGGATAAACCAGTTTATCTCTCTCATAAACCTTCCCTTCCACAATATTTCCCAATCCCCTAACTCTTCCTCCCACATAAATCTCTCCCCCCATCATCCATTCACCTGTATGGAGGCCAATGTTCTTCTTAACTAAAATCTTCCCTCCCCTCATCCCTGCCCCAGTCCAGTTTTTGGCGTTTCCCTCAACGACTAATTCTCCTCCCTCGAGGCCGATCCCTGTAAAATCACCGGTGTCTCCATCGATCATCAACCTTTTCCCTTTGGGAAGTCGAAACCCAATCAGATTGATCTCCGTCTTCAACTCTGAAAGTTTGAGGACGATCTCTTCTTCCTTCGCATAGTTACATAATGCTGAAATGTAGACCCCAGCTGGTCCTGGGATGAGATAGGGAATTTTTTGTGTGTTCTCCAAAGCAAAGCAGAAGTCCTCAATATCCTCTGCCGTATAATCAAGCTCCCTTACATATTTTTCCGCCACCTCATAAGCTTTGATGATGGTATTGTATTGTACCATCCAGACGAGTTCTTTAGCTTCTTCTTCTAAAAGTTTCTCGTACCCCCGACGTATCCGATCCATGATCGCCTCAGTGGATTGGACAATCTGATCTAACGGAATATCATGGCTAGGTGCAGTAAAGCATTTAAATTCTTCAAAGGGATCCTGGACAGTCCGGCTCTCTCTTCCTGGAGGGCGGATGAAACCTTTCCTTTGCTGGGTGGCAGACTTCATTTTTAAATTTAACCCCTAAGAACTTATGAAAAAAATAGCCTTCTATTCACTCTTTCTGGCATCGAGATCTTTTTTGATCTCCACATAAAGAGGGTGATCCCCTTCCAATGGTTCCAAGGTTCCTCCTTGAAAAATCTTCGATCCTACGGCTAAGGCATCTTTGAGATGTTCGCTCTGTTCTCGGTATCTCTGAGAAACCATTTTCACTGAATCCTTTGCAAGAAAAATAGGAAAAGGGTCATCCCGTTTCGATCTTTCTTTCTGAGAGAGGATTTCGTCTTTCCATTGAATTCGGTGTGCCAGGGCATAGGGGACGACGGCCTTGACATGTTCGATATCAATCTCAGAATCTTCTAGCAACCACGCCAAACCCTGCGCATATTGTTTAATGGAGGAGGGTAGTCGGTTGGAGGCGCAGTTTTTAATTTGATGGCAGAGGTACCCTGTATAGTGACATCCCTCTTCACAGTTTTCCACAACCCGTTTCTGCCCATATCGTTCACAGAAAGACAATTCCGCAAGGAGCATTCGAGCAAAGGCACTCGCATCGAGGTCCAACTCTAAACTTTCCATCTCTCCGCGGACTTGATCACGATCTTGTCTTTGAAAAGGCTTGACTCCCAATACTTCATGAAGATATTCCCCAAAGCCGTTACAAGCTTCTTCCAATTTGGAGATCTTTTTATCATAGGCGACCTTGGATTTCAGAATGTGATAAAGGTCCTTTTCATATTTTGGATGTCTCAGGAGATGGTCTTTCCGTTTATCTTTTCCGATAAGAAAAGAGAGATTGGCCCCGGGGTATCTTGATTCCACCATAACATCGAATCGATCCACCAGCGGGGCGATGATGGTATTGGTCCCACCATCCTGGTAATTGGCGGTGGCAAAAAGACAATATTCATCGTTAATGATCATCTCATTAAGGTATTCCCAATTCCCACGATCCACACCATCTAAGATCATGCTCTGTTTGGTTTCTGGAAGACGATTGATCTCATCCACAATTTTCACCGGGATTTGGGAAAAATTGGTCCAAACCACATCCTCCTCCCCCCGATTTAATTTTCCCAAATCCGGTCTGCCAATAATTTTCTCCTCTGTTTGCTCAGGATGTCCCGACACTTCACTTCCCCAGATCACACCCAATGGAAATTGGTAGATGAGCGAACAGATATATTCTGCTGAGGTCGTCTTCCCCAACCCCGGCTCTCCAATGATCAATTCCTTTCCCTTTTTCAACCCGGTCAGGAGACTGAGCAAAATCGCCGAGTTAAAACGTTCCCCTTTAATTTCCATATCCGGACGGTTGAAGTAAAGATGATCACTAATAAATTGGTAGATCTCCATGGCTTGTTTCTGATATCCGTTCTTTTCCACGCCTGCCATCCCTTTCTTCTTCTCAATTTTATCTACACGCCATTCTCTGAAATGCGTCACCGAATGGTGGAGAACCTTCAATTATTATATTAACATGGCCTATGAGTTAAGACAAGATTTCACGCTAAGCGAAAAGTGATGATTTACCAATTTTTAAACATTTGTCTCAAAGATCTCCGAGGTTCCTTCTGAAACAATGGCACGCCGAGCAGCCCGGCCTAATTCCTGATCAAAGCGATGGGTCGGGGCATAGACTCGACAAATAGCAACCTTTGCTGGAATATATTGGAATAATCTTCGAAGGGGTTCTCTCGATATTCGTTTGGAGCCAGGGTCGAAGATGAGAAGGGTTCCTTCCTTTGATTCATGCCATGGGTTGAGGGGTCTCGGATCATGGTGAGCCATATCCACATGAAACTCCAACTCTTTAAGACGTTTCGGTAAAAACATCTTAATTCTTTGCTTCACCTCTTCGGGTTTCAAAAAAATGGGTCGCCCCATTTCCATCTCTCTGAGAGTGAGTTTCTCCTCAAAGGTACTACTCCATTTCAACTTTCTCGCTAGTACTTCAGCCCACTTCTCCCCTAGTTGCCTTTCCCGAAAGGATAAAGATTTCTTCCACTCCAATACCTTTTCCATCACAAACCAGTCCGTGAGGGGGAGGTATCGGTCGATCTCTCCTAAAGGATGAAAGGGACAGAGGATCTCCATCGTCTCTTTGAATATTTCCTGTAACTGAAGATCGATGGACCGAGTGGTGCGATGATAATAAACATTGGAATAAAGGTAGAGACGCGCATTGAGAAACATGGCCAATGCGTCCATTCCTCTCTTATCTAAAATCAATCCCGCCTTGCAATAGGAGGTGTAGTAAAGGAGTCGCCTCCAATCCACTGGGCCAATGGAGACACCGGTCATATAAGCATCACGCAGCACATAATCAATATTATCGAAAGTAAAAATCCCTCGAAAGAGTTGCTGGAGAAAGTTTAACCACCTCGGATGTTTTCGCCTCTCCTTCTTGTGAGGCCTCTTGATGAGGTAGGCCACCTGTTCCGGATCAACGCCCTCTGCCTTCTTAAACATCCCATGGGGGCTTCGTCGAATCCCCTTTAACGTTAGGGAAATCTTTTCATTGATGATATGTTGGCCGATCTCCTCATGATTGGTGTTGAATCGAGAGAGATATTGCTCATCGAAAAAATGGCAGAATGGTCCATGTCCGATATCGTGGAGGAGCCCAGCCAGGCGGAGGAGTTCTTCTAAATAGGGGAAAGATGGAAGTTCGGATTTGAAAATCCTGAAGAGAGAGGGATAAAGTTGTTCAGAGAAGGCCCCTGCGACATGCATCGTGCCAAGGGAGTGTTGAAAACGAGTATGTTCGGCTGTGGGAAATACCCAGCGAGCGCTCTGGAGTTGGAAGATGCGTCGAAGGCGCTGAACCCAGGGGGTATCGATCACATTCCTTTCTGTTTCCTCCCCTTCAATTCGGTCGGTCATCACTATGTAGTGATAAATAGGGTCTGCGATCAACCCGGTCCCCTGAGTGTCCTTTGCCACCTTCATGCCCTTGAGATCCCTTTTCATGAATCATTGTCAGAAGGTTCGCTCCCTTTTCCTTTGTCTTCAGGGTGCTTAAACTTTACCTTTCCAGCGGCCACCTCCCGAAGGGCCATCACAATAGGTCGGTTGTCTGCTTCAATTAAGGGGTGAGCTCCTTTCATGATCATTTTCGCTCTTCGGGCTGCCAACATCACCAATTGGAATCGGCTCTCCACCTTCCTCAGACAATCTTCTACAGTTATTCTAGCCATCCTTATCCTCCCATAATTTTTTATTTTCCTCGATGATCAAATGCTTGTTCCTTCGACACCTTTCTGCGATGATAATCGATTTTAATTTCTCAATGGCATCCTCCATACGATCGTTGACGATCACATAATGGTACCCCGAGGCCTCCTCCATGTCTTTTCTAGCATTTGACAAACGAAATTTGACCCTCTCAAGTGAGTCAAATCCTCTTTTCATCAATCGTTCCCGAAGGATTTTTAAAGAAGGGGGGAGAAGGTAAATCAATATGGGCTGGTCCGCTTCCTTCAAAACCAGCTTCGCTCCTTGAGTGTCGATATCCAGTATGAGGTCCATCCCTCCTGACTTTAATTTTTTCAAATCGGGGCGAGGTGTCCCATAGCGGTTCCCCAGCACCTCTGCCCACTCCAAGAATTCATTTCTCTCCAACATCTTCTGAAAGACGGAGTGGGAAACAAAGTGATAGTCCTCACCCTCTTTCTCATTGGGTCGGGGTAAACGCGTGGTAAAGGAGACAGAGAACTGAAGGCCTGGCAGCTGCTCCATGATCCCTTTCACCAAGGTGGTCTTCCCCGTTCCGGAAGGTGCAGAGAGGATAATAATCAATCCGACTCCTTTTTCTTTCATCTCTTGTTCGAACCCGAAGCTTTTTTCGTATATAATACTCATTCGATATTTTGAACCTGTTCTCGGATTTTCTCCAACCCAGACTTCATCTCTACGACTCTCTGGGAGATCTCTGCATCATTGGCCTTGGCGCTGACCGTGTTCACCTCTCGATGGATTTCCTGAAGTAAAAAATCCATTTTTCGGCCGACCGGTTCCTTCTCCTCCAAGAGAGCATAAAATTGAGCCAGGTGACTTTCGGCTCGAACAATCTCTTCGGTGATGTCCGCCCGTTCTGCCAGGATAGCGATCTCCTGCTGGAAACGTAAAGGATCGACCTCCACCCCTTCTAAAAGGGATCGGAGTCTTTCATGAAGTCGGTTGAGAGTGGTTTTGAGACGAGAGGGAAACTGCTGTTTGATCGTTTGTAATTGTTGAGCAATATGATCTAAACGTGGTTGAAGATCTTTAGTGAGAGATTCTCCCTCTAACTTTTTCATGTCATCCATGTTTTTTAAAGATTGCTTCAAGATGGGGAGGATTTCCTGCCAGTAAGGCTCAATATCTCCCGTTTCTTCTTTTGCTGTGATCAAGTCCTTGGCACCTGCCAATAACGTTAACGTAATCTCATCTTTCAGTTGAAGTTTCTCCCTTAAGTCTTGAAGAACTCGATAATACTGCTGCGCAAGATCGAGATCCACACTGAGGTGAACCTTTTCCTCCCCCAGATTTTCAAATCTGAGTGAGACATCGATTCTCCCTCTTGAAATTTGAGATCGGATGATCTCTTTAATTCGATTTTCGAAAAAGCTTAAGCGCTTGGGGAGTTTCATGTTGATGTCGCAATATCGATGATTCACAGAACGAAACTCCACGACGACCTTTCCGAAGGTTGTATCCCCCTCTGCTCTTCCAAAACCTGTCATCGACTTCAACATGGATGATTGGCCTCCCCTTTTAAATCTTCTAAATATTTCTTTCGAAATTGGTTAAAAAGTGCGATGACCTCATCCTGGCGATAATCGGGATAGGTCCACTCCAGAGGTTGAAAGGACTTGTTCCGATAGATCAATGTCAAATCAGCATAAATGCCATCCCTGAGATAGGGCCGATGGGTATACCCCTTCGTCGTAGCGAGGATCACATGCTCCAAACAAATGTATCCAGGGTCGATGTTGATTCTTCGATTTCCATTGGGAGTTGCGTATTTTTCTTCCAGGTGATTCGTCTTCTGTTTAATATCAGGGAGGGCTGGAATGGAAATAAGCCGTTCGAAAGTAATGAAATGACGGAAAAGAGGTTTCCCCATCTCCGGCATGTAATAATCAGTGAAATCAAAAGGGAATCTTTGACTGATCGTGTCGGTTTCCCCTAGGCTTGCACAGAGATCTTGTACCCCTTGCTGAAAAATGTCTTTTTCTGAAACGATCAGACTCATAAAAAGTTTAGCGGGTTGGGGTTTTTTTGGTTTGCCCATCCTTCCTATTCTCTTTTTTTAGGTAGATAAAAAACTCTTTGTTACCTTTGGGGCCGAGCAATGGAGACTCGGTCACACCCAGTACCTTCAGCCCTAACTCTCGACTGAACTTTGAAATCCTATCCATCACTTTTCGATGTAAGGCTCCATCCCTCACCACACCCCCTTTACCCACCTCACCTTTTCCCACTTCGAATTGGGGTTTGATCAAGCCGAGGATGGAACCTCCATCTTTAAGAAACCCTAGAAGGGATGGAAGAAATTTTTCGATGGAGATGAAAGAGGTATCGATGAGGATTAAGTCTGTCTCATCCTGAACATCCTCCCTTTGAAGATAACGGATGTTTCTCCTCTCCAGGTTGATGACTCTGGGGTCTTTTTGAAGTCTCCAGGCCAGCTGTCCATATCCAACATCCACGGCATAA
>Ga0153915_10006432_pt1 | contig 11020 bp, 8 predicted proteins | sample Opewatmetagenome_2_FD_107003 | JGI IMG/M metagenome (GOLD analysis project Ga0153915, IMG submission 107003) | Freshwater wetland microbial communities from Ohio, USA - Open water 3 Core 3 Depth 3 metaG | ecosystem: Environmental > Aquatic > Freshwater > Wetlands | place: USA: Ohio, Lake Erie...
AGGAATAGAAGTGAGTGGGCTTTTAGCCAAGCCCATTCGGGGTCGGCGTAGCCAACCCACATTACCACGCCCATAGGGCGTGGGTTTCTAAATTTAACTAAAGAGGCTAACGTACTTTTTAGATTGCCCGGTTTGATTCGTATAAACATGAAATTGAGCCATTGAGATGACGGGTCGTTAGACAAGATCATGGGCTCAATTTTGGTGTTAAGGGGTTTAAAATGGAAATTTTTCAGGACGCCAATAACGTTTAATTCTTTTTCTACCCCCATGATATTTACTTTTTTACCTATTATTGATTCCCTTCCCATCAAATTTGCCGCTTCTTCATTAATTACCAGCGCATTGGAATCGCTTGCAAAATCTTCTGAATAAAATCTGCCTTCCGCTATTTCCATTTTAAAGGTTTTTGCGTAGTCCAGATCAACAAAGGCATAATGCAGCGATATAACATCATTAGGATTCTTGCCTTCCCAACTAATTCCTGAAGTTGAGCTCCCCATATAAGTCGGCAATTCAGACGACACGGTAATTATCTCTACACCAGGATTATTCAGGAATTCCTTTTTTAATGTTTCATGCTTTTCTTTTGTTGCTTCACCAATCGGTATATAGATTATATTTTCTTTGTCTAACCCTAGATTTTTATTATGGATATAATCAATCTGCTTATATACAACGGCGGTCCCGATTATTAATATTACGGAAAGGCTGAATTGAAATACGACAAGGGTTTTACGAATGAAGGAACCTTTTTTGCCGGAGACAAGTGAGCCTTTCAGCACGGTTGCGGGTTTAAATGATGAAAGGAATAATGCGGGATAACTTCCTGATACAATTCCTGTTATCACAGCAATAAGCAGTAAAGATAAAAAAACACCGATATTGGCATGAAAATTCAGGGTTAAATTTTTCTGAGTCAGGTTGGTGAATGAGGGCAGAAGCAATTCTACAAAAACAAGGGCAAGCAAAAGGGCAAGCAAAGAACATATTATGGATTCCCCTAAAAATTGTCTTATAATTGCTTGTCTATTGGCACCAACAACCTTTCTTATTCCAATTTCTCTAGCACGGGTTACCGATTTTGCCGTTGCCAGATTCATAAAGTTGATGCAGGCAATGAGCAAAACAAATATAGCTATGATGCTGAAAAGCACTACGTATAAAATGTCCCCATGTCCATCAATATCAGCTGTATACTTTCCTGCTGAATATAAATGTATTTTGGTTAAAGGCTGCATATAGATTTCTGAAACCGCACCTTTGGCATGCTTCTTTATTATGCCGGCAATCTTTTTAGTGAAATCTTGATATAGTGTGCCCTTTTGAAGTTGTACATAAGTATAAAGACTGTTACTTCCCCATTGCTCTAAAAAATCTATCTCAGAAAAAGCACGAATTACATTTATTGGCGCAACAAAATCAAATTGCAGATGGGAATTATGAGGAATATTTCTAATAACTCCGGTTACCTTTAAATCTTTATTTTCAAATGTAAGAGTCTTGCCTAGCGATTCTTCGGAAGCGAAATATTTTTCCGCCATCTTTTCGGTTAACACGATAGAGTTAAGTTCAGAAAGCGCTGTTTCAGGATTGCCTTTGATGAAAGGAAATGAAAAAACCTCGAAGAATGCCTGATCGGTTAAGATTCCATTTTTTTTCTCGGTAAATATCTTCTCGCCGTATCTGAGGGTACCGCCGGCTCCGGCTAATAACCTTACGGAATTTACAACTTCCGGGAATCCATCCTTTAATGCCTGCGCAAGCGGACCCGGTGTAACGGCAACAGGGAAAGGCTCGCCACCGGAATAAAATTGATTTTCCACAACCCTGTAAATATCATCGGCATTTTCATGGAACTTATCGTAGCTCAGTTCATCCTGTATCCATAGGAGTATAAGAATGCATGCCGCCATTCCAATCGCCAGCCCAGATATATTAATAAAGGAATAGGTTTTATTCCTTATCATATTTCTAAAAGCAACTTTGGTGTAATTTATAAGCATGGGTGCCCAATCTCTATTTAAAAGATGAACTTTCAACATTCAACGTTGAACGTCCAACTCCGAATCAATAAAATCTAACGTTCAACATCCGACTTTGAACTTCAAACATCGAATGAATTTGCTGACTGCTGATCGCGACTCGACTGAGCTCGCCGAAGTCTGACATCCGACCGCTGTCTTCTCACGCCGCCATATTCTCTCCCACCACATGTCCGTCGAAGAGATGAATTATCCTCTGAGCATAGTCTGCATAAGACTGTGCGTGTGTGACGATGATAATGGTCGCGCCCTTTTCATGGAGTTCCGTCAGAAGACCCATAACCTCGTCTCCGTTTTTTGAATCAAGGTTCCCTGTCGGCTCATCGGCGAGGATAAGCCTTGGCTTTCCGACGATTGCCCTGGCCACGGCTACCCTCTGCTGCTGTCCTCCGGAAAGCTGCTGGGGAAAATGGCCCTTTCTGTGGGTGAGTTTCATCTGCTCCATTGCTTCAAGGACCTTTTCCTTCCTCTCCTTTACCGGTGTCTTCAAATAAAGCAGGGGGAGCTCGATATTCTCGTAAACCGTCAGCTCATCAATAAGGTTGAAACTCTGAAAGACAAACCCGATATTCGCCTTTCTCAGATCGGAACGCTGCCTTTCCGACCATCCCGACACCTCGTTACCCGCGAATTGGTATTCCCCTTCAGTAGGATTATCCAGGAGGCCAAGGATATTCAGCAATGTGGATTTGCCGCAGCCCGACGGTCCCATGATCGCTACAAACTCCCCTTCCTTGACATTGAGGTTCACGTTGTCCAGAGCCGTTGTTTCGACCTCTTCTGTTGTATAGATTTTTTTAAGATTTCTTGTCTCGATCATTTTGTCCCCCTTAATGATTTTTTATTAATAATAGATACCCGAACCCGCACCATTAATCTTATCTAAGCAACACCTGTGCCAGAAATATGGAGAGACGCTGAGGCCCTTTCCGGACAAGGCTTTGCATATTTTATTGATTTTTTTTGGGCTTTTAATGAGCAGTAAAAGTGTACGCCAGCGGACAGTTGGTGTCCGCTGGCGTACACTTTAAAGGATAAAACTTCTTTATTATCTTCCATATCTGACTTTTCCGGCATTGACTCCGAAAAAGTCGTGACTTTTTCGGAGTACAGGATAAAATGGCCGGCATGAAGAGATATATAATAGAATCCTTTACATTTCTGCCGGCATCAAATACATATAATTAACATAAGTGCTAATTTGATATATCTGAGGAAACTCCTGGAACACGCTTATGGATAGAATCTTATTTATTGATAGGGGCCATTCATGACGGACAAAATCGGCAAAATACTTATCGTGGATGATGACGAGGATGTTCTTAAGGCTGCCCGGCTGTTTCTGAAAAAGCACGTTGAGGCCATAGATACTGAAAAAAACCCTGAAAATATTCCCGCCCTTTTAAAGAACGATTCCTATGACGTGATCCTGCTGGACATGAATTTCACAAGGGATGTTACAAGCGGACAGGAAGGCCTGCATTGGCTTTCCAGGATTCGTGAGATCGATCCCTCGGCGGTAGTAATAATGATAACCGCCTTCGGCGATGTAACCCTTGCAGTGACTGCAGTAAAGCAGGGCGCTGTGGATTTTATTCTTAAGCCGTGGCAGAACGAAAAGCTCCTTGCCACTGTTTCAGCTGCTGCCGGCCTCCACAGGACAAGGATTGAGGTAGCAAATCTCAGATCCAGACAGGAACGGCTCAGCGCCGACATGAATCAGCCCTTTAACGAATTTATCGGCTCTTCTTCTGCCATGCAGAATGTATATTATACTATCATGAAGGTCGCGAAAACCGACGCCAATGTCCTTATCTTAGGCGAGAACGGGACCGGCAAGGAACTTGTTGCACGGGCACTCCACAGCAAGTCCTTAAGGAGCAATGAGGTCTTTATAAGCGTTGACATGGGCGCTATCAGTGAATCCCTTTTTGAGAGCGAGCTTTTCGGCCATGTCAAGGGCGCCTTTACAGATGCGGTATCGGACCGGACCGGCCGCTTTGAGGTTGCCTCCGGCGGCACCCTCTTTCTGGACGAGATCGGAAACCTGTCCATGCAGATGCAGTCAAAGATACTCAGAACTATTGAAACAAGGCAGGTTGTAAGGCTTGGATCAAACAAGACTATACCGATAGATATAAGGCTTATATGCGCCACCAATATGAATGTCATGGACATGGCAAAGAGGAATGACTTCAGACAGGATCTTCTATACAGGATAAATACTGTCGAGATACACCTCCCGCCCCTGAGAGAAAGGGGGGAAGACCTTCAACTGCTGGCGGAACACTTCCTTAAAACCTATTGCAAAAAATACAAAAAATCCCTTAAGGCTATAAGCCCGTTGACCATGAACAAGCTCATGAAATATAACTGGCCCGGAAACGTCAGGGAGCTTCAGCACTGCATGGAAAGGGCTGTTATCCTGAGCGATTCCGATGCGCTTCAACCCGAAGATTTCTTTTTCTCGCCCGTACAGTCGGATGATGAAAGAAGAATTTTCGAAAATTATAACCTTGAGCTGGTTGAAAAGGAGATAATTCGCAGGGCGATCGACAAACATAAAGGAAACATCAGTCAGGCAGCCGAAGAGCTGGGCCTGACCAGGGCATCTCTTTATCGACGGCTGGGAAAACACGGGATATAGATGATGATAAAAACCTTTAAATTCAAAATCACTGTCAGGGTTCTGCTTCTCACGGCCACATTGATACTGCTTGCCTTTCTGATCTTTAAAATGGATTTTATATTTGTGCCTTTTGCCGTAACACTCCTGGCGGTTTACCAGGTTTTCTCTCTTGTCCATTTTGCTGAAAAGACAAACAGGGACCTGAGCAGGTTTCTTCTTTCAGTAAGATATGATGATACTTCCCAGGCATTCACAAGCGAAGGGCTGGGCACATCCTTCAATGAACTGAAAGATGCCTTCAGCGAAGTCATGGTTAAACTTCAGGAGACGCGTTCCGAGAAAGAGGTCCAGGCCAGATACCTGAAGACAGTAATACAGCACGTAGGCATCGGCCTTCTGGTCTATAAGCCTGACGGCACAGTAGACCTGATCAATAATGCGGCCAGGAAACTCCTGAAGGTAACAGTGCTCAGGAATATTAACGACATGAAGGACACATCTCCTCGGCTTGTTGACACGCTGCTTAATCTTAAACACGGCGATAAAAGGCTTATCAAAATCGAGAGAGAGTGTGAGACCGGCTACCTTTCCATATTTGCAGGGGCCTTTATTTTGCGGGAGGATGAGTACATCCTTGTATCTCTTCAGAATATTCAGGAGGAACTTGAAGAAAAGGAGATGGAGGCATGGCAGAACCTTATCAGGGTCCTTACACATGAAATAATGAACTCCATCACGCCCATATCATCCATGACCGCTACCCTGCTGGAGATGCTTGTAAAGGATGAAAAGGATGAAGGCATTGCAAATGAGAATATAGATCAGGAAAAGATCAAAGAAATGGTTGAAGCCCTGAAAGTCATACACCGGAGGAGTCAGGGGCTTATGACCTTCGTGAGCGCCTACCGAAACATGACGCTTATCCCCAAGCCGGAATTCAGGCTTATGCTTTTGAGGGATTTTTTTGACAGGATAGAAAAGCTCATGAATCATAAACTCACGGACAGCGGCATTACCTTCAAATGGTCTGTTGAGCCTGAAACCCTTGAACTAACGGCCGATCCCGGACTGATGGAGCAGGTCATAATCAATCTCCTCTTAAACGCCATAGACGCCGTGACCGGGCGCGGTAATCCTGCCATCATGCTCTCTGCCTTCATGGGTGCGGAAGGGCAGGTCATGATTGCCGTTGAAGACAACGGGGTAGGGATTGTTGAAGAGGCATTGGAGAAGATCTTTATACCGTTTTTTACGACAAAAAAACAGGGTTCAGGCATAGGGCTCAGCCTCTCACGCCAGATCCTCCGGCTGCACAACGCCACGATCAGGGCGCAGTCTAAGCCTGATAATAAGACAATATTCACCATCAGATTCGGTTGAATCATTGCCCTGCCTGAATAAATCCACAAGCTTAACAGGATAAAAGAACATGTCTTATAAAATATTGGTGCTGGCTACACGCAACAAGGGAAAGATTACAGAGTTAAGAAAATTGCTTTCAGGGTTCGACATCCATATCAAGGGGCTTGACGATTTCGGACCTATACCAGAGGCAAAAGAGGACGGCCACACATTTGAGGAGAACGCATATAAGAAGGCCTTCTTTACTGCTAACTCTCTCGGGGTTCCGGCCCTGGCCGATGATTCAGGGCTGGTGGTCAGGGCGCTTGGAGGCGAGCCCGGCGTGCATTCTGCCCGTTATGCCGGTGATCATGCGAGCGATGAAGAGAAATATATAAAATTATTGAAGGAGATGGAGGGAAAATCAGAAAGGAGCGCCTATTTTGAGTGCGCCATTGTCATCGCCCTGCCCACGGGACAATCAAAGACATTCACGGGAACGTGCGAGGGAGAGATCGCGTTCGAGCCCTCGGGTGATGAGGGATTCGGCTATGATCCTGTTTTTCTATATCCGCCCTTAAAAAAGACCTTCGCCCAGATACCCCTTGAAGAAAAAAACAAGATCAGCCATAGGGGCAAGGCAATGGCAAGGCTTAAAGAGGAATTCGATAAGGTTTTTAACTGGCTGGAATTCAAAGGGAATGTGAAATAAAAAAGCCAAATAAATTATTCCTTTGCCGAAAAACATCTTATGCAATTTGTAAAACATATTGTCAAATTGCATAAACTTCAATAATATCACGGCATGATTCCTTGTATTTCAGAAAAAGCCATACGTACACTGCTAATGAGGTTTTCCGATTGAGATCAAATCAGGAATGACCCTGACACGCGATTCATTCCTCGGGTTGGAAAAGTGGTGGAGACTTGCCGATAATACCGCAACTACTCCTACGCTTATCTAAGGAGGCAGCGAATCCTATCGACATAAAGGGCTAAATGTGCTGGGATGGCAGAAAAGTGGTGAATTATTCTCCTGACAATTATCCATCAGATCGGCAGATCGGACGCATCTATAGCGAGTTGGACAGAGGCTTTTCCCTGTTGAGAAGATATTTCTTTAACTCCAGGCCGCCTCCGAACCCTCCCAGGCCCTTTGCGGTCACTACCCTGTGACAGGGGAAGATCAGGGGCAGGGGATTTCGATGCATGGCTTGTCCTATAGCCCTTGCGCCTCCGGGACACCCGGCCATATCCGCTACCTCTCCATAGGTCTTTGTCTCTCCAAAGGGGATAGCCCTTATACCTTGCCATGCCTTCATCTGAAAAGGGGTATGTTTGATATCCAGTCTGATCCCCTTAGAAACAGGCCCTCCCGCAAGGGCCGACTCAACCGCCACAAGAAGAGGATAATTCATCTCTTTATCTTCAACCAAGGCATTGTCAGGGTAAGTCCTTTTAAAATAGGAGATGCAGTCCGGTCCCTTGTCCAGAAACAGCCCCACGCGCACAGCGCCCCTTTGCGATGAGGCGAGATATATTTGGAGCCTGTCCGCTTCAATCATGAAGCAATAGACTTTGCGGATTTCTTTCCCTGCCATGTCTCTCTCTCTTCCAGCCTTTTGTTGATAAGGTTGATGTTTTTCGTCTTTTCCAGGGTCCACAGGGGCGCGATAAGCTCGGAGGGATTAGGGTCGCCTGTTATCCTCTGTATCACCAATTCCGGCGGCAGGACCTCAAGGAAGTCTATGAGCGTCTCTATGTATTCCTCCCTGCCGATGCAGGCGTATTGCCCTTTTGCATAGAGATCTGCCAGGACCGTGCCCCTTGTTACATAGAGTGAGTGTATCTTCACGCCCGTTATGGGAAGCCCGGATATGTAACGGGCCGTCTCCATCATCATCCCGTGGTCTTCTCCGGGAAGGCCAAGTATGACATGGACGCAGACATCGATGCCATGCTCGTGCGCCGACATCACGGCCTTTTCAAGGCAGGCGACATCATGTCCCCTGTTTATCCTTGACAGGGTGATGTCATGGGCCGATTGAAGACCGTATTCGATCCATACCAGGCAATCTTTTTGAAAGGAGTTCAGGAGGCTCAAAATCTCATGATCAATGCAATCAGGCCTGGTGCCCACGGAAAGGCCGACCACGCCCTTGTGGCCCAACGCAGTCTGATATGTGTCTCTTAATTGTGATACAGGGGCATAGGTGTTGGTGAAGGACTGAAAATAGGCTATAAATTTTCCGGTCTTATGTTTTTTCTCCGCGAATCTTATGCCCTCGGCAATCTGGTCGTCAAGATTTTGGCCCTTGTTGATCAGGTTGCCTGTCCCTGAACCGCGTGAATCACAGTAGATGCATCCCCTGGAGGAGATAGTCCCATCCCTGTTGGGGCAGCTGAAACCCGCATCAAGAGCGATCTTCCGGACCCTCTCTCCAAAGACCTCTTTAAGATAACTGTTATAATCGCGATATCGTTTTAAAAATATGGCTATTCCCTCGTCCTCTTTTTAATAATGAGCTTTATAGGTGTGTGCGTCAGGTCAAACTGTTTCCTCAATTGATTTACAATAAATCTATTATAGGAAAAATGGACCGCATCAGGATAATTCACGAACACGACAAAGGTTGGAGGCTTGATATCAATTTGTGTGGCGTAGAAAAATTTGAGTCTCCTCGCTCCGACCATCGGAGGAGGTCGCTTTTTTATCATTTCCTCAACAAGGCGGTTGACCTCCCCTGTCCCGATCCTCGTGCAAAACTGATCGTAGACTAGATCTATCTTGCCGAACATTTTTTTTACGTTTTCGCCCGTAAGGGCGGAGAGGTTTATCTTGGGGGCAAAGGTTGCGAAATTAAGCTGTCTTTCAATCGCCAGATCAAGGGCCTTTTTTCTGACGGAATCGTTCCTGACAAGGTCATATTTATTGACTCCCAGTATAAGCCCCCTGTCGCGCTCAAGGGCGTAACCGCATATGCGCGCATCCTGTTCTGCGAATCCAGCTTCGGCATCAAAGAGGACTACAGCCACATGACAGCGATCCAGACTTTTCAAGGCCTTGATCATGGAAAACTTGTCGATCTTCTCCGACACCTTGCTTTTTCTTCTTATGCCTGCCGTGTCAATCAACAGATATTCCCTGTCATTCCTTTTAAAAAGGGTGTCAACGGAATCGCGCGTCGTGCCGGGGATCTCGCTGACGAGCGATCTTTCAAAGCCGAGTATCCTGTTTACTAATGAGGATTTCCCGGCGTTAGGTCTTCCCAGGATAGCCACGCGTATATAGTTTCCGCCTCCTTGGGAGGGTTGTTCCTTTGGCAAGCCTGCGACTACATCATCCATAAGGGCCTTGAGGCCATAACCATGAGCCCCTGAAACGGGATAGACCTTATCCGCGCCCAATCTGTAAAAATCGTGGATGATATGTTCATGTTCAGGACCGTCAATCTTGTTGACTGTGGGGAACACCTTTTTGTTAACCTGCCGCAAGGCTGCTGCCATCTCTTCATCGCCGGGCAAGAGCCCTTTCCGGCCGTCCATCAGAAAGATAATCCGGTCCGCTTCCTCCACGGCCTTTAGTATCTGCCTTTTTATCAGGTTGCTGAGTTGATCTTCGTTTTTATCATCAAAGCCGCCGGTATCGACCACAGTGAAAGGCGTATCATCCCAGGTAACCGATGCGTAAAGATTGTCCCTTGTAAGTCCGGAGTAGTCATCCACAAGGGAATCCTTTGACCTTGAAAGACGGTTAAACAGGGTCGATTTGCCTACATTAGGCCGCCCTACTATAGCAATTATGGAAGTCATAATATTTTGTATATTGTCGGAAGTATGCCAATCAGGCCTGTGCCAGAAGATTCTCACTGATAGTGCGGTTAAGATCCATCAATTTTACCGGTTTTTGTATGAGGGTCAAGGCGATTCCTTCTTCGATTGTCCGGCGCGCCCTGAAATCGCCGGGATTGCCTGTCAACATAAGTATCCTGGCTTTGGGATCGAAAGATTTGATCTTATGGGATGACTCATAACCATCCATGACCGGCATCTCAATATCCATGACTACAATGTCAGGAAGAAAAGTCATATACTTTTCCAAAGCCTCACGTCCGTTATTGGCGCTCTCGACATTGTAATCTCCAAATATCATTAGGGATTCCATTATGAGTTCAGAGAGGCTTTTTTCATCGTCTACTATAAGAACCTTTTTCTTGGACATCTCAACAACTCCCAGAAATTTTATACATTCATATCATCGTAAAGGAAGGATATTATTCTTTTCATCTTTATTCAAGCTAAAATTTTTTCAATAACTGGTTATGGCAATTCTATAACTCCATCAAGTCTCCATCATTAACAATTTTATCAACATCGCCTCAAAATATTTTAAGCGAAAAATAAATAAGATAGGATAGTTTTCAAGAATTCCACACAGGGTATATATGGCCTCTTATTCTCAGACAGTTGCCTATTAAAAAATATTTTTCAAAAATTATTTTATCTTGACTAAGGGTATTATTATGGATAAATCTCTCCATCAGGAATTCAGTGTCCAACAGTTTTATAGCATTTAATGCAGGGTGTCGACGCTGGACCCAACCTGAAGACAACCTATTAATTTTACTCGAAAAGACAAAAATATCATGCCTACAAAATACATAATTGTGACCGGAGGGGTGTTGTCAGGCCTCGGCAAAGGTATCGCTGCCGCCTCCATAGGACATCTATTATCCTCAAAACTTAAGATCGTGCCCATTAAATGCGACGGATACCTGAATGTTGATCCGGGAACCATGAATCCCTATGAACATGGAGAGGTCTTTGTCCTCGACGACGGCGGGGAAGTGGATATGGATTTCGGTCATTATGAAAGATTTCTTGGCGTCACGTGTAAATCCAAGTGGAACCTCACAATGGGGAAGGTCTTCGACATTGTGAGACAAAAAGAGAGAAAGGGGGATTACCTGGGCAAGACGGTCCAGTATATCCCTCACGTTACTGA
>Ga0153915_10006433_pt1 | contig 11020 bp, 5 predicted proteins | sample Opewatmetagenome_2_FD_107003 | JGI IMG/M metagenome (GOLD analysis project Ga0153915, IMG submission 107003) | Freshwater wetland microbial communities from Ohio, USA - Open water 3 Core 3 Depth 3 metaG | ecosystem: Environmental > Aquatic > Freshwater > Wetlands | place: USA: Ohio, Lake Erie...
GAGGGCAGGCAGATGTTCAATCTGCTTGTCAAGAAGCTGGTAGCGGATGGGAAAGTCACAATAATCAACATCACCCAGTTTCCAGAAGAGGCACTTTTGGCTGAACGCCTTCTGGTTTTAGACCAGGGAAAAATGTTAATGGATGGTTCGCCTGAAAAAGTATTTGATGAAGAAATCAAGCTGAAGGAAATAGGAATGTCCACCACCAGAAGCTTAAAGATTGCCAATGGCCTTAAAAGAAGGGGCTTAAGTTTTAATAGAAAAATTGGAGGGATGGAGGACCTGATTCAAGAACTTCTGTCCCTGCCGGGAGTAAACTATAATCTGCCCATAATTCCAAAGAAGGCAGAGGAAGTTGAACGGTCTAAGGCAGAGATACCAGGGATTCCACAGATAGAAGTGGAAAAGGTGAGCTTTGCTTACAATAGTAGAAATCCCAAAGTCGCTTTAAATGGAATAGATCTGGAAATCAAGCCAGGAGAATTTGTTGGGCTGATAGGCCCTACCGGCTCAGGGAAAACCACTTTAGCCCAGCTTCTGGATGGTCTGCTTTTCGCAACCTCTGGCTTAATCCAGGCTGAAGGTTTAGAGATAAAGGAGAAAGTCTCCTATCTGAAGAGAATACGCCAGAAAGTCGGGCTGGTCTTTCAATTTCCAGAAAAGCAGCTTTTCGAGGAAACGGTATATGAAGATATAGCCTTTGGTCCAAAAAATCTTGGTCTGGGAAAGGAGAAAATCGATACCAGAGTGAGAAAATCGCTTGAAGTCGTAGGTCTGGATTTCGATGTTTTTGCTCAGCGTTCACCTTTTTCTTTAAGCAGCGGAGAACAGAGAAGAGTTGCCATTGCCGGTATCTTAGCCTTAGAGCCCAGGATTCTGATTTTAGATGAGCCTACAGCCGGGTTAGATTTCGAGGGGGTTTGCAGAATTAATAAAATCCTGCTGGAGCTTAATAAAAAGGGAGTAACCATAATCTTGATCTCTCACAATTTAGAACTGGTTGTAGAGGTATGTAAACGGATAATCTACCTGAAGGAAGGTAAAATCCTTTTTGACGGATCAAAGGCTGAGTTTTTCAGTCAAACTGGAAAACTCCAGGAGGAAGAAATAGAATTGCCGGATATAGTAAAACTTCTGCAAAGTCTTAGTAAAGCCGGATTTGAAATCAGAGAAGACCTTTATGAAACTGAGGGGATAATTGATGAGCTTTATTCTATTTTCGGAAAAAGGGAAAAATGAGGAAGCTGCCGCGTAATCCTGAGGTTTAATTCTCTTTAAAGAAATTAGAAATTTTTTAAAAAATATCTTGATATTTCTTCCAAGATTTTTTAAATAATATATAGACCTAATTTAAATAGAAGCGGGGGAAAGGAGTGGCTTGAAAGGATTTTCAATATTGTCTGAAAATCCAAAAGGGTCTTGAGATTAAAAGCCTTAGAAAGTTGAGTTTTTTTAAAAAAAATCAAAAAAAGACTTGACAAAAGAGGTTTGTTTAATACATTTAATCTTGTTTTTTTGGGCTAAAATTAGCCTAAGGAGGATAAAAAGCCAGATTGAGTTCGTTAAGTCTTTGATAACAAATAACTTAATCTAAAACGTAGAAGAAAGTTCTCAACTTAAATCTATAAAAGGAGGTGATTTTGTAGGGGACATATAATATAGCTTAGTTAGTGAATTTTTTCACATTCATTTTTTGGGAGGAAGAAGAATGAACAAGAGAGTAATTTTAATGGTCACTGGCATAGTGCTTTTGTTTAGTTTCCAATTTTCTTTGGCAGCAGTTCCAGTGGCTAAGATAAGGTTAATAGGGTATTCACCCAGAGACCTTACCATGGATACCACCCTGCATAGAACATCCACAGCGCTGCCTAACGTGGGAGTAGGTAGCAAAATCTATTTCATGGCTAATCAGGGTGATACCAATACCTATACTTATTCCTGGGTTCTTACCCGTCCGATTGGCTCGACCACAGTTTTAAGCGGCACCTCGATTCAGAATCCAACTATGGTTCCGGATTTGGAGGGAACTTATATAGTTACCCTGGTTTTAACCGGAGCAGGAGGAACCAGCGCACCTGATTCAATGTATATCAGTGCCGGCACCTGGGTTGGAACCGGAATCGAAGGCGGAATGACCCCCTACTGGCCCCAGTGCGGATTTTTCTGCCACAATGATAAGATCGGGGAATGGGAAGGAACAGGTCACGCGGTTCTGTTTACGGAAGGCATAAACGGCGTAGCAAGCAGCCATTACGGTCCAAGCTGTATTAGCTGTCACACTGTCGGATACGATACTGATCCTGCGGCGAACAATTACGGTTTTGATGACGTGGCTACTCTGTTGAATTGGACGTTCCCCACTACTTTACAGGCAGGCAACTGGGACTCGATGGTAGCTGACTATCCGAGTCTGGCTAATCTGGCCAATATCCAGTGCGAGAACTGCCATGGTCCGGGAAGTCGGCACGGCGGAGAAAACAGATACAACAGAATTGCGGTCAGCCTTAATTCGGGCGTGTGCGCGGTTTGCCACGATTCAGGTCACCATATGTACCCCTTTCAGTGGGACTTCTCCAGACATGCCGTGTCCAAAGGCGAGCCAGGGGATCCTGAACATATGAACAGCTCTTCCTGTGCGCGGTGTCATACGGCACAGGGTTATCTTAATGAAACTCTTGGCGGGCAACCTTCAGCCGCTCCTTATAAGTTAGTGGAGTCAGTCACCTGCGCGACCTGTCACGACCCACACAGTGCTCAGAACTCGCACCAGCTCAGGAGACCTCAGTTGTACGGTGTGTGCTATGATTGTCACAAAGTGAGGCTCAGCAGCCGCGGCTTCCATCGTTCGCACCAATCCGAGATGTTAGAAGGCACGGCCGGATACAACTATCCTGGAGAATTATACGTTAACGGGAGTCATACCTATGCTACTGACAAATGCGTGACCTGCCACATGGCGGCAGCACCTTCAGATAGCCTGGCAACTATAGTCGGAGGACATACCTTTGCAGTCGTCAACGATAATGAAACCCCGGATGACACAGGGGACGATATCCTGAACGACACAGGATGCCAGAGTTGCCATGGCTCTGTCAGCCTGCTCTTTCTCAGGACAGCACAGGCGCAAGTCAAAGCAGTTCTGGACTCTCTGGGAGCTCTGCTTCCAAAGCAAACTTCAGGCGCAGTAAGGAATCATCTGGATCCGCTCCTGACTATCACTGAGAAAGGCGGGGCATATAACTACTACTTCGTGTTGAATGATGGCAGTATGGGTATGCACAACCCCTCCTATGCCGTGAAGCTGCTGTGGGACTCTATTAAGAGGGTAGCAGCCCAGGCCCATGCAGGGGACATTGTCGAAATAACTGACGTGCCTGATGATCAGGGTAAACAGGTCAGCATTCTCTGGAATATGTTTGCAGGGGAGGATGACATAAACAAGCCCGTCATCAATTACGGTATCTGGAGAAGAGACGATACTTCTGCTCCCAAGGTTCTGGCTGGAAGTGTCAATTCATTTAAGGAGATGCTCGGATTATATCCTCAGCTAAAACCCGGAGCAAAGGTATCAGTTGCAGGAACGGTCTGGACCTTTATAAATTCCGTGCCTGCCCAGCATCATGATCGTTACGGGTTTGTGGCACCGACTCTGTTTGATTCGACCGTCGTTTCAGGGATGCACTGGTCAGTCTTCTACGTTTCAGGACAGACTGCAGATCCCGGAACTTTCTATGAATCATTACCGGACAGCGGTTACTCTGTTGACAACTTAATTCCTTCTGTTCCGACAGGTCTGGCAGCCCTTATCCAGGGTCATAACGTGCAGTTGAGATGGGATCAGCCAACTGATCCAGACGTGAACTATTTCTCCATTTACCGTAGCACCACGTCTGGCTTCACGCCATCTCCTTCTAACCGAGTCGGATATTCCTCTGGGACCGAATTTGTCGACACTAACCTGGTGAACGGAAGCTATTATTATAAACTTACTGCTACCGACTTCTCAGGGAACGCCGGTGGTCCTTCGGTTGAGCTTCCGATCAATGTCACCTCAGTGCATGAACAGGAAGGTTCTGTGCCCAAGGTATTTGCTCTGTTCCAGAACTATCCTAACCCATTTAACCCGATTACCCAGATCAGATTCTCCATACCCAAGAGAGCGAAAGTGGAGCTTTCGGTTTACAATATCCTGGGTCAGAAGGTCACGACTCTGTTGAATGAAGAGCTTGAAGCTGGCAATTACACCTCTACCTGGAACGGAAAAGATGACAAAGGTTTTGATGTTTCCAGCGGTATTTATTTCTACAAACTGAATTCCAATGAATTCAGCGCTACTAAGAAGATGCTGCTGGTGAGGTAGAGGGGAATTTAGTTAGGTTAAAAAAAGACCGCCCAGAAAGGGCGGTCTTTTTTTTATTTCATACTGGGTAGCCCCCCTTGACCTCAAGTGGGTCTACAGTTTTTTCACCCAGCAAGTCAGCGAGTGGATATTTCAATTTTCATGGTCTTTCGTAGTGCGACCCTTTCAGGGTCGCAAAAATAGAAGAGATTAGACGATTTAATAGAAATTCCGTAGAGACGCATGGCCATGCGTCTCTACATTTTGGTAGCCCTTCCTTTACCTCAAGGAGGGCTATTGGATATAGTCACCCTCAAACGAGTTTCAGGGTGCCACCCGTCCGTTCAACTTTGTAGAAATAATTTCAGATGTATCCAAAAAATATGAGTTGCCGCTACGTTTATCTTCAATAAATCCCTTGATTTAAAAAAAGAGTAAATATATATTCTAACTCAGACAAAATTCTTGAAGGCTGATAATGAAAAGAAATAAAAAAAAGAAAAAAGTCGTTATTCTTGGTTCCACCGGATCGATCGGCAGGAGCGCGCTGGAGGTTCTGAAAAGTTTCCAGGACAGATTCGAGATATTCGGGATTTCGGCTCATAAGAATTTTGAACTGTTCAAAAAACAAATCAAAGAGTTCAAACCTGAAATGGCGGTACTGACCCAGGCTGAAAGCTACGATAAGATCAAGAGGGGATTCAGAGATAACAAAATTAAAATAGATTTCGGGGCCGAAAGTATCAATCAGATGGTATCTGCACCTGAGATAGAGATAGTCATCAATGCCATATCAGGCTCTGCTGGTCTTTTACCTAGTTATGCCACCTTGAAGGCAGGCAAGACCTTAGCTTTAGCCAACAAGGAGTCTCTAGTTATGGCAGGGGAGTTTCTTACTAACCTGGCTAAGAAAAAAGGCTCAGAGATTCTGCCGGTTGACAGCGAACATTCTGCTATTAAACAATGCCTGCTTGCGGGCAAGAAAAATGAAGTCAAGAGGTTGATCTTGACCGCCTCAGGAGGTCCATTCTACTTAAACAAGAAGAAAGATTTGTCCCGTGTGACTATCAGCCAGGCTCTTTCCCATCCCACCTGGGAGATGGGTAAGAAGATCACCATAGATTCAGCCACCCTGATGAACAAAGGATTAGAGGTGATTGAAGCTCACTGGCTATTCGGGATACCAGCTTCGCAGATAAAGGTGATAATTCACCCACAATCAGTGGTTCATTCTATGGTAGAGTTCGTTGATGGCACACTTATTGCCCAGATGAGCAAGCCGGACATGAAGATGCCTCTGCAATATGCTCTGCTTTATCCTGAAAGGATCGAGACCAACGATTATCGTTTAGACCTCACCCGAATAAAAAATCTCATCTTTCTGGAGCCTGATTTGGGAAGGTTTCCTGCACTCAAGTTCTGCTATTTCGCTTTGGAATTGGGAGGCACAGCTCCCAGCGTGCTGAATGCGGCAAATGAAGTGGCAGTTGAATCCTTTTTACACAGGAAGCTCTCCTTTGATAAAATACCTATGCTGGTAAGAAAAGTTTTATCCGCACATAAAGTAAAAGATAATCCAAACCTGGAAGAAATTTTAGAAGCGGACAGGTGGGCAAGAGAAGAGGGCAGGAAGTTTATTCTCAGCGAGAATAGTCGATAAGAACTTAAAGCAGACACAAAGATGATAAATGTAATTTCCTTTATAGTTGCCTTAGGAATTTTGGTTTTCGTGCATGAATTTGGCCATTTCCTGGTGGCAAAAAAGTCCGGGGTCAAGGTGGAGAGGTTTTCATTAGGTTTTCCTCCTAAGATGATAGGTAAGAAGATCGGAGATACGGAATACTGCATCTCGTGGGTTCCTCTGGGCGGTTATGTGAAGATGGCTGGAGAAAATCCGGATGAGGAAAAGGAAAAATGGGAGCCTTTTGAATTTTTAGGCAAACCGGTCTGGCAGAGAGGATTAATAATCGTTGCGGGACCAGTGATGAATTTTCTTCTGGCGGTAGTCTTATTCTGGGGAGTAGTTTTTTTCAGCGGAAAAGAAATAGTGCATTATGAAAAGACCACTATAGGAATAGTAGGCAAAGGTACTCCTGCGGAAAAAGCCGGGCTTAAAAGCGGGGACCAGATTCTCTCGGTGAACGGAATCGAGGTAAAGAATTTCAATGATATGGCTCAGATTATCTATAAAGAAGTAGAAAAACCTATAACTCTGAAATGGAAAAGAGGAAATGAGGTTTATGAAGCTCAGGTTACGACTATAAAAGAGAAAGTGCAGGATGAGAATGGAAAAACAAAAGAGGTGGGCAAAATAGGGATAAGCCCGGAGTTTATTGTTGTTCGCTTGAATATTTTTCAAGCATTTATAGAAGGAGTAGGAACGACAGTTTTCATAACTGTGGAATCTGTAAAGTTTTTAGTCGGGCTTTTCACCGGTGCGGCTTCTCTCAAAATGGTCGGTGGACCGATCTTCATCGCCCGCACAGCCGGGGAGACTGCAAAATTAGGACTGGCGAGTTTTTTCTCCTTTATAGCTTTACTTTCGGTCAACCTCTCGATTATAAACATTCTCCCGATACCGGTCTTAGATGGTGGCCATATCCTCTTTTTAGGTCTGGAAAAGTTAAGGGGGAGAGCTCTGTCGCTTAAGCAGAGAGCTATTATCCAGCAGATCGGACTGGCTTTTCTTCTAGCTCTGATTATCTATGTGAGCTATAATGATATTTTAAGGTGAATAAAATGTTCATAGCCACTTCAGTGGCGTAACCTCACCCTCACTCTAACCCTCTCCTTGAAAAGGAGAGGGGAAAAAACCTGACTAAAGTCAGTTAGAACACATAAGCTCAGTGACTGAACGATTTTCAACACATCGGACTTTTACAAAGGGACTCCTGGTGAAAATAATTTACTATCAAAAATTCTTGACATATAAGATAGAAATAAATATCTTTCCGTATCGAGTTGGTGAAATTATTCACATAAGTGAGACCTGGTGAAGGAAAGCTGTTTAACAAGATATAAAATTCTTTTTCTCTGGGGCTTAATTTCACTATTAATACCCCTCTCTTCACAGGCTAAAGAGATAAGGTGCCTTACCTGTCACGGGGCTAAAGATCTGCAGATGACAGATGAATATGGCAGAAAAGTCTCCTTATATGTTGACCCCTCCATTATCAAAAGCTCAGTCCATAAAGACTTAACCTGTATCGATTGCCATGCTGAGGTAAAAGATGAAATCCATATGGTCAAACCAGGGATAGTCCAGTGCGGCAGGTGTCATAAGGCTACCCTCTTAGAATACCGGGAAAGCTTTCACGGAAGAAAATATATCGAAGGGATTAAAGATGCTCCTTGGTGTCAGGACTGTCACGGCTCACACGATATCAGAACCAAGGAGGACCCCAAGTCACTTACTTACCGTTTGAACATCCCAAAAATGTGCGATAACTGCCACAAAAGCCCTGGACTGGCAAAAAAATACAATTTAGAGGTTTCGGAGCCTTATAAACTTTATCGCGAGAGCATACATGGAAAAGCGATCGAGGAAAAAGGATTGATAAATGCAGCGATTTGTACTGATTGTCATGAAGCCCATGCGCTTAAAGAGCCTTCAGATACCTCCGCTCTGATTTACCGCTATAATGTCCCTTCTACCTGCGGAGAATGTCATTATGGAGATTATCAGGTCTTTAAAGAATCAGTGCACGGTCAGGCTGTGCTGGCAGGGAACCCAAAAGCTCCGGTCTGCACTGATTGTCATAGCGAGCATTCGATCCAGCCTCCCTGGGTTAAAACCTCCACGGTTTATCCAGCCAACATCTCCAGAACCACCTGTCCCTGGTGTCATTCTGCAGAGAAGCTCACGGACAGATATGGAATAATTGCCCGACGGGAGACACCATATTTAGACAGCTACCATGGAGTGGACAGTCGTGCGGGTTGGATGGGTGTGGCTAATTGTGCCAGCTGTCATGGCTATCATGATGTGAGACCTTCTTCTGATCCCAAATCCTCCATAAATCCAGCTAACCTCGCCAAAACCTGCGGTAATTGCCATCCTAATGCAGGAGTAAACTTCACCAAAGGGAAGGTTCATATTGCTGTTTCTCCTAAAAGCGAGATCGGAGTCTATATCGTCAAAAGGATTTATATCATTCTGATAATTTTAATCATTGGCGGGATGGTTTTGCATAACTCCCTGATCATCTTTAAAAGAGTGAAGGAAAAATATAAAGAGGCTAAAAAGGGAACCGTAGTCCGCTTCAATCGAAGCGAGATAATCCAGCACCTATTGCTTTTTTTAACCTTCACCACTTTAGCCTTAAGCGGATTTGCTTTGAAGTTTCCGAATGCCTGGTGGGCCAAATGGATGATAAAAACTGAAGCGGGTGCTCATCTGAGGAGCGATATCCACAGAATAGCTGCGGTGATCTTCATTCTGGTATGTGTGTATAGTCTCTACTATATGTTTTTCACCCCAAGAGGTAAAGCGCAGCTCCGGGCAATCTTTTTTGTCCCGAGAGATATACCTTTGGTAATTCAGAATATCAATTATTATTTGGGGCTGACCAGGGAAAGACCCAGGTTTGACCGTTATGCTTATATGGAGAAGGCCGAATACTGGGCATTGATCTGGGGTGCCGTAGTGATGACTATAACCGGGTTCCCGATGTGGTTCGAGAATTTCTTCTTAAAGTATATGCCCCTGTGGCTCTTGAACGTTTTCAGAGCAATTCATCTCTACGAGGCGATCTTAGCCTCCACGGCAATCGTTGTCTGGCATTTGTTCTTTATGATCTTTGAGCCGGATTCATATCCGGTGAACCTGAGCATGATGACCGGAAGAATCACAGAAAAAGAGTTAGAGGAGAAACATCCGGCAGAGTATGAAAGGTTAAAGGACAAAGATAAATTTCGTTTAGATAAAGAAGAATGATGTCGAAAACCAAACTAACATTCAAGGTATTTCTGCTTTTGATTTCTTTAATCCTGATATTATCAGTCAGGGCAAAGGCGCAAATCTCCAATGCGGACTGCATGAATTGTCATGGGGATATGACCTTGAGCAAAACCGAAAAGGGAAAACCTGTCTCCCTTTATCTGGATGAATCAGTTTTCAAGAAATCAATCCACGGTGAGCTGGACTGCGTTAGCTGCCATCAGGGCATAACCGAATTACCCCATGCCGAACAGCTGCCTCTCCCGGATTGCGAAAGCTGTCACTCTGATACAAAAACCATAATCTCCAAAGGAATGCACAATCTGATTAAAGATGGGTGCTGGTCCTGCCACGGCTCTCATGACATTAAGTCAGCCGAAGACCCGAATTCGATCACCAATAAGAATAACCGGTCTGAGTTATGTCTCAAGTGTCATAAGGACAGAGAGGACGTTTACTTCACATCTTACCAGCACAGTTCGGTGAAATTTCCCGGTGGGGCAGAAGGGAAGGTTTATTGTTATCAATGTCATGACTCGCATCGAGCCAGCCTGCCGGATCCGGTAAAAGTCTGCGGCACCTGTCATAACAAGATCTTTGAGGATCTAAATAAAAGCGTTCACGCTAAAGCAAAACTCAAAGAAATTCCCAACTGCCGCAATTGTCATTCCGAGCACAGGGTCAAAGCCGGGGAGAAAGAAGATAAATTCACCCTTTTGACCCAGGAGATCGCAGGCTGCAAGGAATGTCACTCTAGCGAGACCGAAGCTTATTTTCAGGGAATGCATGGAAAGGAATTCGAGAAGAAAAATCCGGATGTCCCCTCTTGCGTGAGCTGTCATGGTGCACACGGTATCTTATCTACCAAAGATCCGGAATCTCCAATTTTTCACAATAACATTATCAGCCTGTGCACGAAGTGCCACGAGGATCAAAAGCTGACATCGAAATATCAGAATCTTCCCCAGCCTGTAGTCTTGAAGGCATTTGAGAACAGCGTGCATGGTATGGCAGTGGAGAAACATGGGCTCTTGGCTGCACCCGTCTGTATCGACTGCCACGGCGCTCACGAGATGAGACCAGCAGATGACCCAAAATCTCCTGTGAATAAAGTCAATTTAGCTCATACCTGTGCCAAATGCCATGCGGGAATATACGACGTGTACGAGCGGAGCATTCACGGAACAAGCTTAGCTAAAGGAATCCTGGATTCACCAACCTGTTCTGATTGTCATGGAGAGCATGATATAACGGAAATCAGGGACCCCTCCGGCAAAGTCAGTCCAACAAATATACCCAAAACCTGCAGCGCCTGTCATTCTGAAGAGAGGATCGTGAAAAAATATGGCTTATTGCCGGTTGCCTATGATACCTATATAAACAGTTTTCACGGGATTGCCCATAAATACGGGGAGATGGTAGTTGCAGATTGTGCCAGTTGTCACGGTTATCACGACATATTACCCTCATCTGATCCCAGGTCATCCATAAATCCCAAAAACATACCCCAGACCTGCGGGAAATGCCACAAAGGAGCTTCGGAGAATTTTGCCAGAGGAAAGGTTCACGTAGAAGCTACCAGGGAATCATCCTTAGGGGTATATATCGTGAGAAAATTCTATACCTGGTTCATCGGAATTTTAGGAGTCCTTTTTGTCATATATATCGTTCTGGACGTTTTGGGAGGGAGAAGAAGAAGGATAAAAGGACTGTAAGTTGAATCGCTATTCAAGCGATTCTGA
>Ga0153915_10006434_pt1 | contig 11020 bp, 9 predicted proteins | sample Opewatmetagenome_2_FD_107003 | JGI IMG/M metagenome (GOLD analysis project Ga0153915, IMG submission 107003) | Freshwater wetland microbial communities from Ohio, USA - Open water 3 Core 3 Depth 3 metaG | ecosystem: Environmental > Aquatic > Freshwater > Wetlands | place: USA: Ohio, Lake Erie...
AATCGTAACGACCATCCCCGGTACTAGTTTCTGGGTTTGGCCCCTGGCCAGCCGAGGCGGTTCATGCACCTCAATTCCCACTCCGTGGCCGGTGGAATGGGTAAAAAACGCGTCGAAACCCGCTCTCTTCAATACTTCCCGCCCTGCACGGTCCACTTCACCTGTTTCCACTCCCGGCTTTACAGCAGCAATCGAGGCCAGCTGGGCTTCCCGAACTGCCTCATACATGCGGCGATGCGCCCGTGAAACCGGTCCCGCGTGCACAGTGCGGGTCATGTCTGAACAGTAACCTGCGAGTATAACACCGTAATCCAGGATTATAAATCCTTGAGCAGGAATGGGTTGCGAGGAAGCGCGTCCATGAGGGAGCGCCGACCGTGGTCCGGCGGCCACAATCGTATCAAACGACATCTTTTCCGCGCCGGCGCGGCGGGCCTGCAACTCCAATTCGCCTGCAACCTGGGTTTCCGCCACTCCTGTCTTGATCACGGAAAGCGCTGTTTGAAACAGACTGGCAGCCAGCAGGACTGAAGCGCGGATCTGGCCGATTTCGTCGCTATCCTTGATGAGCCGCAGTTGCTCCACCAGTCCGGCCGACGGTTTCAACCTGGTTCCGCGCACCATCTGTCCCAGTTGCTTATAAGCGCTGTAAGAAAGCTGGTCGGCTTCAAAGCCCAGCGTCTTGATTTTGGCCTTCTGTGCGCCCTCGCAGGCTTCAACAAATGCGGCCCGCTTACCCACCACCACTCTGGCGCTCTGCACTTCCTCCTGCGCCTGCTGGGAGTAACGGCCATCGGTATAGAACGTTACCTTGTGCGAGCGGTCGCTGACCTGGAAAAGGAGCACGCCTGCCGTGCCGGTGAAGCCGCACAGATAGCGGACATTCGGGAGATGCGTTATCAGCAGCGCGTTGAATCCGCCGCGTCTCAGCAGCGCTGCAAGCTGTTTTTGCCGAGCAATGTAGTTCATGGTCCTTGAGTTAAGCAGTGATGCCTTGCGCTTTTGCTCCTGACGTGAGGTCGGCTTGCGTGCCGAACCGCCCGCCCTGGCGCTGACCATTCCAAACAAGATACAGAATCTCAAGCGAGTTGGAGCGCAGCGACAGGAACAAAAAAACCCGGGGACGACTCAATCCCCGGGGCAATCAAATGCGCAACACTAGGTTTGAATGATCTTCGGAGTGATGAAGAATATCAGCTCCGCGGTTGAGGTGTTTACGTTGGTGTGTTTGAACAGGTTGCCAAGGAATGGAATGCTGCCGAGAAATGGGACTTGCGAAATAGCCACACTGTTCTGGGTCTGGATCACGCCGCCAATCACGACCGTGCCGCCATCGGAAACCAGGACTTGCGTGGTCGCCTGTTGCGTGTTGAGCGTGGGGTTCAACTGCGAACCGCTTACACGGCTGAAGTCAGGCACCGTGTTTTCCACGTCCACATTCAGAAAGATCGTGTTTTCCGCGGTGATCTGTGGAATCACGGTCAGGCGCAGGAAAGCTTCAACATAGGTGACCGTAGGCGGACCGCCCAACTGCGCCTGCGTGACCACCGGAATGCGTGACCCCTGCTTGATCAGGGCAGAAATGTTGTTCTGCGTCGTAATGTGAGGACGTGACAGGATCTTCAGCAAGCCGCGGCTCTCCGCCATAGTCAGGATAAAGTCCAGGCGGAAGCCGTTGGTTGCATTGGAAAATGAAAGGCCGCTGGTCGGTCCGGTTGCCCCGAGGTTGGAAAACAACGGAATAGATTTTGCATCGCCCGGCGCCGTGATGAACTTTGGAACCAGTCCGGAGATATCGATCGGACTCTGTCCAACCGCACCGCCTACTGCATTATTACCGGCGCCATAGCCAACCGCCAGTTGGGTGCCGATATCGCGGGCAAAGGTCCTGGTGGAAGCAACCACCCTGGCCTCAATCTCCACTTCCGGCGTCTTGCGGTCCAGCATGCGGATCAGGTCCTCAACTTTCGGGAGCACGCTGGGAATATCTTCCACAATCAGGGCATTGCTGCGTTCGTCGGCCACCACGTCTCCACGGGCCGAAAGAAACTTCTTGATCACCGGCATTGCGTCCCTGGCATGGCCATAGCTCAGATAGCGAGTGATGGTTTGCTTGGGAACGGCCAGCGCTTGCGCTTCCTGCTGAGCGCGCCTCGCCTCCGCTTCCGTTTTCATGGTATCGAGCGTGGCGATGCGAAGAACATTGCCCTGCAGCGTGCAGGCCAGTCCATTGTTATCCAGCACAATGGCCAGGGCCTGGTCCCATGGCACGTCATCCAGAACGATGGTGACCGAGCCCTTCACCGAAGGATCCAACACAACGTTCAGGCCGCTGATCTCGTGAATCAGGCGGAAGAAGTCCTTGAGATCAAGGTCTTTAAAATTCATGCCGAACGGCTCGCCCGTATAGCGACCGGTAGTGCAATTGCCGGTGGCCTGTTGCGCCACTGCCACCGTGGTGCCCGCCGGCGTGCTTTGTACCGGCTGTTGTTGCTGTTGTTGCAGGGCGGCATTGATCATTGCCGGCTGCGCAGCCAGGCTGGCATGCGGGGCAAATGGTGGCTGATTGATACTGGGCAGCGCGGGGGCCGCTCCGGCAAAATGCGAAGCCGCAATATCAGACCTGGACGGCGTGGCTTCTACGATCTTCTCATCGGTCTTGGCGGAAGTCTTGGCTGACGTGTTCACGCCCGATGCGGCAGGAACTGTCTGCTTCGCCGGTTGGGTGGCATCCGCCGTGACCACAGTTTCTTTCATTGCGGGCAGTGGCGATGGTTTTGCAGTGGAGGTCTGGCCCAACCGCACCACCAGCTTGTTCCCTTCGGGAACCACCTGGAAGTCGCGCATTTGCGCCATGTCCATCACAACGCGGGTTGTTCCTTCCTGATAGCGCGCCGCGCGCACCGTTTTCACGTCGCGGCTGTTAACTGGGATCTCTCGTGCCCGACCTTGAAGGACGGAGTTCGGAATGTCGACGACCACCCGATCAGGGTGCGTCAGCTTCATGGTCTTGGCCGTCATCGGGCCGCTGCCGCTGATCTCGACATTCAACGCATCGCCGCCCTGAGCAACAGAAATCTCACGGATGCGAATTGGCGCAACAGTCTTCTGAATTGGTAAAGCCGTGGCCACATCGCTTCTAGCCGGTGTCATGGCTGGCGATCCCGACACGCGCAGCTCCAGTCCGCCTTCAACCTCGGCCACGTTGACCTTGGCGTCCCGCGCCAGCGTCAACTCCATGCGCGCCACCTCAGCCCCGCTTGCGGAGCGATATCCTGTAATGCGGTATGACCGCACTCCTGGCGCCGCGACCTGATGCACCTTTGCGTCCTGATTCGCAATCGAGACGCCTGCCAGGTCCACCAGCATCAAGTTGTCGGTTGGACGATACTCGGTATGAGTAAAAGTCCCGTTCGCCAGGATGGTGATCACCGCAGCGCTGTCCTGGTTTTTCACCAGCACGCCCCCCAGTTGCGAAACGGTAGCTGCTGCCATCGCGGTTGCGCTGGCCAACAGAACGATTCCTAGCAGTTGCTTAAGCCTCATCACTTTTGTCTCCCCATCCCGGCCGTCAACAACATGAGCCGGTCATGCGCGGCGTTATCGCCTATCTGACAACTTCCAGCCGCTGCTAAAACTTCCTTGGACAACGGCTGGTTACTTCCCCTGGGTTCGGCCCTAACCGCTTTGCACTTCTACTGCTGGTCTTGCTGCTTGCGAAACATCTCTCTCCGCTTACGATGTCGGCACAAGTTTCTTGACCACCTCGCGTGCCGTTTCGCGTCCTAAAGCATCTTTTACGTACTCGCGGAAAATGATGCTGTCACTGGTGATCTTCTCCACGCTTCCCTGAAACACCTGGTCGTTTTCCCGCAGGAAGTAGGTCTTCTTAATGCTGTTGGCGACCACCGCCATCATCTTGCCCGACGTGTCTTTTACCGTGCCCTGCAGGACCAGTTCCGGAATCACGAGACACCGCTTGCCGCTGGTGCAATTAGAAGGTGGCCGGTTGATGCCGCCCTCTTTGGCCACAATTGGGCTCACAAACGGGTCTCGGCGTCCGTGCGCACCAAACGTCCTGGGCGCCGGCCGCGGCTTTTCTGCGGGCTGCGTCGATGGACCAACTTGCGTGACCTTTGCCGGCGGGGCTTTGGCCGGAGGTTTTGTCGTGACCGCCGCTTTCGCACCTTTCTTGGTTCCTTGCGCCGGCTTCACGGCGATTACGGCAGGCGCCTTTGTTGCACTGCCCTTCTTTGTGTCAGCCTTCTTAGTCTCGGGTTTCTTGGCCTCGGGTTTCTTGGCCTCGGTCTTTTTAGTGTCCGTCGCCTTGGTCGTGCCCTTGGCTGCCACAACCGGTGTTGGCACTCCCTTGGGCTGAGTTCCGGCAGGCGCATGGGGTTTCACCGGTACAGTGGCCGCCTTCACCGCAGGCTTGGTGGAGGCGCTTGTGCCCTTGGACGCTGCGGTCTTGCCGGTCGTGGCCTTGACGGGCGTCCCCGCGCTGGCCTTGGCTCCAGACGGGCCGGCCGCCTTTTTCGTTGCCGGCTGCGCGGTGCCGCCTGTTTTGCCGGCGGCTGCCGGAGTCGGCGTTGGACTAGCTTTGGCCTGGCTGTTGGCGCTGGGATTCTGCGCCATGGCCATGGTCGCCATGGCTGTTGCGAGCGCAAGAATTTGTATGAGCTTCATCTCAATTCCCTTTAGTGCACTCTTCATAAAATCTTCACTACTTCACCACGGGTGGCGCCGGGGCCGGTTGTCCCGGCTTGGGCGGCGCAGGCGCCGGCTGTGCTTCCGGTTCGTGGCTGAAGAAAGTCGTTGCCGTGCAGCTGGCCAACACTGTTTCGCCCGGAGCATAAGGGTACGCACCCTTTACCTTGGCCGCGCTGCCGCTCTTGGTGTTGCCCATTTGCATGTTGCTGACGTTGACGATCCTCTCCAGCTCGGCTACGCGCTGACAGAACTTCAGCACCGAGTAATACGGCCCGTCGATATCGATGGCAAACGGCACTTCACTGTAAAACTCCTTGTTTCCCACCGGCAGGGCGGTGTAGCGCCGGATCTCAATTCCTGAGGTCGCAGCCGTGTCATGCAATAGCTTGATGAACTGGTCAGCGTCTTTGTCTTCCGGTACGATCCGCTTCTGGATCTCGAGCTGCTGCTGCAGGATCGCCATGTTGCGGTTTACCTCAGCCAGCTTGGGCTCGAACATCTTCAGGGTCTCGTTCTCCGCCTTCTTTTCCTTGATCCTGGCATCAAGCTGCTGGTTCTCCTGATACCTGGGATTGAAATAGATGTAGTAGTAGGCTGCGCCCACCATGGCCGCGGCCAGGAACAGGATTCCCGCCCGCGCTGCTAACGACATTTCTCCGAATTTAGCCATATACAAACCGTCCCCGGCGGATAACTTGGTTCCTTACGATTGCTTGCGGTTCTTCCCCGAAAAACTGGGGTCCATTTCGCAGTTCAATTCAAACTTGAATGCCTGCACTTCTTTAACGCTGGCATCCTGCAAAGTCTCTTTGATTTCAACCGTCTTGAACGCACCCGTCTTTCGCAGGTTCGCCATCAGGTCGGCCACGGAGTTAGGACTGAGCGCCATGCCCGTGAAACTCAGCGTCTTGCCGTCATTGGTCATGGTCTCAAGCCACACAGCGTCGGTGCTGTTGACGGTGTCCGCCACCAGGTTCAGCAAATTGACGGGGCCCGACTGCGCCGATTTAAGTTCGTCTATCACCCGGACCCGGCGTTCGTACATGTCGGCCTTTTTCTTGCTGGCCTCATACTTCGCCTTCACGTCCGCCAGCCGCTGGTTCTCCAGAACGGCTTTCTGCAGGTTCTTTTCCAGCGTGTCATGTTCGCGCTGCACCCACATCTGGGCCAGCCCAATCAGCACCACAAGTGCGCCGGCAAAAATCAGCCCCAGCACCACGGTGCTGGATCCCTCACCGCCTCCGCTGGGGAGTGCTGCCGCGGCGCGGCGGCCGCCGCGTGTCTTCTTCGGAACTCCAAGCAGGTTGATGCGAATCATAGGTCTTCAAAGCTCCTCAGGGCCAAACCCACCGCAACCGCGAGCTGTCCCGGGTTCTGTTCCAATATGTCGTGCTCCATTGAATCAGCGGGTGGAATGATGCGTTGGAACGGGTTCAGCACTTCCACCGGCAGTGAAAACTCCTGCCGCAGCGCTTCCACCAGGCCGGGAACACGTGACGATCCGCCCGCCAGGTAAATGCGCTCAATGTGCTCACCAGATGCCGTGGCCCGGAAGAAGTCAAACGTCTTCTGGATTTCCAGCACGATGATTTCGGTGACCTGTTGCAGGATCGGCAGCTTGGCGTCCTCACTGACGGTCCCGACTTTCCGTCCGAGTTTCAACGACTCGGCGTCATCAAAGCTCAAGTCCAGTTCTTTCTGGAGCGAATCGGTGTACTGATTGCCGCCTACACTCACGTCGCGGGTAAACAGCGGCGTGGTCCCTTTCACGATGTTGATGTTCATCACGCTGGCTCCCAGGTTCAGCAGGGCCACCGTGGTGTCGTGATGCGGCTGGTAGTTGTATTCGTAGCAGTTTTGTAAAGCGAACGCGTCAATATCGACTATCGCCGGCGTCTTGCCGGCCAGCGAGAGCACGTTGGTGTAGTTCAGGATCTTGTCTTTCTTCACTGCCACCAGCAGCACGTCCATTTGCGGGCCGGTATCGTCAGGGTTCAGGATGTCAAAATCCACGTTCACGTCAGCAATGTCGAAAGGAATGTGCTGGGCCGCTTCCGTGGTGATGCTTTCCGCCAGTTCGCCCTCGCTCATGGGTTGGACGCTGATTTTTTTACGATCACCGAATGGCCGCTGACTGAAGTCGCCACCGATTTGGTTTTGATTGCGTGCTCGCCGAAGATTTTGCTGATCGCACTGGAAACGCTGCCCGAATCGACAATCATGGAGTCCACCACGATGTCGCTGGCCAGCGGCTCCACGCCCAGGTGCGAAACCACGATCTCGCCCTTGGAGCGCTTCAGTTCGATCGCCTTGATGCAACTGGAGCCGATGTCCAGTCCCACAATCGATTTTCCTGATCCTAGTCCAAACATGCCATCCCGCCTTGTTCTTGGTTTCCTTTGCTTCCCCGGTTTCCCGGACTTACCGTGCTGAAGCCGCCTTCGCCGCTTTCGGCTTTTTCTTGGCCCCGCTCATGTTCATCGTGCTTTTCTGTTCCATCCACTGGTCCAGAATCGTCTTCTTGAACTTCCAGCGGTTCCCGAGCTTGAAGGCAGGGATTTTTTCCTCGGTCACATATTTGTACAGCGTGTCCGGACTGACTCCCAGGTACTGCGAAGCCTGCCGGATATTCATAACCTCACGCGAATCTGCCGCCATAATGTGTAGCCTTTCCACAGTGAGTTGATGGCCTTCCATTGAGGCCTGTGGAGAAATCCTTTGTCTTCTCGGGGGGGAAAACTTCAGGTCGATGCGAGTTATATCCGGGTTAATAAGGGAAGGTCAATAGGTAACTTCCGGTTTTTACCCATGTTTGGGGGGTATCTTTAGGACTAGTACCAGATTTTGGCCGGCCAGACATCAAAATCCTGCGACACAAGAGGCATAGCACCACAAGTTATTGTGGTATTGATGCACACGGTTCGCGATTTTGCCTCAAATGTTACTAAGGGCGCGGTGCTGGACTCGGGGATTACCCCGAAAGTAATGTGAACTTGTGAGGCGGAAATCAGAGAAATTGCTGGGTTTTTCCGAGTGATCATCGAGATATGGGATTAAACGATCGCACGTGGCAGCAACGGGGAGCAGATACTCGGTTGCATGCGATAGCCTTATTCGGCTCTTAGCGCCTGCGTCGGTTCTATCCTGCACGCGCGCAGTGCCGGCACCGCACTGGCCATTGCTGCAGTCACTAGAAGGGTGCCAATCATTTCCGCGAAGACGATCGGATCGAGCGGCCGAGTGCCATAGAGAATCGACTTGATCAGTGTTCCCGCAACCGCGCCTCCCAGCAATCCCAAAGCCAGGCCAAACAACACTGGCCGCATGCCATCCAGCAGGACCAGTCGTAGTATTTCGCTCCGCTGCGCGCCGAGAGCCATGCGAATTCCGATCTCTGCAACACGCTGCTGCACCAGGTACGAGAGCACTCCATAGAGTCCCACCGCGGCCAGCATCAAAGACAACACCGCAAATGCCAGTACTAATGACGCGCTGAAGCTCTGGCTTGCTGTTGCTCTGCCGACAATCTGCCGCATGGTCAACACGCGGTTAACAGCAATTTGTGAATCCAGGGATGAAATCTGTTTTTGCACCGGCATGGCAAGCGCAAGGGGGTCCTGCGCGGTCCGCACGACGACGGTCACCAGCGTGGTCTCTGTCGTCGCCCCGGAAAGAAGCGGGAAGTAGATCATCGGCTTGATCGGATCGCCGATAACATGGATCGTATCGCCTACCACCCCGATAATTTCCATCGACTCACTTTTCTGGTCCCATTCAATTTTTATATGCTTGCCAAGAGGGCTCTCGCCGGGAAAATACTGGTCGGCCAGCAGCTTGCTGATAACCACATAGTTTGAGCGATCCAACCGCTCCTGCGTAGTAAAGACCCGCCCTTGCAGCAAGGGTATCTGAATGGCATTGAAATAGCCGGGGTCGGCCTTGCGGATCATCGCATCCCGATTGAGAAGTTCGCCGCTGGAGGGATGTTCAGGAACGGTGAATACCCTGCTGCTTTCATAACCTGCTCCGGGGGCGGTAGAAACCAGGCCGGCAGCGACCACACCCGGCAGGTTGCGGACCTTCTGCAGCAGGGCTTCATGAAAGGCAACGATCTTTTCCGCCTTGTCATATTGGACCTCAGGAAGCCCATATCTCATGGTCAACACGTGGTCCGTAGCGCAACCCAGGTCGGACGAGCGCAGATGCATGAAACTCTTGAATAGAAGCCCGGCAGAGATCAGCAGGACCACGGTCAGCGTAACCTCGGCCGCCAACAGCGTCTTGCGCAGTGAAGCTCGCGACAAGCCTCCACCTAGAGCGCGTGAAGATTCCTGCAGCGCCGACAGAAGGTTGCTTCCCGTAGAGGAAACCGCCGGAGCAAGCCCCGCCGCCAAGGTTGAGAGAAACACGATGACGGCGGAGAAAACCAGAATCGTGCCATCCATCTGAATGGCATCGGCTCGCGGCAAGTCCTGCCAGTGAGTGGCGAGCCACCTGGTGGCAAAAAATGACAACAGTACTCCGAGCAAGCCACCGGCAATCGAGATCAGAAAGCTCTCCGTGATCTGTTCCCGGATCAATTTAAGGCGGCTGCCTCCCAGAGCTCCCCGAATCGCTACTTCCCTGCGTCGGGCGGCGCCCCGAGCCACCAGAAGATTGGACACATTCAGGCACGCAATTAACAGCATGCAGACAACCGAGGCCATGAGGATAAGCAGCGCGGTCTTTACGTCCTGCACCACGTCCTCAATCATCGGCCTCATCACCGCGTCTTCGGCGACCGGCTTGGTCAGGTCGGCCATGTGCATACGATATTGAAGACCGCTGACCTCCTGAATGGCGGCCGCAGCCGGTACATTTTCTTTCAGACGGGCAACAACGTGGCTTTGGTGATGGTCGTGCGCGACCAGCTCATCGGGCTCGAAGGCCGTCGCGTATGGAATCCACACCTTCACTTGCGGATCCGGGTAGGTAAAGGACTTGGGAAGAACTCCCACCACTGTATATGGCTTCGAGTCGATGCGCACCGCTTTGCCGACGATGGAGCTGTCGCCACTGAGCCGGCTTTGAAAAAAACTCCAGCTGAGGATCACGGCGTTCGGAGCTCCGATGCAGTCTTCGTCTGGGGTGAAAGTGCGTCCCAGCGCGGGCTCAACGCCGAGCACGGAAAACAGGTTCCAGGAACCTGCTGCGCCTACAAACTGCTCCGGCATCTCGCCCGAATTCGTGGTTATCGCGCCAGCCCACCAGCGCCAGGCTGCCATGTCCTGAAAGCCGTGCGTCTTTTCCCGCCAGTCATGAAAATCCGCCGCCGCCACCGGGTTGTATGGATATTTGGTGTCGCGCCGGAAATGCTCGTAGACCATGACAAGTTTGTCTGGCTCGCGAAAGGTCAATGACTTCAGCAGGACAGAACGTACGATGGTAAAGAGCGATGTCGACGCGCCGATTCCCAGCGCCATCACCAGAATCGCAGTTGCGGAAAAGCTGGGCGAGCGCAGAAGAGTGCGCAGCCCGTAACGAGCGTCGCGCGAGAGACCCTCAAGCCCGTTCCAACTCCAGAAAGTTCGAGCTTCCTCGCGCAGGAGCGTGGGATTGCCGAAAAGTCGTAGCGCCGCAAAACGTGCCTGTTCCGGCGCCATGCCATGGCTGATGTTTTCCGCGATCTGCTGCTCAAGATGGAACTCCAGTTCTCGGTTCAACCGCTCTGTCTCAGCTTTGCGGCGAAACAGCATCAACATCGCCATGCGAAATCGTTCCACCCAGCGCATCACTCCTCCGTCACAGGCTTTCTACAACCACGTCGATGGCCGTCGAAAGGCGCTTCCAGCTTTCTTTCTCTTTTTCCAATTGAGTACGGCCCGCGGCCGTAAGCGAATAGAACTTGGCCTGCCTGCCGGTTTCGCTTTCGTTCCACTTGGCGCGTATCCAGCCCTGCTGCTCCAGCCGGTGCAGCGCGGGATAAAGAGATCCCTGTTGCACCTGCAAGACTTCGTTCGAAATCTGCTGGATTCGCTTGGCAATGGCCCATCCATGCTTGGGCTCGAGAGACAGCGTCTTCAGTATCAGCAGGTCCAGTGTTCCCTGGACCAAGTCACTTGGTTTTCCCATACTATGATTATCGACAATCCTATTGTAGACCGTCAAGGTATCGCATTTGGATAGACGGCCAAAGCCCGTAGTGGTTAGCAGAATGGGTATCGCAAAAAAAAAGCCGCGAATCCGCTAAAAGCGAAAATTCGCGGCTGATTGGTCTGATCTGTTCTGGCTGATTGCTGACTGCCGATTGCTGAGTGCTACTCACGCCAGA
>Ga0153915_10006435_pt1 | contig 11018 bp, 8 predicted proteins | sample Opewatmetagenome_2_FD_107003 | JGI IMG/M metagenome (GOLD analysis project Ga0153915, IMG submission 107003) | Freshwater wetland microbial communities from Ohio, USA - Open water 3 Core 3 Depth 3 metaG | ecosystem: Environmental > Aquatic > Freshwater > Wetlands | place: USA: Ohio, Lake Erie...
AGCATCGGTGAGCCTGCTCATCCGTGCTCCGGGGAAACTCGGCGGAAGGTATACCGTTGACGCCCGGCCCGCCAAACCCCCTTCTTTCCGCCCGACGCAACGTCGCTCACGCCGTCCAAGACCCGACCGGAGCCCCCATGACGCTCGCCGATCTTCCCGTCCTCAATCCGTCCACGCCGGGCCGCGAGGCCAGGCGGGCGGTGCTGGTGGCCATCCTGTTCGCCGGCTTCGGCGTGCTGTACGCGCTGGCGCGGGCCGCCGCCGTCGCCCCGCCGGACCTCTCGGCCTCGACCGGCGACGTGTTCGGCTTCGCCTTCCCGCGGGGCTGGGGGCTCACCGTGGCCACATGGTCGGGCGCGGCGCGCTGGCCTTCCAGCCTGGCCAACGCGGAGACGCTGCTGGCGGTGGCTGCGACCGTCGTCATGACGGTCGCGCTGATCGCCGTGATGCACCCGGACATCCTGGCGCGTCAGGGCCCGCAGTACGTCTCGCCGGCACGGCGCATCACCACCCTGATCGTGGCGTTCGTGCTGGCGTTCCTGATGTACCGCCTGGTGCTCACCGTGGACAACCTGTTCTCCTTCGACACGCTGACAGCCGATCCGGACCGCGCACGCCGGGAACTGGTCGGCCTGGGTGCGGTGAGCGCCATCGTCTTCGGCGGGATCTGGTCGTTCATCGGCCCGAAGGACTTCGGGCGCCGGATCCCGCTGAGGATTTCGCACGGCGCGCTGGGCGGCATCGCCGTCTGGGGCGCCGTCGCGCTGGCGACCTTGCTCTCCAGCCAGGCGCGCTCGTTCCTGAGCAGCGGCCTGGACACCTTCTACACGCTGCTGACGCTCGATGCCGCCAAGGGAACGCCGGGCGCCACGGCAGGCTGGGCCGTCTCCAGCGACGTCCTGACGGCGGCCACGGCGCTGGCGCTGGCGGGCTCGCTCCTGATCGTCACGGCGCCACAGTCCCTCGGGCCCGGCAACCGGCGGGGCAGCGCGATCGTCTCCGGGGTGTTGACGCTCTTCCTCATCGTGGTCGCGGCCACCACCTGGACCACCACCCAGGCGCGGGCTCGCCAGGTGGAGGTCAGCATCGTGGACTCGCTGAAGCTCGACCGCAGCGCGCCGGCGCGGACGCCAGTGCTGCTTCCGGGCCAGAACGTCGCGATGTCGCGCCGCCTGGTTGCGCGCTCCCTCACGGCGCCGACATCGACGGCGGATGACTGCGTGCACCCGGGGAGCGACGAGCGGGTGCTTCCCGCCGCGTCCACGGCCAACGTTCAGCGCCTCAGCGCGTGGCTGGACACGCACCCGGAGGAGGTGGGCGGCCTGGCGATCCGTGTGGCGAGCTGTCGCGCCGCGCTCCAGGCCCTGCGCTGGGAGCCCGCGGCGGCCCGCGAGGGAATCTTCCTGTCCAGACACCCCGAGCGGATCGGCGCGCTGACGTATCTGTACGCGATGTCGGGCATCACCACGTCCGCGCCGGAGTTTCTGCGGCGCGAGCTGCGGGCGCTGGCGGACTCCACCCGCTACCAGTACGGGGCCGAAGCGCCGAAGCGGTTCGCCAACCTCGCTCGGGTGGCCGGGGACACGGGCGCCGAGGCCAGCTGGCGCCAACGCTCGCTCACTACGCCCTCGCCGGAGGAACTGGCGACGCTGCGCTCGCGCCCGGCCTACACCGACGGCGTCGTGTCCGGGCGGGTGAGCACCAGCACGGCGGGGTGGCGCATCGCGCTGCTGCAGGCGGACGAGCCCGGCCCCGCCAGCGACCCCGAGATGCAGGCCCCGCGGTCCGAGGGTGCAATTCTGGCATCCATGGTGGCTGCCACCGACGTCGGCACGGACGGCCGCTTCAGCTTCGCCGGGCTGAGGGATGGCTACTACCAGCTGGCGCTGCTCTCCCCTGAGGGGACCGGCGTCGGCCAGCTGGCCAAGGTGACCATCAGGGGGGACCCTGGCGTGTTCCGGCTCGATCCATCGCGGAAGACGAAGGATGTGGGGACCATAGCGCTGAGCTACTAGCGGCGCAGCGCCACAGGTAGCGGAGTTGCAGGGTTGCAGAGTCGGGATGGGACTCTGCAACCCTGCTCCATTTGTGCAAGTCTTGCTGCCCCGTTCGTCTCCCGGGTGGACCTCAACGGGAGACCCGCATGCTCAGGCACCTCGCGTTCACTGCATCGCTGGCGGCGTTGTCCGCCGGCGCGCTTCAAGGCCAGGGCTGGATCCAGATCGAGCGGCCCATCCGGCCCGGCCCGCTGTCCCCAGCCATAGTCCGGATCGGCTCGGACGTCCGCACGCGGATTGACGGCCGCGTCGCGCGCGTGGAGGTCGAGGAGCAGTTCCGGAACGTCGGAGGCGGCATCGCCGAAGGATCCTACCTGTACCCGATGCCCGGGGAGGCGGTCTTCACCGACTTCTCGCTATGGATGGGTGAGAATCAGGTGCGTGGCGAGATGATGAACGCCGAGCAGGCCCGCAGCATCTACGAGGAGATCGTGCGCCGGGTGCGCGACCCCGCCCTGCTGACGCTGGAGGGTCACGGCCTGATTCGCGCGCGGGTCTTCCCGATCCGGCCAGGCGAGACCCGGAAGGTCGTGCTCCGCTACACGCAACTGCTGCAGCGCGCCGGCGACGCGCTCCGGCTCCGCTATGCGATCGGTGACCGGGGACAGGGACCGGGCCGCGGCGGCCTGGAACAGCCTGCATCGGCCCCGGCCGAAGCGTTCCACTACGTCGTGACTGTGCCGGGAGCCGACGCCTACGGGACGCCGTACTCGCCGACGCACCGCGTCACCTCGCGTCGCGTGGGCAGCGACCTGGAGATCACGCTGGAGCCCGACGCCGCCGGCGACGTGGAGGTCTTCCTTCCGCTGAGACGCGGCCTGGTCGGCACCAGCGTGGTGACCTACGCGCCGGGCAGCGAAGACGGGTACTTCATGCTTCTCATTTCGCCGCCGAACGGCGAGGAGGGCCCCGGCGTGGCCCGTGACCTGGCCCTGGTGCTCGACGTGTCCGGCTCGATGTCGGGCGACAAGCTGGCCCAGGCCAAGGCCGCGCTGCGCCAGGCCCTGGCGACGCTGCAGCCGACCGACCGCTTCAAGCTGGTCGCCTTCTCGACACGCGTGGTCGGCTTCCGCGACGACTTCGTGCCGGCATCCCGGGAAAACGTCCAGGCGGCGCGGGATTTCCTCGACCAGCTCGTCGCCGACGGGGGCACCAACATCGCTGGCGCGCTGGACGCCGTGCTGGGCACCGCCTCGCCAGCGGAGCGACTGCCGATCGTCGTGTTCGTCACGGACGGCATGCCGACCGTGGGCGAGCAGTCGCCGGAGCGCATCGCCGGCGGGGCCGCGGCCAGGGTCGGTCGCGCGCGCGTCTTCACCGTCGGCGTCGGTTTCGACGTCAATACCTACCTGCTGGACCGGCTTGCCACAGAGGGCCACGGCAGCGCGGAGTACATCGCGCCCGGCGCCAACATCGAGACCGCGATGAGCGGCATGCTGGCCAAGATCCAGCACCCGGCGCTCGTGAACCTCCGCATCTCGGACGCCCCTGTGCAGCTGGCCAAGACCTACCCGGCTACGCTGCCGGATCTCTTCTACGGCGAGGAGCTGGTCGTTTTCGGACGCTACCACGGCACCGGCAGCGGGTCGGTGGTCGTGACGGGCGAGCGGAACGGCCGCCGCGAGCGCTTCACCGCCGATGGGGCCTTCCCCGCCAGCCAGCTCGAGAACGGCTTCGTGCCGAAACTGTGGGCATCGCGGCGGATCGGCGACCTCACGCGGCAGATCCGGATCGAGGGCGCCTCGCCCAGCCTGGTCGGAGAGGTGCGGGACCTGGGGCTCCGGTACGGCATTCTGACCGAGTACACGTCGTACCTGGTGCAGGAGCCGGTGACGGCGTGGAACCGGCCCGGGCTCATGCCCACCGCACCGGCCCTGCGGGGCGGCGCCGGCGCCGCCGACCTCCAGACCGGCCGCGAGGCCTTCGCCCGCGCACAGGCGAGCGCCGTCATGGGCGGCGTGTCGTCGCTCTCGGCCGCCGACCGCGTAGCCGCGAAGCAGGCGAACGAGCTGGTCGCGGCGGGCACGACCTCCGCGCGGGCGGTGCGCCGCGTCGGCGGACGGCTGTTCGTGCGCACCGACAGCGTCTGGACGGACGCCAGTCACCGCGACACCTTGAGGGTGGTCGAGGTCGCGCCGTACAGCGACGCCTACTTCGCCCTGGTGCGCGCGCTTCCGGAGATCGCGCCGTACCTCGCGGTGGGCGACCAAGTGCTGATCGCTGGGCGGAAGGCGAGCGTGAAGATCGCCACGTCCGGGCTGACGACGTGGCAGCCGGGGCGCCTGGAGGCGCTGGTGCGGGCCTTCAGGGGGCTGCCGGGGGCGTAGCAATCGGGGGAGCGCCGACGACCGACGTTGCCGAGCTGTATGCCCTGTACCACGAGTCGCTCGTCCGGCTGCTGTATCGCCGGACGGGCGACCGTGACCACGCGGAAGACCTGGCGCAGGAGGTCTTCGTGCGCGCGCTCGAAACGCCCCCGGCCAACCCCAAGCCCTGGCTGTTCGCGGTGGCGCTGAACCTGGTCCGGGACGAGGGCCGACGAGTCACGCGGGAGGGCCGGAAGCTGGAGCTCCTGAAAGGAGAAACGGCCGGACTCGCCGTGAGCGCACCGGACGCCGAGATCGAGCGGCAGGAGAAGGTGGAAGAGGTGCGGGCGGCCCTGGCGGCCCTGAGCGAGAAGGATCGGGAAGCGCTGCTGCTGAAGGCCGAGGGATTCCGCTATGACGAGATCGCGGTCGCGCTCGGGCTGGCCGCGGGGGCCGTGGGGACTACGTTGGCGCGGGCGCGGCGGAAACTGGTGGAGACGTTCCATGAGCAACGACGGGTCAAGGATGTCGCACGTTGACGACGGGACGCTGAACGCGTTGCTGGACGGCGAGCTGACTGCCGAAGAGGCGGCCGCCGTCGAGGCGCACATCGCCGCGTGCCCCGAGTGCGCCAAGCGGCTGGCGGAGGCCAAGCGGTTTCTCGCCGAAGCCACGGATCTCCTCGGGGCCCTGGAGCTGCCCAAGCCAGCCGTCGCCGAGCCGTCGGCTCGGCGCGTGCCCAAGACGGCCAGGGAGATCGCGCTCGATCTGGACGGGGCCACGCAGCAGAGCCCGGCCATTCGGCCCAACTTGGCGGGCGAACCCCCGAAACGGGCATCAGTGGGGCCCCCGACCCGGCGTCGCCTGGACTTCACCACGCTCGCCTGGGCGGCTACGGTGGTGCTGGCGATCGGGGTGGGCTATCTCGCCAACGAGGTCCGGCACACCCGTCAGACCATCGCCCTCGGCGAGGGAGCCGTGGGCCGGCCGGTGCAGTCGCCCGAGCAGGCGAGCCCCGCTGTGGCGACCCAGCCGGCAGCGCCCACTCCCCCGCCGAACGCCGTAGCGCCGCCCACCTCGACGGGCGCCAGGCGGGGTCAACCGACGCGGGGGGCCCAGGCCAAGTCGGTCCTCGCCGCCGGCGGCGCTCCCGCCACTGCCGCCGAGCTGGCTCACAAGGAGACTCCGGCGTTGAGGGACAAGCAGCTCGCGGCTGCCGTGCCGTCCGACCAGGCCGCCGCCCAGCCCCGTCCGGGGAGAGCCGCGAAGACGCTCGAGACGGTGGGCGGCGTCGGCGGCGCGGCCGAACGGCCCACCACGGCGGTCGTCGCGGCCGAGCCACCCGCCGTGCTCATGGGCGCCGATCGCAATGCCGCGGCGCCTATCCAGCGTGGCGCCGTCGCGGCCTTCGCGGAGCAGCGGCTGACCTCGTTCCGCCGCGCCGCGCTGGAGGAGGCCGTGGCGCGCCTCGGAGGCTCTCTGCGGCTGATCGACGGGATGCGGATCGATCACGTCGAAGTGGGGCCGGGCTCGCGGGTGAGCGGCGCCGCGCGGAACCTCGACGTGGTCCGGATCGTCTACGTGGATGACCAGGGGCGCCGCGTCGTGCTCGACCAGCAGCGCCTGGCGCAGCCGGCGGACAGCTCGGCCGCGGAGCGACAGGGCGCGGACGTCGGGATGGGGTACGGCGACACGCTCACCACCGAGGCGCCGGACGGGCAGGTCCGCGTGCGCTGGGTGGACCGGGAGCGGTTCTGGCTGTCGCTGACGGCGAGTCTGGCCCCTGACACGGCGCGGGCCCTGGTCGGGCGCGTGCGGTAGCCTGCGCCGCCTCAGCTCTCGGGCGGCGTCCCGGCCAGGATGCTCTGCTGGAGCTGATCGAACTCCGCCGTGCGGTTGGCGGTGTTCACGTTCACCATCACGGCGCCGGTCAGCTTGTGCTCGCGCGTGTACAGCGCAGTGAAGTTCGGCGCCGCGAGATCGGTGCTCCCCTTGAACGTCACTCCGTCCGGCCGATCCGTGTCCCCGAGCACGTTGATGGTGACGTCGAACAGGTCGGAGAAGAATGCCGACTGGTGCAGGTACGCCTCGTTCGCGCCGGCCATGTTCCGGCCGGCCTGCTTGCCCTGCGCCAAGGCGTTGTCCCAGTGCTCCAGGCGCCGCGGCTGGTGCGTCACCGGGTCCGGGAAGCGCGCGATGTCGCCCGCGGCCCACACATTGGCGCCCGACGTCTCCAGCCGCACGTTGACCACGATGCCGCCGCGATCGATGGCGAACCCCGACGCGGCGACCCACTCCGTGTTTGGTGCCGCGCCGACGCCGGCCACGACGAGGTCGGCCGGGTACGACTCCCCCACCTCCGTCTCCACGGCGGCGACAGTGCCCGCCGCGGCCTTCACCCGCGCCACCCGCACGTTCGTCCTGATGACGATGCCGTGGTGCTCGAGGAAGCGCTGGAAGAAATCCGAGAGCTGCGAGTCGGCGAACCTCCCGTAGACCGTCGGTCCCATCTCCAGCACCGTGACGCTGGCGCCGAGCCCCCGGCCGGTCGCGGCCACCTCCATCCCGATGAAGCTGCCCCCCACGACGACGAGCTTCATGTCGGGCCGGATCGCGGACTTGATGGCGGTGCTGTCGGCGAGCGTCCGCAGCAGGTGGACACCGGGCGTCTCGCCGCCGGGGACGCCCAAGCGGTGGGCGCGGCTTCCGGTCGCCAGCAGCAGCCGGTCGTACGACAACCGTTCGCCACTGCGCAGGGTGACGGACCGCTTCGCGAGGTGCACCGATTTGGCTTCATTGGCGAGGCGGTAGCGCACGCGGTTCTCGCGATACCAGGAGGCATCGTGCACGCGCAGCGTTTCCAGGTGCTCGCGGCCCGCCAGATACCCCTTCGACAGCGGCGGCCGGTGGTACGGCAGCTCGCGCTCGGCGCTGACGACGACGATCTCGCCGTCCTGGTCGAGCTCCCGGATGCCCTCGACCGCGCTAGCGGCGGCGAGGCCACCTCCGACGATCACGTATCGGGCCATGAACGGGCAGATCCCTCAATGAGTGCCACTAACCTAGGGTCCCACTCGCGCCGACGCCAGAAGACGAGGTGAGCTCCCGCAGGCCACGGCGGCGGCGGCGCCACGACGCGCGGGGGCACCCGCCGGTTCGAACTCCCTAGTGGTGGGCGCTGCCCGCGCTCTCCATCCGGTCGAGCAGCCGTGGGGAGACGATGGGGAAGGTCCGGGCGAACCACGCGTGCGCCAGGCCCCAGACGCCCGCGAAGCCCGCCGTCACGAGCAGCTCGGGCCACCCCAGCGGCGCCCGCACCCCCGTCTGTACGATCGAAGGCATCACGAACACCCAGCGGTCGAGCCACAGGCCCGTCAGTGAGATCACGGCGAACGTGCCCAGGATCGCGGGGGTCTTCTTCGGGACGACGCCCATGAGACCCCAGAACGGGACGACGAAGACCAGCACCACCATCAGGATGCCGAACGGCTTCCACGGCTGCGCGGCGATCCGCAGCATCATGAAGCTCGTCTCCTCGGGCAGGTTGCCGTACCAGATGACGATGAACTGCGAGAAGAACAGGTAGGCCCAGAATACGGTGAAGGCGAAACACAGCTTGCCCAGGTCGTGCAGGGTCCCGGGCGTGATGAGGTCGTCGAGCTCAAGGTGGCGGCGCCAGAAGATCGTCGTGAGCGCCAGCGCCATGAGACCCATCAGCCAGGCGGCCATGAAGAAGTAGGCCCCCAGCAGGTTGGAGAGCCAGTGGGGCGCGAGGGACATGATGAAGTCGAACCCCACGACGCTCATCACCACGGCGTACACCACGACCAGGGCGCCGGCCAGACGCGACTGCCGGCCCTCGCAGAACGCGAGCTGGGCGGCGCCGCGGTCCGCCTCCTCGTCGTGCCAGCCCCGCGCCAGCCAGGCGTAGAGGCCCGCCGCCCGCCGCGGCGACGTGGAGCGCAGCAGCGCCGCGTCCGGCCGCAGCGAGTGGTAGAGGAACCAGAAGCTCAGGCCGTACATCGCCACCAGGCCCACCCCGACCCGCGTGAAGACGAACCAGTCGCGCAGCCAGAACCCCTTCGGCCACTCCTCCACGGGCGCCGTCACCCACGGGAAAACGTCGGCGCGGCCCAGCCAGAGCACCAGGAAGAACAGGAAGGAGACGGGGAGAAACGCCGCGGACGCCTCGGCGATGCGGCGCACCGGGTGGCTCCAGCGGGCGCCGGAGAGGATCTGGGAGGCGGCGAAGATGACGCCGGCCTGGGACAGCCCAGTCCAGAACAGCCAGTTGACGAAGTAGGCCCGCCAGGCGCGGGCCGACGAGGCGCCCAGGGCCAGGAGCAGGAAGCTGGCGACGCCAACCAGCGCCAGCAGGCCAAGCACCGGCGTCACCCACGCCGGCAGCGGCCGCTCCAGCTTGCTGAGGACGCTATCGCGCAGCGCGTGGTCGGTCATGCGCCGCCTGCTCCCCTCGCAGCGGGCGCCCCTGTCCCTGTGCCACCCTGCACCTCCGCTGCTCCCGGCATGGCCCCGGTCACGGCACGCCCTGCAGCGTGCGCACGTAGTTCACCACGTTCCACCGGTCCACGCCCCGGATCTTGTCGCCGTACTTCGGCATGATGCCCCGGCCCTGCTTGATCATCGCGTAGATGTAGCCGTCGCTGCGCTGTTTGCTCGCGTCCAGCGTGAGATCCGGCGGCGGCACGAACTTCGGCACCACGGTTCCGTCGGCGTGCCCCGCCGGCCCGTGGCAGACGATGCAGTAGGTGTCGTAGAGCAGCTTGCCTCGTTGCACGGACGCGTCGCTTCGCGGCACGAGGTTCACGAGGTTCGTCACGCCGGTGAGGAGGTCCAGGGAGTCCTCGCGGCCGGTGATCGGCACGGAGCCCGGCGGCGGCGTGCGGGGCAACTCGAACGGCCGCACCACCACCTGGTCGCTCATGGTGGTGAACCACGAGATGCGGGCGATCGCATTGTCGAGGGTCGTGCAGCCGGCCGCTCCCAGCCCGGCGAGAGCCGCGACGGCCGCGGCGAGGGCGCGCCTAGACATCCTTCACCTCTTCGGCACCCGCCGCCGCGAAGATCTCGCGCGCCTCGGCGAGCTGCGCAGGCCCGCCGAACGCGACGACCCCGAACTTGTCGTCGCTGAACCGCGGGTCGTAGCCCGGCGCGCGCCCCAGCCTCGGCAGCCCGGCGAACAGGAACATGCCGCCCACCGTCACCAGCGCCCCGATGAGGATGGTCGTCTCGAAGCCGATCACAATGAACGGGGGCCACGAGACGATCGGCTTGCCGCCGGTGACCAGGGGCCAGTCGAGCGAGGTAGCGATGGCGTAGAAGAAGCCGAAGACCGTACCCGACAGCGCGCCGAACAGCGTGAACAGGCGTACCGGGCTCTCCTTCTTCGCCAGCGCGTCCGCCAGCTCGGGACGGGGTACCGGCGAGTACACCCGGTAGTTGGCGAATCCCTTCGCCTTGAGCGACTCGATCGCCGCGACCGTGGCGTCCAGCCCGCCGAACACGCCCACCACGCCCGGATGCGCGCTCATCGCTCGGCTCCCCGGGCGCCCGGCGGCGGCAGCGCTTCCTTGACCTCGGCGATGGCCACGGCCGGGAAGAACTTGATGAACAGCAGGAACCACATCGAGAACCAGCAGAAGCTCCCGACGAGGATTCCCAGCTCCGGCCACCGCGGCAGGTAGTAGCGCCACTGCCACGGCTCGTACTCGTGCGACAGGCCCGTGACGATGATCACGAACCGCTCGAACCACATCCCGATGTTGATGAAGATCGAGATGACGAACAGCGACCTGATGCTGGTCCGGATCCTCTTGAACCACAACAGCTGCGGGATGAACGCATTGCAGGTCAGCATGATCCAGGTGGCCCACCAGTACTGCCCGAACGCGCGGTTGTAGAACGACGAGCGCTCGAACGGGTTGCCGCTGTACCACGCCATGAAGAACTCCGTGGCGTACGCGTACGCCACGATCGAGGCCGTGAGCAGGCACACCTTGGCGAGGCTCTCGAAGTGCCGCACCTGCACGTAGCGCTCGAGGTGGAACGCCTTGCGCAGCGGCACCAGGATGGTGATCACCATCCCGCAGCCGGAGAAGATCGCGCCGGCCACGAAGTACGGCGCGAAGATGGTCGCGTGCCAGCCGGGCACGATGGCCATCGCGAAGTCCCACGACACGACGCTGTGCACCGAGAGCACCAGGGGCGTCGCGAAGCCCGCGAGGTAGAGGTACATCCGGCCGTAGTGCTGCCACTCGCGGTCCGAGCCCCTCCAGCCGAAGGAGACCAGGCCGTAGAGCTTCTTCCGCCAGCCCCGCGCCTGGTCGCGCACCGCCGCCACGTCCGGGATCAGGCCCATGAGCAGGAAGGTCGCCGACACCGTGAGGTAGGTGGAGATCGCGAACACGTCCCACACCAGCGGGGAGCGGAAGTTCGACCACACGCCGCGGAAGTTCGGGTACGGCACGACCCAGTAGAAGAACCAGGCGCGGCCGAGGTGCAGGATCGGGAACAGGCCCGCGGTCATCACCGCGAAGACCGTCATCGCCTCGGCGGCGCGGTAGACGGCGGTGCGCCACGCCGAGCGGAACAGCAGCAGGATGGCGCTGATCAGCGTCCCCGAGTGGGCGATGCC
>Ga0153915_10006436_pt1 | contig 11018 bp, 9 predicted proteins | sample Opewatmetagenome_2_FD_107003 | JGI IMG/M metagenome (GOLD analysis project Ga0153915, IMG submission 107003) | Freshwater wetland microbial communities from Ohio, USA - Open water 3 Core 3 Depth 3 metaG | ecosystem: Environmental > Aquatic > Freshwater > Wetlands | place: USA: Ohio, Lake Erie...
CTGTTTGCTGAAAGAATTCTTTATTTGATCTCTGGGTTTCCTCGAAATACCGACTCCGCCCGCTTTAAAGCTCTTCTCACTCCATGCCGGACACTACCTGTTTAACCTTGTTATTGGCGATTTCCTCTACAAGTCCTCAGAATCAATTGTACCAAACAATTGACGATTGCCATCAGAAAGTGAGCCTAAGCGCCTTGGTCATATTTTCCCGGATGCGATGCAAACCGTAATCAAGAAATTTAATTTCAGGTCGGCCATTTTGGAACTGCTGGGCTTCCCGTTCCATGACCGCACATGCCAACATCAGGGGTTTTAGTTTTTTCTTTCCTTTGACAAAGGGATTTATAAATTATAGATTATCTTTTAAAAAGGTGACTCAGGGATGACTCATAAAGAGCGTATGCTTAAGGCAGCCAAAGGAGAATGGGCAGATCAGCTTCCTTGGGTTCCCCGCATAGATCTTTGGTACAATTCCAATTCTGTGCGAGGAAGACTACCTGCCAGATACCGCAAGAATGCCACGCTCGATGAGATCGCCGATGATATTGGAGGTGGTTATCATAAGATTATCCCAGAATTTCTCAATGTCCGTTCACCAGAGGACAATATCGATCGGGGCATTGGCGTCTATCGCCTTTGGGGGATGTCCTACAGGCCAGAATTAGTCGGAGTGAAAAGGGAAGTCAAAAATGAAGGCAATACCACCCTTGTTACATATCATACCTCCATAGGATCTGTATCTTGTAAAATCCTTTATACTGAAGAGATGAAGCGTGCAGGTGTCTCTATGTCATGGCTGTCTGAGCATATCATCAAAGAACCTAAAGACTACGAAATTATTGGCCATATTTTTAAAAACATAAAGATAATCCCTGACTATAGTAACTACTTAGAGTTACAAAGAAAGGTAGGAAATAAAGGATTTGCAGCGGCCTACGCCAGCTCTTCAGCCAGTCCCTTACATCATATCATGAAACATTTCTTTGATCCCTCAACTTTCTACCTTGAAATGCATGATCATCCAAAGGAAATGCAGAAGCTATGTGAGGATATGGAACCCTTTTTTGATCAGATTTTCCAAGTTCACACAAATTCACCAGCAGAGGTTATTTATTTTGGAGCCAATTTTGATGCAATGCTTACCTACCCTCCGTTCTTTAGAGATTATATTTTGCCACATCTCCAGAAATTTGCAGACATGCTCCATCCAAAAGGAAAGCTTCTACTCTGCCATTGCGATGGGGAAAACAAAGGGCTCCTCGATCTCATTACTGAAAGTGGTATGGACATTGCGGAAGCGATCTGTCCCCAACCCATGACTAAGGTAACAATTAGTGAGGTGAAAAAAGCTTTCAAGGGGAAAGTTACTATATTTGGAGGAATTCCTTCGGTAGCTCTTCTGGAAGAAAGTATGTCCAATGAAGAATTTGAATGGTTTATGAAAAATTTATTCAAAGAAATCGCTCCAGGGGATCGATTTGTTCTTGGTGTAAGTGACACAACTCCACCCGATGCCAAATTTGAAAGGCTTCTCCGGATAACCGAGATGGTCCAAGATTGGGGAAAATTGCCCATGAAAGGATAGATGTAGAACAATGATCGATGGGGATGTAGTAAAATTCATGGCTCTCAGAATAAATAGTAGTTCTGCTCTTTAGTCCAATAGGATGATTAAATGGAAGAGTTTAAGAGAAAGATTCAGGAATATGTGGATTCAGTGCGGGATGAGCTGTTAGAGGTTAGCCGCTATATTTACAAAAATCCGGAAGTGGGCTTTAAGGAAAAAAAGGCTTCCTTAAAGCTAGTAGAGGTTCTTAGAAAGCATGGCTTTAAGGTGTTGTATCCCATAGGAGGCCTTGAAACAGCTTTCCAGGCAATCATTTCCAGTGGTTCAGACGAACCACATATCGCCATTCTGGCGGAATATGATGCCTTGCCCGATCTCGGCCATGCATGTGGCCATAATCTAATTGCTACAGCGGCATTAGGAGCCGGGTTCGCCATTACTCAAACCATGCCACCCATCAAAGGGCGAGTAAGTATTATCGGCACACCGGCTGAGGAGGTTTTAGCCAACAGCGGAAAGATGAAACTTATAGATGCTGGAATTTTTAAAGATGTGGATATTGCCATGATTGCCCATCCACATGGCAAAAGTTGGTTAGAAAAACCATTTCTTGCTGTTGATGAAATTTCAGTGCGATTCACTGGAAAATCATCCCACGCCGCTTCCGCCCCTCATCTCGGCATTAATGCGTTCGACGCGATGCAGCTCACCTTCATAGGAATTAATTTCTTGCGCCAACAACTCCGGCAAGATGTGAGGATTCACTGGGGAGATTTGAAAATCAGCGGCGCGAAAAATGTAATACCAGATGCCAGTTCAGCCACCATTTCCGTAAGGGCTCTGGACGATGAATATACAAAAGAAATTAGAAATCGGGTAATCAATTGTATCAAGGGAGCGGCTCTGATGGCAGGATGTAATGTTCATTTTGAGGTTTCCGAGGGTTTCCGTGCCATGAAACAAAACAAATACCTAACCACCCTATTTAGCGAAAACATTCGTCTGCTGGGAGTTTCGTTGGATGAACTCCCACAGGATGGCCGGGCTGCATCTACAGATATGGGGAATGTGAGTAGAGTGGTCCCATCTATTCACCCGTTCTACAAAATCAAGGAACAGGTGACACCCCACACAGTGGAATTTCGTGAAGCAGCCGATACCGAGGTGGCATTTGAGGCCACCTTGAACGCCGCAAAGGCTATGGCCATGACTGTAGTGGACCTCCTTTCTAACCCTGAGGCACTCAATCAAGTTAAAAAAGAATTTGAGAGTATATAAGTGATTCTCAACCAATCTATTGGGGAAGACAGAGTCTTAAATGATTTTGAATTGATTGAGTCTTCCCGAATTTCAGTAGTCATGGAAGGGGGTGAAAATAGAAAATATTCAATTAACAAAATAGATCTTATTCGCGAGTTATATGAATAAGCCAAAGGAGGTTATCATGAAAAAGAGAGGATCAGTAACTGAGGGAAATGGGTGGATGGAAAAAAAGATCTCAAGGCGCTCTTTTCTCAATGCGATTGGAGTTGGATCTCTTTCACTTTATTGCCTATCGGGCTTTAGAGTTGATTCAGTTTTAGGAGCTGAGGATGAGAGGTTATTGATCGCCGACCCCTCTGAGATGAACACTCTAGATCCCATGGCATCCGTGGATGTAGGCCGAGCATTTTATAGGTTAAACTTCTATGACAGCTTAGTTCGATGGAGAGATGTTCCTCCTGAAATCCAACCCTGGCTTGCAGAGTCATGGAAGATATCCAAGGATGGATTAAAATGGACCTATCGCCTTCGAAAAGGAGCAAAGTTTCACGACGGAACAGAGATCATAGCAAAAGACGTTGTTTACAGCACGGAAAGACTGCTCGCTTTACGTCTAGGGGCTGCTTCGCTTTTTTTGGCGGCTTTAAAGCCGGGAAGTACGCGTGCGGTTGGTAAATATGCCGTGGAATTTAACTTATCGTCACCTTATGCTCCCTTCGAGGGCCTGCTGGACTCATTGTATATCCTTAATAGCAAAGTTCTCCAGGCACATGAAAAGGATGGAGATTGGGGGAAAGCTTGGCTTTCTGCCAACGGGACAACTTTAGGTAAAGATGGTGCAGGGAGCGGATCTTACACAGTCGAAATGTATAATCCTGCCGTGGGAGTCGATGGGACTAAATTTGATGATCATTTCTGGCGTTGGAATCAACCTCATACGAAAAAAATAGGATATAGAACCTACTCCGAGACAGCTTCGCGTTTATTAGCTCTCAAGAAAGGAGAAATCCACGCCTCATTGGGTGGCTATGACCCTTGGGAACAAATAGAAGACTTGAAGGCCTCCCCCAAATTAAAAGTTATAACCAAGCCTTCAACACGACTCTTCTATGCTGATCTACACAATCAGAAGCCTCCAACCAATGACGTCCACATCAGAAGGGCAATCTGTTATGCCTTTAACTATGATAGTTGGCTTAAAGAAGTCCAACATGGTATGTCAGAGCGAAACATCGGCCCCATATCAAACTCGATGTGGGGATCCCTCGATCCCCAAAAGGAATTCGGTTATGAATACGATTTAGACAAGGCACGGGATGAGTTGAAGCAAGCTACGTTGGATATTAAGAAATATGAACCCATCGAAATTGGATCCTTCGTAGGTTACCCAGCGTGTCAGGAAGCAGCTCTCCTACTTCAAGATGGATTAAGGAGGATAGGTGTGACAAGCAACATTGTACAAAGAACATGGCCACAATTTGTCGCACTACAGGAGAAGCTGGAAACGGCTGCAAACATTGCGTTCCATTGGAGAAGTGCTGTGTATCCGGATCCCCATAACTGGATAGGGGAAATGTTCGACTCTGAGAAATGGGGAAGCTACGTTGCGGGCTGTTATTATAAAAATCCCGAGGTTGATAAGCTTTTGCGCAAGGCACTCACGACCTTTAAAAAGAAGGATAGAGAGGCGCTCTATAAAGAGGCCAGTCGTATTGTGGTAAAGGATGCTGCAGGCATTTTTGTCCACAACGAAAACTGGAATGCACCGGTCAATGTAAGAGTCGAGGGTATAAGATTCTGCCCCATAGGTACTGGCAATGAACTGAGATGGGCCTATTTTAAATAATAGTCGGATCATGGATTTAGGAACCGCACAGGGTGATAGAAATTTTTACCCTGTGTGGTTCCCTAAATCTCTGAGGTTAGAAATCATGCGTAAAACGGCTTCCTTTTTTTCTTCGTAGTTTTCACGTATTTTTTATCCTTTTTAATAGGATTAAATCATTCAAAGAGGTCTTATGTAAAAGTCTAATAGGGATCATTAGATAAAGGAGACGATGATATGGCATTTGTAAATGGGAAGGAGCGAGAGCAGCAAGTTGTTCAGGAGGTATCCGTAGAAGGACTTTGGAAACACACTGCTTACATTTCGGAAGAGGACCGTCTTTCAGGCAGTGAAGGAGAGGCTCGAGCAGTTCGTTACTTTAGAGATATCATGGGGAGCTTTGGCTTTGACGTCAAAATCCTTGAGATAGAGAATTTCATCAGTCTGCCAATGCGTGCATCGCTCAGGGTCATTTCGCCAGAAGCGAGGGAATTACCATGCATCACCCATTCCTTCTCCATATCCACTTCTCCTGAAGGGCTCGAGGCAGAATTAATCTATGCCCAAAAGGGCCGCAGTCAAGAGATGAAAGGTAAGATTGTTTTAAATGAAGGTCTCGCCACACCGGGTGGATGTTGGAACATTGAGCAAAAAGGAGCTATTGGACAGGTGTGGGTAAACAACAACGTCCTGCCCACCAATATGATCATCACGACTATTTGGGGACATCCGACCCCTGAGACATTAGATTACATTCCCAAGAACGCAATCGTTTCCATGAATAAAGCGAATGGGGATTACCTTAAGTCACTCTGCGAAAAGGGCCCCGTACGAGTTCGTATATTGACCGAGACTTGGACAGGATTCAAAAATGTGCCTCTTGCTATCGCCGATATTAAGGGGAGGATAGAACCTAACAAGTATATATTATATTCCGGACATATTGACTCGTGGCACAAGGGCGCAACCGATAATGGGACGGCGAATGCTTGTATTCTTGAGACAGCGCGCATTATTTCGAAATACCGGAAGGAATTACGTTATGGCGTTCGTTGTATCTGGTGGTCAGGCCATTCCCACGGTCGCTATTCAGGGTCGACCTGGTATGCTGATCACAACTGGGAAGATCTGTATGAAAATGCTATCGTTCACCTTAATGTGGACTCCCTTGGGTGTCAGGGAGCGACGGACTATTCCGAAGTGGAATGCACCGCGGAACTCTACGATCTTGAAAAGAGTTTGATCCAGGATTACGCTGGCCAGACCCCACCCTACCATCGCATCCCCCGAACCGGAGACTCTTCCTTTTGGGGAATAGGTATCCCTTCCCTGTTCGGATTGCTATCACGTCAACCTCCGGGGAAAAGCACCAATGTTATGTTTCCTGGTCTGGCATGGTTCTGGCATACCGAGGCTGACACCCTTGACAAAATTGACCGTGAGGTTTTGTTGAAAGATGCTAGAATTTACATGGCTGCTCTTTGGAGACTATGCACAGCTCCAGTTCTTCCATTTAACTCTGTGAGTGTGGCCGATGAGATGATCTTTCACCTTTCGGATTTACAGAAGAAGGCAAAGGATGCCTTTGATATGACTCCAGCTATTGAGAAGGCTGAAATATTTCGATCTAAAGCGAGAGAATTGAAACGCATCTGCGGGGAGATGACCATTGAATATAACAAATTGGGGGAATCCTCGGCTGACCAAAAATATGGATCAAGGGCCAAAACACTCAATCACTGCATCATGAAGTTAAGTCGTTTATTAATACCGATTAATTATTGCGCAACTGATAGATTCGATGCGGACCGCGCCTTTCACATCCCACCTTTATCCAGGCTCCAACGAATAGGAGAGTTGGGAATGATGGATCGTCATGTTGATCTGTTTAAGTTCTTAGAACGTAGGATGGTACGGGAGCAAAACAGGATCTGCCATTCCCTCCATAAAGCCATTAAACTTATCGATGAAACCCTTCGGCAAATAACGATATCTTGAAAAGGCCCATCAAACTATGAAATGGCTTGTCTATGCTCTTAAAAGGATACTCTATTTCATCCCAATTTTAGTTAGCCTTATAGTAATAGGATTCTTCCTTTTTTATCTCATTCCGGCCGATCCTGTACGTCTCATCGCAGGTCCATTTGCAACTCCACAACAAGTCGAAACATTAAAACAACAATATGGGTTTGATAAACCTTTGTATATCCAATTCCTAAGATATTTAACACGATTCTTTCATGGAGATTTAGGGCTAAGCATTCATACTCACCGTCCGGTTATGATGGAATTAATCGAAAGGGCTCCTGCTACCTTCGAATTGGGATTAATCAGTTTAATCGGGTCTATCCTATTAGGTATACCCTTAGGTATTTTTGTGGCTCTTAGAAGGAATAATTGGGTTGACCATCTTTTTCGTGCCATCACCATTGGAGGACTAGCCATTGCATCCTTCTGGCTAGGGATCATGGCCCAACTTTATTTCGGCTATCATTTAGATCTTCTTCCAATAGGAGGCCGAATCACTCCGGGAATACCTCTAAAGCCTATAACAGGCCTCTTCCTTTTAGATTCTCTATTAGGTTTAAACCCAAGGGCTTTATTTGATTCTTTCAAACATTTAATTCTTCCAGCGATTACTCTTGGACTTCCTTGTTTTGCCACGATCGTTCGTTTCACAAGAGGAGGAGTCCTTGATGCAATGAAAAGTGAGTATGTCCTTTACGAACAAGCCATGGGGCTCCCCCGACCCATCCGAATTTACAAATATATCCTAAGAAATGCTCTTACTGCCCCAGTGGTCCAGATTGGTTTATTGATCGGATACACCATCGCAGGTGCAATCGTTGTAGAAAAAGTATTTGCCTGGCCTGGAGTGGGAAATTTTGCTGCCACCTCCATTATCATGTTTGACTATAGTGCTATTCTTGGTTTTACCCTTTGGTCAGGCATAGCCTTTTGTCTAGGGACTCTCCTTTCAGACATAGCCTTAGCACTGATCGATCCAAGAGAGGTTTCGAGATGATTAGCTATATGCCGTGGGTAAGACAATTCTTACGAGATCGATTAGCGGTATTGGGATTTTTCATTATTCTATTACTTATTCTGGTGGCCATTTTTGCTCCTTATCTTGCCCCAACTACCGCTATTTATGATGTAAATCTCTCTGAGCGTCTTCAGCCGCCCACTTCTAAGCATCTATTGGGTACAGATAGTCAGGGCAGAGATATTCTCAGCCGTATGATTTATGGCACCCGGATAACGATCATCATCGCAGTGATAGCCATCGGAGCTTCTCTATTTATTGGTGTCCCACTCGGGCTTATTGCAGGATACTTTGGAAATTGGTTCTCCGAAGTTATTCAGCGAGTCTCTGATATCTTCCTATCCATACCTCAATTGATTTTGGCTATCGCTATTGCCGCAGTCCTTAAACCAAGTATCACAACCGCCATATTAGCCCTGTCGATCACTTACTGGCCCTGGTTTTCAAGACTTGTCTATGCACAAGCTCGGTCGCTTAGGATCACCACTTTTATTGAGGCAACACAGGCGTTAGGTGCTAGCAGCCCCCGCATTATTTTTTTTCATGTCCTTCCCAATGTGATCACTCCGATTATCATCCGGAGCACAATAGGAATGGGGTATACGATCCTGACCGCGGCTACTTTAGGATTCTTAGGTGTCGGCGCCCAACCCCCATCCCCGGAATGGGGATTAGCATTAGCAGAAGCCAGGGAATATTTGCCCAAAGCCTGGTGGTTTGCCCTTTTTCCAGGGCTAGCCATCTTCACAGTCGTATTGGCATTTAATATGTTTGGAGATGGGTTAAGGGATGTCATCGACCCACGCCTAAGAATATCAGGAAAATAAGACTGTTGAGGATAATTTGACTAAGTTACTCGAAGTTGAAAACTTGAGTGTCAATTTTGATACTGACAGAGGGACGGTTCAAGCTCTCGATAAAGTCCGCCTCACGTTGAATGAAGGTGAGGTTGTAGCCTTAGTGGGAGAAAGTGGATCGGGCAAAACGACTTTAGGGAGAGCCATTTTAAATGTCATCCCATCTCCTCCTGGAAAAGTAGTAGAAGGTCGAGTATTTTTTCAAGATCGAAATATACTTGAAATGGGGGAAAAGGAGTGTAATGCTCTGATTCGAGGTAAGGCCATAACTCTAATCCCCCAGGATCCCTTCGGTTCTGCTAACCCTCTATTCACCATTGGAACCCAACTAAGAGATTTCTTTAAGACCTCAGGAAATACTGAAGATGAAATGAATAAAAGAATGGAGACCCTGCTCCGTCAATTACTGCTTCCCTCTGATGTGAACCTCCTTCGTAAATATCCGCATGAATTGAGTGGTGGACAGCTACAGCGTATCATGATTGCCTCATCCCTTCTCCCCAACCCCTCACTTATTATTGCTGATGAACCTACTACCTCACTCGATGTCACAGTAGAAGCTCAAATCCTCCGGCTCATTAGACTACTGGTCAAAGAACATGATGCTTCCGTATTATATATCACTCATAACCTAGCCGTGGCGAGTAGAGTAAGCCATAAGATCACGGTCATGTACGCAGGCCAAGTCATGGAGTCTGCCATCACTCCCACATTTTTTGCTAATACTGCCCATCCTTATTCCAAGAAACTTTTAGAATGTTTACCCAACCCGACGGGTGAGATCAAAGATATAGGGGGAACTGTTCCAAACCTTATCGATCCACCAAAGGGTTGCCGGTTCCATCCGCGTTGTGAATATGGTGAAACAAAATGTTATCAGGAAAGACCTATGCCCATTGAAATAGAACCCGAGCATTGGGTCAGCTGTTATCATCTAAACTAAATAAGTTTGGAATAAATGAAATGGAGAATATTATATTAAAAACGGAAAATTTAAAAAAATATTTTCCCATTAAAAAAACGTTTTTAAAACGACGCGCTAACTGTGTCAAGGCTGTCGATGGAGTAGATCTTGAATTAAAGGAAGGGGGAATATTGGGTATTGTAGGTGAAAGCGGCAGTGGAAAAACCACCCTGGCTAAGACTATTTTGGGTATCTATCGACCCTCTGAAGGAGAGGTATATTTTAAAGGAGATAAAATTAGCAACTTACCGCCGAATAGAATGAAGGCCATCCGGAGAGAAATTCAATACGTGTATCAAAACCCAGGGGCCTCCTTCGACCCATGGTGGAGGGTTGGGAGAAGTTTAGAAGAGCCTTTAAAAATACACCAAACCCTTCCAGAACAAGGGATGAAGAAAAAGGTAAAAGATGTGCTAAAATCTGTAGGTTTAGAGGAAGATCATATCTTTCGGTATCCACATGAGTTCAGCGGAGGTCAACAGCGACGATTAGCCCTGGCGCGAATCCTTGTGTTAAGCCCAAGTCTGATTATCTTTGACGAACCTACTTCAGGGCTGGATGTCTCTATACAAGCCACCATTTTGAAACTTCTTAAGAAGCTGAGGAACGATTTTGGGCTAACTTACATCTTTATTTCTCATGATTTGGAAGTCGTCCGACTTATGAGCGATAAGATAGCTGTTATGTACTTAGGGACAATTGTTGAATATGGTAATACTGAAGCAGTATTTATGAACCCCAAGCACTCCTATACACAGCTTCTCCTAGCCGCCCTCCCCAAAATTAAAGATCAATATATCGAGAAGGATATCTTAATTCAAGGAGAGGTGCCTGATCCAGTGAACCTCCCTTCTGGATGTCGCTTCTGGCCAAGATGCCCAATGGCTTCTGAAATATGTTCTAATAAATCGCCAGCCCTTGAAACGATCGAAGACGGTCGAAAAATATCTTGTCACCAGATTTAAAAAACACCTTGGAAGATCTGCTGCAATTCCTATAAATCTTAGGACTTGTGATTTTTTAGGGGAAAGGATGATTTTCATTGCGAAAGGCTTCTCAAGAAGTCTTTCAACCTGGTCAAATTCTCCGACGAAATGTCTATAAACTTTACCCCACATGGGTACCCAAGCCTTCTTTCATGCTAGTCTCCATCCAGACCACCTCCAGATCGGGGTCAGGCCTATTTTGTTAGCATTGTCGTTTTTAGTGAAGAAGGCGGGAAAGGGTAGGGTGTTTACTATTTGCCTATTTCTGAAAAAATTCTTTGTTTGATGTCCGGATTTTCTTGGAAGACCGACTCCGCCCGCTTTTAAGTTCTGCTCACCCCTGCAAAAGGATAGATCCCTTCAGCGGAAGATGAAAAGGATCACACCCATTTTACGTTTAAGGGTTTTCTTTCTACCGTCCGAAGGAACTTATGCTTGGGGTAACCCAATACAAGGACGCTAAAAACTTCATGGCCGGCGGGTAGGTTCAATTCTTTGGCGACTGGAGGA